>Ga0210057_1003410_pt1 | contig 21917 bp, 16 predicted proteins | sample CryGeyCG2114_010_2_FD_183968 | JGI IMG/M metagenome (GOLD analysis project Ga0210057, IMG submission 183968) | Groundwater microbial communities from aquifer - Crystal Geyser CG10_big_fil_rev_8/21/14_0.10 (SPAdes) (version 2) | ecosystem: Environmental > Aquatic > Deep subsurface > Groundwater ...
AGTGGCTACAAAGGGAAAGGTTGATTTTGTTTTGGTGGAAGTCGGAGGGACCGTTGGTGAATATGAAAACCTTCTTTTTCTTGAAACCGCCAGAGTAATGAAACTTCGGATGCCCGGAAAAGTTTTGTTTATGTTGGTCAGCTATATACCTATTCCTAAAATGGTCGGAGAAATGAAAACAAAACCGACCCAACACGCGGTCCGATCCTTGAATTATTCGGGAATTCAGCCTGATATAATCATTGCCCGAGCTTCAAAATCTCTGGATAGTGTCAGAAAAAGAAAGATATCCGATTTTTGCAATGTTGCCGAACAAGATGTTATATCTGCTCCTGATATTCAGGGTTCAATTTATGAAATCCCAGTTAATTTTGAAAAAGACAATCTTGGCAAAATAATTTTGAAAAAATTAGGGCTGGCTTCCAAAAAAAGAAATTTTGGAAACTGGAACAAAATGGTTGATAAAATAAAAAATTCCTCTAAACCGGTTAAAATCGGTATCGTGGGAAAATATTTCAACACCGGCGACTTTGTTTTGGCTGACTCTTATATTTCCGTGATAGAGGCGGTAAAACATGCCGCTTGGTCTCAAAATTTAAAGCCGGATATAACTTGGCTGGATGCTGAACAATACGAAAAATCCTCCAATTGGCGGACCAAAATAAAAGAACTGACTGAATATGACGGGATTATCGTTCCCGGTGGGTTTGGAAAAAGGGGAATTGAAGGTAAAATAAGGGCTATTAATTTTTCCAGAATAAAAAACATACCCTTTTTGGGTCTTTGTTACGGTTTACAATTAGCGGTAATAGAATTCGCAAGGAATGTTTGTAAAATGAACGGCGCGCACACCACAGAAATTAATCCAAGAGCTAAATACCCAGTTATTTGCACAATGGCCGAACAAATAGAAAAGATTAAAGATAAAGATATGGGCGGTTCTATGCGTCTTGGTTCTTATCTTTGCGAACTCAATTCAAAAAGCTTGAGCAGAAAATTATATGACATTGATAAAATTACCGAAAGGCACAGACATCGTTATGAAGTCAATAATAGTTACGTCAAAAATTTTCAGTCAAAAGGCATGCTTGTTGCCGGAATCAATTCGAAAGAAAATCTTGTAGAAATTATTGAGTTGCCTAAACATAAATTTTTCGTCGCTACTCAATTCCATCCGGAATTCAAATCTCGGCCGTTGTCGCCACATCCGTTATTCGTGGGCCTTATCAAGGCGGCATCGGAAGTTAAATAATTTGAGCAAGATTAAGATCTGTAAGCATGGCTTGCGACAAGGGGACATTGCGCCCTCTTTTTTATTTTGTTAAAATGATTTCATGTTTATAATGCTCATTTTAGCCATCGTTTTGGTCGTTGTCGGTTTGTGGCTGGTTGGAGCTTTTAACATGCTTGTCCGCACAAGGAATAGGATGAAGGAAGCGTGGGCGGATATTGATGTGCAGTTAAAGAGGCGATATGATCTTATTCCTAATCTCGTGGAGTCGGTGAAGGGCTACGCATCTCACGAAAGGGAAGTGTTGGAAAATGTCACCAAGGCCCGTTCGGCGGCGATGAATGCCGAGCAAGGCGGGGACGTGAAAACGATGGCTCAAGCCGAGAATATGCTCTCCGGCACGTTGAAGAGTTTATTTGCCTTGTCGGAGAATTATCCGCAACTAAGAGCCGTTGAAAGTTTTACCAAACTCCAAGACGAACTTTCTGATACCGAAAACAAGATTCAAGCCGCCCGAAGGTTCTACAACACAAACGTTATGACTCTCAATACTAAAGTTGAACAATTTCCGACCAACGTCGTTGCCAACATGTTCGGATTCAAAAAAGCTGATTTCTTTGAACTCAATGAAGAAGCGGCAAGAGAACCAGTTAAGGTCGGCTTCTAAAATTTTAAATTTTTTGTTAAAATTAGTATAATGAGGCACGTTCCAACCAACCAACCAACCAACCAACCAACCAACCAACCAACCAACCAACCTTTAATTTAGAAGAAAGTTTTAATTTTAAATTTTTAGATAAAAGCACCAAAACGGTGCTTTTATTCGTTTAACCAAAACCAGAATTGATTTTTTAGCTCTTGTGACAATTTATAAGCATCGGCATGGGCCAGAATACCGAGATATGACTGTAAGCTTTGTTCGAGAGTCTCATTTGTAATGATCCCGGTTTTACATTCTCCCACCTTCTTAAAAAGTTTCTTGAATATCCTGTGCCTTGTCTTTGTCCTAAGTACTTGATAATGAGGCAAAACCACATATCCCAGGAAATCTATTCCTTGATGAAACTTGCGGATAGTAATTTTTTTCGGGTGAATTTCCAATCGCAATCGTTGATTTAAAAAAGATTTTATTTTTGAAATTAAGCTAACTAAGTAATCGCGGTCACCGAAAACAATAACAAAATCATCGGTATAGCGGCAATAATATTTTACCCCCAGTTCATGCTTAACGAATTGATCTAATTCATTCATGTAAATATTGGCAAAAAGTTGCGAGGTTAAGTTTCCGATCGGCAAACCCTTTCTGTCAAATAAATTTGAGCGAGATGACATGAAGCTCCGTACTATCTTTTCTAACAACCATATAGCGTCCGGATCTTTAATCCGTTTTTTCAATATAGAAATTAAAACTTCATGATCAACTGCATCAAAAAATCTCCTGATATCACACTTGAGAACGAAGCACGATTTAGTTCCGTTGCCCGACACGCTTCTGGCCATAAGTCCAAGAATTTTGACTCCCTTGTGGGTTCCAAATCCGACCCGGCAAGAAAAGGAACTTTGAATAAATGTTGGTTCAAAGATCGGATTAACTACAGAAAAAATAGCGTGATGGAGAACCCTGTCACGAACAGTGGCCTTATGAATGTGTCTTGGCTTTGGATCACGGATATAGAAACCGGTATATGGGCCGTGTTCATAGATTTTGTTTTTAAGTTCCTGGTGGAGTTTAAAGATATTTTCTTCAAGACGATATTCAAATCTTTGGACATCAATTTTGCTTCTTTTGTCGCTTTTGAAAGAATCCCAAGCTGAAAATAGATTTTCCAGGTAAATTATTTTATCAAATAAATTCTTATAAATTTTCATAATTATGTTTGACGAATTCGACACCCCAATATTTATAAAATCCTACGATTTATATAAGCTGTTTTATAGTTTCCGCACCCTGGTTCCTAAAAATGACCGCTACACAATCTGGCAAAGATGTGAAAACTTAATGTTGGATATAATCGAAGGCCTGTTGTATGCCGGACAACTATCCAAGATTGATAAGTTGTCGACTCTGGAGAAAACTAGCATGAGATTGAATCTTCTGCGTGTTTTTGTCCGACTTATGAAAGATACCAAAGCGATAGATAATAAAAAATACGTGTTGCTGGAAACTATAATCGATGAAATTGGCCGTCAGCTTGGGGGCTGGATAAAATCAACTAAGGGATAGATAACAGAATACCCGCCAACTGGCGGGTATTCTTAATGAGGAGCGACTTCGAAAGGAACCCAGACGCGGAGCTATAGTTGTCGTTCGGGTTGCTCACGTCGTTCGTGTTGAACTTGACCTTGCTGTCGTTGAAGTTGAAGTACGGCGCGTTGTCGAACCTGCCATCTGCGTCTGGATATTGCTTCTGCCCCTCTATGGTCACTGGATATCGAGGTTTACTACCTTTTGGCCTATATATCCTCTCAATCCTGAATTTTATTCGGGAGCATCTCGTAAGAGAACCTCCTCAAGGCGGAAGCAAGCAGTAGTCTCCTCAATTCGGCACTCTCGGAGAATCCGTGAACGCTCCAACTCTGGCCTTTTGATCTTTTTTTGAAGAGAGAGTTCGGCGACGGCAATCCGTAAACTGCCGTTCATTAGCCTAAGCTCACAGAAAGTATACAAAGAATTTAATTAAAAGGGAATATTACAAAGAAAAAGAGGGTCATCCGCGCCTGTCCGCTTGTGGCGGAATGACTGTGGATAACCCTCTCTGAAAAAAATCGCCGAACTCAAGGACCAACAAGGAGCAACAGATCAAAAGATCCAAACGTTCAAGCGATCGAGGTCCTACCTACTGCGAAAGGAACCCAGACGCGGAGCCATAGCTGTCGTTCGGGTTGCTCACGCCGTCCGTGCTGAACTTGACCTCGCTGCCGTCGAAGCTGAAGCACGGCGCGTAGCCGAACCTGCCATCTGCGTCTGGACTGTACTCGTCACCGGAACAGTCGACGTGCAACTGTTCCCACTGAACGAGTCGTTCCGGATGCGACAGGAGCATCGACCCGACGATGAACGATCCGAGGCCGAACTCGTTCGGTGCGTAGTTGTAGCGTACCTTCCGCACCGACCGACCGCGCCAGGCGAGACCGAACTGAGCCGGGATGAGCAGGAAGTCGCCCTTCTGTTTCTCGCCGAGCATCTGAAGCGCGAACGTGGTTCGCTCGGAGAGCCGCAGGTATTTCTCGCCCAGATTGCCCTTGCGGTAGTTGTGGAACGTTCGCGTCTTGGCAATCAGGTCGAGAACCCTTTCGACAGCCTCGTTGTAGGACTTGTCGACCCTTTCGAACTTCGGAACGGCGAACCATCCCTCGGCTCCCTGAACAAGGCTGGGCAGTTCCCTGGAACAGGCTATCACCGATCCGGTATCGATATCGAGACCGGGGAAGTGTTTGGCTAGGGCCACGAGCTGCTCGCAGATCGGTTTGACGGCGTAGCCTTGCGGATAGCCGCAGTTGGACTTCACCTCTTCGTTGGCGAAAAACGGACTCGCCGTGACGAGAGGTGCCGAGGTCACTTCCGTGGCCTCGACGATGGACTGCAGGTTTCTGGCGACGAAACTCGGATCCAGCGTTCCTTCTAAGAGGCGGCGCTGGACTTCCCACATGCGGCGGGAAATCGTTCCGAGAGTGTCGTCTGCGACGATGTGAGTCGTCATGGTGACAACCTCCTTTTTGAGATTACTCAACCTCTGGATTGAGGTGAGCGTTTTACAGCCTAATATAAGCATTAAAACGCTCACCTCAATAGTAGGACCTTATTGTAATGAACTATGCCTTATATTTTAACAAATTGTAGCCATATTGTCAAATTCAAATTTTTAGCGAATTGTTGTATTATATAAAGTATGAACTTATATACTCACAAAGATTCCAATATCCGCAAAACATGGTTTTTGATGACCGTGTTTTTGGTTTTGATAATTTTTATCGGCTGGCTTTTCGGTTATGTGTATAATTCGCCCGGGATACTTTACTTTGCCGTGTTTTTGGCGGTGTTTATGAATTTTTTTGCTTATTGGTATTCCGACAAGATTGCTCTTAAAATGTCCGGCGCCAAGCCGGCATCCCGAGAGACGCATTTAGAACTTTTCCGAATCATTGAAAATTTGTCTATTACCGCCGGCTTGCCGATGCCAAGAGTGTATATAATGCAGAGTCCACAAATTAATGCTTTTGCTACCGGCAGAAATCATGAACATGCCGCGATTGCCGTAACCGAAGGTGCGCTAATGAAATTAAACAAAAATGAACTCGAAGGAGTAATGGCTCACGAATTGTCTCATATAGGCAACAGAGATATCCTCATTTCAACCGTCGTAGTTGTTCTGGCGGGTCTTATTGCTATTTTGGCCGACTGGTTTTTGAGGATGACTCTTTGGGGAAATTTGGGCCGCAGTAACGACAATAGACAAGGTGGAGCAATAATTATTATTCTGGGTATTGCTGTGGCTATACTTATGCCGCTTATCGCGACAGTCATTCGTCTGGCGGTTTCGCGCAAAAGAGAATTTCTCGCTGATGCATCGGGCGTTTTGCTGACCCGATATCCTGAAGGTCTGGCAGGCGCGCTTGAAAAAATAGCAAATGACGAAACATCAATGCGTCACGCTCACAGCGGGACGGTCCATCTTTTTATTTCCAATCCATTCAAAGGCAAACAAAAGAGCAATTGGTTTGCCAAATTATTTATGACTCATCCGCCCCTTGAAGAAAGGATAAGTATTTTGCGAGGCATGAAGATAAATAGTTAACTCTGGAAAGACGTTTGTTCTGATGCTATAATTTTTCGGTTAGGGAAAAAGGAGAGGTCGCATAGTGGTCTAGTGCACCGCTTGTTCCCGATTTGTTTGAAAACAGTGTAGCGAGTACAATCATAAATCGCAATCCCGCTTATGGCGGAGGGTTGGCCGAGTGGTTTAAGGCGCACGCTTGGAAAGCGTGTGGGAGAAATCCCTCATAGGTTCAAATCCTATACCCTCCGCCATGTGCGGGAGAAAGGAATTAATTCATGGAAAATTCAAAAATAAAAATTATTCCACATTCCAGAAAGTCCTTATTTTTCTTTTTTCTTTTGTTACTGTTCCAATTTGTGAAGAATTAATATTTCGCGGGCCAATCCTTTTACTGATTCAACATGATCAGTTGGCGTTATCGTTAGCGGGAACACTTATTTTAGGGTCTTTTTTTGGCGTTCTTCACAAGGATAGAGATTATTCTTGGCTTGATTGTTTATTTATCGCATTTGCCGGTATATGTTTAGGCCTCATTACAATAGCATCAGTCTCTTTGTATCCGGCAATAATCGCTCACAGTTTTCACAACGGCGATGCGTTTTTGCAAACCTATAATCAAAATTATAGAAGAATAAAAAACAAATATGCCACGTTGGTGCAGCGTTAAAACGCTGCTTTTTAATTTCTTAAAACCATGCTAAAACCAAAATCCACAGAATTATCCTTTGCAAAATAATAAATTTGTGACATGGTAAGCTCATATAGTTTTTTTCCAAAGGAGACGGGAGGTGCGTTTAAGTAAAAAGTGGATTGATAAATTAGTGACATTGCCTGAATCAGGAATGGGATATCAAGTTGTCGATGTGCATTTAAAAAACGGAGCGATTATTAAAAAAATCATTATAGTTAATTGCTGTATACTTATAAATCAAAACAATTTATCTTTTTCTGAAAACGATATTCAAGACATAGAATTACATAAACAGTAGCGGCTTAGCCGCTTTTTAATTATTAAAATCATAAAAGTCTAAATCTGCCTAATTTTTCTCAAAAAACATTCAATAATTACACTCGTTTATTTTAATTGACTTTATTACCAAAGGGAGTATGTTTCATTTAAGTTTTGTTCCTTGAAAAAGAGGGAAAATGATTAGAAAAACTTGTTTTTTTATTGTTATCTTCTTGACGTTGTTTTTTCAGTCGACAAGCACTTTTGCTCAGTTTGGTAAGAATCAAGTCATTTGGGAAAAGACAACCTGGAATTTTTACAAAACTGCGCACTTTGATTTCTATTTTTCTTTAGACATTAAGGATGAAGATATCCAGAAAAATTTTACCGAATTGACGTCCCATCTCGAGGGTTCTTATGAATATTTGAGTGTTACACTCAACCATGGATTGAAAAAGAGGCCGATTGTTGTTGTTTCACGAACGCACAGTACTTTTGAAGCCCTTCATTTGTCCGGGGATCAATTTATTCCCGAAGGAGTTGGCGCTTATGCTCTTCCTCGAGGTTCGAGGCTTTTGCCCGATTCAGACATGTTGCTTGCGATTAAGCCGGATTTTTTGCCGGTTTTGAATCGATCTATTTATACTCATGAATTGGTGCATATTTTTCAGTTCGATATGATCGGATGGAGTTTTATTGGACGAGCAGTAGGTGTGGATCCGATTGAGCAGTGGCTTTATGAGGCTACTGCGGATTTTCTAGCCAATAAATATGCCCCTTATTCGAGGGATGATATTAGAAAGATGCAGCAACGTGTAGCGGCGGCAAATGTAAAAAATCCCCAAATGGGATTGCCTACTTTAGAAATGCTCACCAGAGGACAAGCTAACCCATATGCTCTTGGAGCTATGGTGTTCATGTTTTTGGAAGAAAGATATGGAGAAGAAGTTACCGTAAAGATTATTACGAGTATATTCAAACAGCGGGGACAAAAGTTTTTAGATCTTTTGTCTGATGTTTCAGAAGGGGAATTTTCAAGCCCCGAAAATTTTGATCGCGCTCATCGCGATTATTGGGCGGGCAAATATGCTAAGGATTCTCTGGAGCGGCCCAGGCCTTATCAGAAAACACAAAGTGTTAATGGTCGACAAGTAATTAAAAAGCCGTATCCTTATCCTTTAACTTCGCCGGCGGTTTCACCTGATGGCAACTCTGTTGCATTTTTGACCTATAACCCTAAAAACGGAATTGTTTTGGGAGTAGCCCCGACATTACCGAGAAATGATCCGGCATATATTCCTCAATCTGAACGAAGGACGGAGTGGGTATTGGGAAAGGAAGTGGCGAGCAAAGATTCGCCTTTGCAAATTTTGACCACTTTTATGCCTCCCAAGCATTATGAATATATCATTGGCCAAGAATTGAATGTTTGGCCGTTTAATGGTTCAGATCTTGATTGGTGGCAGGATTTTGATTGGTCAAAGGAAGTAAAAGATGTTGTTTATGAACTGAAAAAAGCTCAACAAAATCTTTTCCAATTGAAGGAGGAGTCTCCGATAGAATCCGCTGAAGAAGAAATTGGTGATCAACTTATAAGGATTGCCATCTTTGAAGAGGAAATAAAGACTCTTGAAAAAAAACTCGTAGACCTAAAACGGGTGCCGAAAGTGAGCAAGATCGCTTTCTTTGCCCGCAAGAACAGGGATCACACACTGTTTATTATTGATGCCAACACCGGTAAATTTATTCAAGAAGAAGAAATACCTCTAGATCAGTCCTTTTCTCCGAATTTCAGTACTAACGGATTGGTTGTATATTTTTCCGCTGCGAGGAATATACAACGAGATATTTATTCTTTAAATCTTAAAACTCACGAATTGAAAAATCTGACTAATGGCGGCACCTTTAACAGCGCTCCACGGGTTTCTCCTGACGGAACCAAATTGGCTTATGTTGTTTTTGACGGTGGTTTTCAAAAATTGTTCTTATTGAATCTTTTGAACGACACAAAAGAACAATTAACTTTCGGACGTTGGAATGACAACTCTCCAAGTTGGTCTTCTGACGGAACAACGCTTGTATACACCTCGGATGAGAGAGATGAAATTTGGAATTTGTACACGATTGATTTAGAAACAAGAGTTAATAAGCAATGGACGGAATATTATGGAGGAGTTTTTACTCCAAAATTTGTTTCTGTTGAAAAAGATAGAGTGATTTACTCTTCTTATTTGGAAGAAGATCAGTTTCAAAATTATATTTATCCTAATTTTGAATTATTTGACGCTTTGCTTAAGGAAGAGCCAGTCAGAACGGCTGTCGTTGAAAATAAAAATGAAAATATGGAATTGGCCTTTCGAAGTCAAGAAGTAGTGAGTGAACAACTGGATCAAAATCAGTTGGATAATCCTCAAAGTCCGCCAGCGCGGTGGAAATTCTATGGTTCCAATGTGAATATCGGAACCAGTAGTTATTGGGGAATTTTTGCAAGTTCCCAGTTTGCAGTTCAAGATGTATTGGCAAACAGAACTCATTTGGGACTATTTTTCCAACAAGGAGACTTTCGATATATTGATTATACATATACTGATCGTTCACGACGTTGGGGTTTGGGGGCCAATTTCAATCATTCAAAGTATCCTTTTTATTTTTTTCTGCGAGACTTTAACGGACATCCTCGTTATCCTGAACCGGATGGTGATCAGAATCAATTTGTTTTGAACAATACTTGGGTAAAAGAAACAAGCGCAACCGTTTATGCGGAACGCCCGTTTAATAAGTGGAGCCGTGTTGAATTCGGAATTCGGCCGAGGAGACAAGAATATCTGCTCCCTCTCACAGATGAAAGTATTGAGTTTTTTGGAGATTTGATTCCTGAAATTGATCGTCAATTTTATGATTTTTTTAAGGCTTCTAACAGAACCAATGTTGGTTTTATTACGGCTTTTGTCCACGATACGGTGTTGTATTCGAACAGCACTCTCGGCCCTCTACACGGAGATGCGTTGCGAGCTCAAATTGAGTTTGGTCCTCCGGGACTGAACAAGGAATCATATTTATCTGCTCAAGCAGATATTCGAAAATATTTTAGGCTATCTAACAGTTCTTTGTTTGCTGTCAGGGCCTTGGGGCTTAACAGCAGCAAGCCCAATGGCGAGTTTATTCTTTTAGGAGGCAACGATACTCTTCGAAATTATCCGCTTGGCAGTATTGCCGGTAATCAAGTTGGATATGGAAGCGCGGAATTGCGTTTTCCGGTAGCTGACGTTGCTTTGGCGGGAGTAATTCCGCTTCAGGTCAGAGGCACTTTGTTTAGCGATTACGCTTTGGCAAAATTTAATAATGATCTTATTCCAACCCGTCGCGAGTGGTCGTACGGATTTGGACTACAGACATATATATTTTTTCCTATTAATTTCGAATGGGCAAAGACAAAATTTGCTCCGGATAAATGGACTTTTAATTTTAGAATCGGTTTTAATTTTTAGTTAGTTAATTAATGAAAAACCCGCCCTCAAATGAGGGCTTTTATTTTTTTGCAATAGGTATACAATTCAAAATAAGTTGTCCTTTAAAAAAAGGAAATAAAAATGTTGCATTTGACCCTCCTTTTTCTTTTTCAATTTGTTAATATTCCGGATATAAAAGAATTTAATCCAGTTTTATCTAAAGAATTAGAATTCAGGATTGATGATTATAAAACAGGTTTTGTTGGAAAGGTGATAGATTACCAGAACCCCAATAATTCAAGTGAATTTGTCCGGGTATATTATCGGCAAGTGGCTATTGTTTCTGAAAGGGCTCGAATCAAGAGTTCTAAAGAAACGACAAGTTTAAATTTTTCAAATTTAAACTATCACCAAAAACAGGAAAAAGAAGCTCTCAATAGGGTTCAAGAATTGATCGACCCGTTTGCTTATGTCCAGTGGAAGATTGTTCGCGATCCAAGAACGGGACAATATATCAGAGACGGCTTTTTTAGAGCATGGCTTTTGAATCAGAATGGAGAATGGATATTTGAATCTGATAAAAATATCACATCCGTTTCAGTTTCTGAACCATTTATTGATAAACTTTCCAAGCAAGTTTTGGTCGGGATCAAATTTAGTCTTGGCGACAGTGTTCACATCGTCAGAATAGATCAAGATGACATTTTAGTTCAAGAAGAAAAACCCCAAGATGAAGTAGAAAGCTATGAATAAGAACAGGGTTTTTACGTTTTTTTTAATTATTTTAGCAACCTTGCTCTCTTCCGGGTGCGTTTCCAGAGGCGACAAAAGCAAGAATCCGACGATAGTTTTCGCCGATCGATATAACTATATTCCCGCGGACACGCCGTCTCAATTTTTGGAACGGTATGAATATTTTATTACGGGCAAAGAAAAGAAAGAATTTAAAAAGCTTCTTACGGATGAAGATCGGCAGGAATTCATTGATGAGTTTTGGATTGAGAGGGATATTGATCCTTCCACTCCGGAGAATGAATATAAGCAGGAAATTGACAAAAGGATTAAAGATATTTCAAATGAAAGATTTTTCAGCAGAAATGGCACAATCGGACTCCTGTTTCGTTCAAACGGCGGTTTCCGTGGTGAAATGGCTAAGGTCTATCTTCTTCATGGAGAACCAGATGTGATGGACACCATTGATGGACAGTCGTTTGTTCCTTTGATGTTGTGGGTTTATATGGACAATAACGGAGGCATCCTTTACGCCTTTCTGTTTTATCATCGCAACAGAGGGGGAGAATATTTTCTTTTCCCTCAAGATGCTTACAAACTGGATCCTTGCGGGGCACTTGATGAGATCGCTATTTTTCGCACCAATTTTTCCGCTATAGGTGGAAATTGTCCAGCTCAACTTACCCAGGTCTTAAATGATGTCAGAAATGCTAATGGAAAAGGGGGATTTCTTTTTGGATATTATTTTGCATGGGCACTTTTTAATTTTTCTCAAGACGGTTCAATTTGGCAGGGATCGGCTCTTGAACCGCCTAAATCTGCCAAAGAATTTGCCAAAGAATCCACTGCTCGTGTAACGGGTGAAGCGCCTGAACAGGTCGGGATTTCAGGAGTAGATTACCTTCTTTCTTCTTGTAAAGAATGCAATTCCTTTTTGCCGGCCGAACTTCAACTCGGAGATTTCTTCGCCCTAATCGTAAAAAGGGGCGATATGGATTGGCGAATTTCTGGAGAAAACAAAGATGTTGTAGATGTAGATTTAAAAGTCAGAGTTATTTTTGAAAGAGCGAATGAAATTCCGTTAGTTTTTGAAAAGACCGGAGCGGTAAAAGGAACCAAAGAACTGGTTACTTCGGAACCTTCTGAAAAGGTGACGATTGTATTCATGACAGTTCAAGAGGTTTCTGAAATTCCAAGCGGAAACTATAGAGTGAGTGTTTATATCAGAAATTTAATGACCGGGAAATATAATTCTTGGGTCAAAGAATTTGTAAAATAATTTTTTAATTAATACAAATCCCCAGTGAGGTGCTGGGGATTTTTATAATATTTTTTTTAATACTTTATACAATCATTGAAGGTTTTTAAATTTTATCTTATATTGAACAACAGTTTTTTAAAATCGAGGGAGATTCCTAAATGTGTGGTATTCTTGGCGCAATATCAGCTAAACCGGAACCTCTTTTACCCGAATGGTTATTTTTTAATCTTTCTCATCTTCAGCATCGGGGACAGGAATCTGCCGGAACCGCTTATAGCGACGGCAAGCAACTTTGGATTGAAAAAGGAGAAGGTTTAGTTTCCCACGTTTTAACGGAAGATAAGATAAGGAAAATTGGAAATTATAATCCCAAATTGATCATTGGCCAGATTCGTTATTCAACAAGCAAGGGGACTTCTTCCCGAAACATTCAACCCCAATGGCTTGATACTTTGCAGGGCAGAATCGCTCTTGTTCATAATGGCAATATCCCTAATTTGGAAGAAAAAAAGATTGAGTTGAGAAGGGAGAGCAACTGGCAGGTTGATATTGATGATGAAGCTAACGACAGCGAGTTTATCCTTAAGAAAATATTTTTTTTGATGACTTTGAACGGGAACAATGCAAGTAAGGCTATTGGAGAATTTATGGCCACAACGAACGGCAGTTATTCAGCAGCGCTTTTAACAAAAAATTCCGTCCATATTTTCAGGGATCCTTGGGGTAATAGACCGTTATTTATTTCATCAAAAAACGGATTAATATTTTTTGCTTCAGAAACATGCGCTTTGGAAGATTGTTCAGATAAGATAAAAGAAGTGCCTTCGGGAGGAATAATTAAAATAGAACCTCTTGGTGACATCGTTAGGCCTTTTGTTGACATTGAAAATTATCAAACGATTAAAGCAAGGCCTCGGTTAGCCCACTGTGTTTTTGAGAAAATTTATTTTGCCAGGCCCGATTCAAGAACATTTGGAAAAGAACAAGAAGGAAACTTTCGTTTTCGTCTGGGTCAAAAAATGGCTGAATTGTTTCCTGTTCACGGCGCTGATTTTGTCAGCGGCATTCCGGAATCAGGCCGCCCCGCCGCTGTTGGATTTGCTTTTCAATCGAAATTGCCGGTCATGGATATTTTTTCAAGAAATCCCTTTATTCTCGGACGGACATTTATTAATCCCAATCCTGGAAAAAGAAGCGAATATTCTAAAAAAAAATATCATCTGATGAAATGGGTTCTCAAGTATGCGAAAAATAAAAATTTGGTCATCGTGGATGATTCTATTGTTCGCGGTAATACGCTTAAAGGCAAAGTCGCCCAATTGTTAAAAGCTGGAGCAAAGGAAGTTCATCTGCGAATAAGTTCTCCTTCAATGATAAGTCAGTGTTTTTACGGCATCGATTTGCCGACTAAAGAAGAATTAATCGCCTTTAATAAATCAGAAGAAGAAGTCAGAGAATGGCTCGGGGCAACCTCGCTTAAATATCTTCCCATAGAAGCCTTAAGAGAAGTCATGAAAGAGGGGGAAGAAGATCTATCAAATTTTTGTCAAGGATGTTTTACGGGAGAATATCCAATTCCTTTGCAATAATCTTAAAATTATTTTATTCAGGCCCCGTTGAGGGGCCTCTTTATTTTTAACCTGATTTTTGTTACAATTGTCGATTATGGAAGATAACGTGTCCAAAATCAAAGATAGGCTTGACATTGTTGATGTTATTTCCGGTTATTTGAAAGTGCATAAATCAGGGATAAATTATAAGGCGCGCTGTCCTTTTCATAATGAAAAAACGCCTTCTTTTTTTATATCTCCCGAACGTCAGATATGGCATTGTTTTGGCTGCGCTAAAGGCGGAGACATGTTTTCTTTTATTCAGGACATAGAGGGGGTGGAATTTATCGAGGCTTTGAAACTTTTAGCCCAAAGAGCCGGGATCGAATTGAATTATTCTTCTGACAATCTTGCGATTAAAGATGACAAATCAGTTCTTTATGAGATTTGTGAAAATGCTTCAAGATTTTTTGAAAAGCAACTCAATAATTCCGTTATCGGCAAAAAGGCGATGTTATACCTTAAGAGCAGAGGATTGACAGAAGATACGGCGAGAGAATTTCGATTGGGGTTTGCGCCTTCAGAATGGGAATCGCTTTCTGTGTTTTTGAGAAATTTCGGATACAAAGATACAGATATTATTAATGCAGGGTTAGCTATAAAAAGAGAGGGAAGCAACGGTATTTATGACAGATTTCGCTCAAGAATAATATTTCCAATATCAGATTTAAGCGGTCAAATAGTTGGTTTTACGGGTAGAATTTTTGAGTCCAATTTTGAATCAATCAAGGAACAGGTAGAGCCTGCAAAATATATTAATACTCCGCAGACTGTTATATATGACAAATCAAGAATTCTTTACGGACTGAATAAGGCCAAAGCTGAAATACGCCGAGAGGGTAAATGTGTGTTGGTTGAAGGTAATATGGATGTTTTGATGTCGCATCAGGCGGGAATCAAAAATGTCGTAGCCACATCCGGTACTTCCTTGACCTCCGGTCATTTGAAAATTATAAAACGTTATACATCAAATCTTAATTTTTGTTTTGACACTGATCAAGCCGGAGCAACGGCCACGCGAAGAGGGATAGGTTTGGCGCTCGCAAACGAGTTGAACGTAAAAGTCATCGAAATAACAGATAAAGAATGCAAAGATCCGGCCGATTATGTGAAAAAATACAGTAAAATTATCTCAAATTCTATTGATGGGACTGAAAATAAATCATCCGAACCGACTTGGCCTGACATAGTAGCAAGAGCTAAACCGATACTGGAATTTTATTTTGATAAAGCCAGAAAAGAATTTGATCCAAATTCGGCTGAAAGCAAGAAAACAGTTATTTCCATTTTAGCCCCGTTTGTGAAAAGATTATCCAGCCAGGTGGAAAAAGCGCATTGGGTGGCCCAATTGGCATTTTTATTAAGAACAAAAGAAGATGTCGTGGAGGCGGACATTGGGGCGATGAAAGATGATTTGCCTTTAGAAAACTTTGATGACAAAGTTGTTCAAACAAGAACTCTTGCTATCGAAAATAATTTAGGCCGGGATGGTGTTCAAATGAGAGTCGAAAAAGATATGTTAAGCCAAGCTTTGTTGTCTGTTGTTATGAAAAATCCAACTCTTTTTAAAGGAGAATTGAAGAACGTTCAATTTGGCCTCCTTGATAAGCACACGGCTGATATTATTTCTAAACTTGCGGCCGGTGATTTTAAAAATATTAATGAGATGATGTCCGATTTTAGAAAAAACGAGAAAAGTTACAAACTGGAGTTTGCTTATCTTAAATCTCAAGAGCTTTGGAAGGATTTTGGAGACGAGGATTTAAAACTTGAGTTTGAAAATTTAATAACCAAAATAAATGAACGATCGATCAATGCTCAATTAAACAGCCTCGTTTATGATATTAAGGAAGCTGAAATAAAAAAAGATAAAAATAAAATAGTGGAACTTGTTGAAAAATTTGGCAGTTTAACAAAAGAACTTGCAAAGGCTCAAACTCAAATAAAACAATTTTAATAAATCAGGAGAAAGTGATAAAAAACCAACATGTCAAAGAAAAAAACAAAAAAGAACAAATTTAAAACAAAAAAACTTTCTAAGAAAAAAGTTAAAAAACGTCCTGTCAAAAAAAATCCGTCCAAAAAAAAGAAATCTATTCGATCCTCATCAAAAATTAGCCGGACAAAAAAACCTAAAGAGGCAATTATATCCGAAAGCGCCGTTTTGTCTTTGATGGAAAAAGGACGACACAGGGGATTTATAACCCAAGCCGAAGTTTTGAATGCTTTTCCAAATATTGAGAAAGATATTAAAGGATTGGAAGGGTTGTATGAGCGTCTTGAGGGATCAAATATAAACATAATTGAATCGGGTAAAGTTTTTGAAGAAGAAAAAAACAAAGAATATGAAGAAAAAAAGAAAATTGAACTTGAGTTTGGAGATCCATCCACTGATTCTGTTCAGATGTATTTGAAAGAAATAGGTCGTTATCCTCTTTTGACCGGAGATGAAGAAGTCGAATTGGCAAAAAGAATTGAAAAGAATGACGAGGCGGCAAGACAAAAATTAGCTGTTTCAAATCTTCGTTTGGTTGTTTCCATCGCAAAAAAATATGTGGGGCGTTCGGCAAATTTAACGATGCTCGATTTAATTCAAGAGGGTAACATCGGATTATTTAAGGCGGTAGAAAAGTTTGATTTCAAAAAAGGATTTAAGTTTTCAACCTATGCGACCTGGTGGATCAGACAGGCCATTACAAGAGCCTTGGCCGATCAAGGGAGAACCATCCGTATCCCGGTTCACATGGTTGAAACTATCAATAAATATCAGCAGGTTGTTAGACGTTTAGTGCAGGACCTTGGCCGTGAAGCGATGCCGGAAGAAATTGCCTCGGAGATGGGAATAGAAGTTGATAAGGTCCGGCATATTCAAAAGATTTCTCAAGAAACAATATCTCTTGAAACGCCGATTGGGGACGATGATGAGGATAGCTCGCTGGAAAGTTTTATTCCGGACGAAGAATCGATATCTCCTTCTACGTCGACGGCTCGTAAAATATTAAAGTCATATATAGATGAAATAATCGCCGATCTCACCCCAAGAGAACAGAAAATTTTAGATATGAGATTTGGATTAGACGACGGAGTAACTCATACTTTGGAAGAAGTGGGAAAGGTGTTTTCCGTTACTCGTGAACGTATCAGACAAATTGAAGCTAAAGCCCTTGAAAAAATACGCCAACATCACAAGCTCGGCAAACTTAAGGGCTATGAATAGTTGAATACTGATTCTTGTGCAAAATATTGTTTAACTGATTTTATGGAATCAGATTAATAATATAGAGAGAGTTTTTAGTTTATCTTCGATCGTTTCTCCAGTATACGTTCAAAAATTTGGCTTAAACCTATCGCCAGCGCAATAATAGTTAAATATAGAAACAATAATTGCTTGAAATCCAAAGGAATGGATCGGAACATTCCTAATAATAAGGCCGAGTACCATGAAACAATGGAAATCGCGCCAAGAGAGAAAGCAATCTTTCTTTCGCTATGAAGTTCACCGGTTTGATGTTCGTGTTTTTCCCCGAAAGAAATTTTTATTAATTTGGGCGCGATAAGAAGATTCAGAAGAGAGCCGTTGCCGACTATTACAGCGACAATTATCATTTTAACTAAGAATTTGGGCGATTCATTAAGTCTTTCCAACTCTGGAAAATAGAGTCCGATCCCGGTAATGACTAACAGACCAAGAGCAAACCATATAACTTGAGAAAGAACATTTAAAACTTCGGCTTCGAATTCTGATATGCGGAAATCTTTTAAAAATTTAAAAAAGAAAATGTCGGTAATCGTTGCTCCACCTATTCCCAATGCCAATCCTAAGACATGAAACATGGTAATATATTGTCGGTATTCTGATAAAATTTTGATAAAAACAGAAAGAGAACCCGTTATGGCTAAAAAGAATATAAGGGTCGATAATCCGGCGGAAACAATGCACCATGTGCAAAGTTGTTTTAAAGAGAAAAGTTGTATGAAAGTCAGATAGACAGAAAACAGAAATGCCGCCAAACTTGCGAGAAGAACAGAAAAAAATAAAAGAGGACTTATTGTTAATGAAGTCAGGGTAATTACGAAATAAATGGTTGTTATTAATCCGTAATAAAAAATACCCATAAATTCGACAGGTATTCCCAAGAATTTGGAATATTTGCTATGAACAACCAAGTCGCAATTGGATCCGATTGGGCAAACAAGGTGTTTGCCGTATTTTTTTTGTGTCGGATGTAAACGGCTATAAAAAAACTACCTATTGCGGAAAAAATTATAATTAAATTAATATCAAACATGTATTTGATTTGGTGCTATACGATAAGTTGAATAGAAGCGATTTCTAATACAGGCAGAAATACCGCTAAAGCTATTAAAATTAAATGGGCTCCGGTCATAAAAACAGTTCTTTTGTGCAAGCCGTGGAACATTATTGAAATTCCTAAAATTATGGTTATCAGTGTCAGATAAAAAATATAGGCAAGATTAATTTTATTTGGAATTTCGCTTGTTTCGTATTTTACTAATATTGGGACAATCGATGGGATAGGTTCTTTTGGTGTTTCTTTGGCTTGGTTACTTATTGTTTCTCCCAAGATTGGATTCAAGATTGAAGTTGTAATTGGAGAAGGCTGGGGAATTGTTGTTGGAGAAGGTTTAGTCGGCGCGAAAGAATTATTAGCCAAAGTGGTTACTCCTTGAACCGGAGTTCCAAATAATTGGACAACGACGATTCCTTGTGCTGAAGATCCGAGATTCCCATAGGCAGTTGCAACGCCTATTTCTTGAAAATTTTCATTTAAAAGATTAGCTCTGTGTCCGGATGAATTCAGCCAAGCGTTAATCGTATCTGTGGAAGTTGTGAATCCAACGGCAAGATTTTCTCCAGCCGCACGATATTGATATTTGTGTAAATCAAACCAATGCCAAGGAGAAACCCCGGTCGGACTGAAATGAGCGAAATATTCATTCTTTATCATGTCGTTAAGTTTGTCATGTGCGGCTAAATCAAGAACGGAATTGGGTTTTAAGGCAGGAAGTCCTTGTCTTGTTCTGGTGGAGTTTGTTTCTGAGATTATTTGCCTTGAATCAATACTGATCGACTGATTGTGTAAGTTGGCAAAATGCGTTCCGGATAGGGGAACGGCAAATTTAATCGCTATTAGAACAGCAATATTTATAAAAAGTATTTTGTGGCCCAAAAGTTCACGGAATTTAATTAAAAAAACCTTCATTGCTTTTATTTTATCATATTAATTTTTAAAAATCGATGAATTAAAAAAAATATAAAATATTGAAAGACGAGGTTTCCTGTGATAAGATTCCTCTTGCGAGTTAAATCGTTTTAGAGGAAGAGGTTTCATAAAAAATATTCCGCGGTAGCTCAATGGTAGAGCGGCTCCCTGTCGACGAAGTCGACCCTGAGAAATTCGAAGGGTCAACGACTTAAAATAGGCAGCTTCCTAATGAAAGTTAGGAATGAACTTTTCGGGATATCGGTGAAGCCCAAACGTAAAGACGTGGGTAATACCGAGGGAACCACGTAAAATGCGAAAGCATCACGTGGGCGCTGTAGAGACTAGATACCGAAATCCCGCCAGACGAAAGTCTCGGGAAAGATATAGTCCACCCCATTACGAAAGTTATGGATCATGTGTAAGGAGATGGTTCCAGGTTCGAGTCCTGGCCGCGGAGCATAAGAATACAGAGCAAAAGTCGTGAATCATAGTCAAAAGTATCGATTCGTGGCTTAAGGGCTGGGTTTCCGGAGGTTCGCAAGTGGTTGCGAGGTTCCAGCGACTCAAATTCAATTTTCAGCGGTTCTGTTACAGCAGAACCAACGTAAAACCTCACTATTTGTGGGGCTTTACGTTGGTTCAGAAAAAGTTCGCAAGTGATTTTTGATTTTAGACGACCAAGCTCAAGCTGTGGATAATGACAATAAAATCAAACCTTCTACACTTAAGGTACTAAACGTGAAAGGCATCCTAAATGGGTGCCTTTCGTTGTTTCTATGACATTTTTAATCTATTGACACCTAGAATGAGAGGAGTATATTTAAAATACAATTTGGGATTTTCCCACTGATTCCCGCCAGCAATGGCGGGATGACGATTTTAAGAGCCATAAAACTCCAAAAACATAGTTTTTACATTTTTCAAATCTGTATCATCAAGTACGCCAATCCTAAATGTTGATGATGAAAAAAGGAATTTATTTTTGTTAAAAAAACTATATTATTTAAGTGATATGAGATGGAAAATTTTTGAAAAAACTTTCACAAAGAACAAAGTAGCGGGAATCTTTTTTGTCGGATTATTATTTTTGGTGATCGGCTTTTTCTTTATTTATGATAATAAGGCGAAAGACCAGCGGACAGGGTCGATGGAAGTGGAAAAAAATAGCTCATCGTTTAATTTTTCAGCTTTTAATTCCAAGTTTCGTTTTTCGGCTGACTTAACGGAACGATGGAGAGTTGAATATGTGCCGGAGATAGAGAGTCTCAATATTTTAGACATCAATAATGAACCTCAAATTTTTATTCGCTATTTTGAGGCAAGTCAATTTTTAACTCTTCAAACGGTTGATATTTTAAATCGCGAGACGACTCAAATCAAAGGTCATGATGCTGTAAAATACGAGATTAGGAAAAAGCCGGGAACGGCAGTCTTTCCTTTCCAGCCAAAATGGCGAAATGAACAGCACAGCTTGGTTGACATAAGGCTGTCAAAAAATAACCCAAGTTTGTTTTACGTTTTTGCTTACAACCCGCAATTGTCGGCAATTGATTTTCAAAAATTTATAGATTCGCTTATCTTCGATAACGATTCTGAAAGTATATCTGAACCAATTAAAAATTCTAATGAGCGTGTTACTAAAAAACCTTTTGGTCTTTACGTTGAACCGGGGAATTCAACCGTTACGCCGGAAAAATTTACAGGATATCATAGCGCCGTGGATTATGAAATTTTGTCAGGCGAAGAAAATATAGATGTTCCTGTTTTTGCGGTTTGTGGCGGGAATATGCGTGAATTTAAATCGGCTCAAGGCTATGGAGGAGTTATCGTTCAAGATTGCTTGTTTGAAGATCAGCCGGTAACCGTGATCTATGGACATTTGAAATTATCCAGTATAACCGGCAGAAGGGGCGATTATCTTGTGTTTGGTAATAAGATTGCCGTGCTTGGCAATGCTTTTTCTGATGAAACAGGGGATGAAAGAAAGCACCTACACTTAGGTATTCGCAAGGGAAGCGCGTCTGATATTAGGGGATATGTGCCACGAGAAGAAGATCTTCTGGATTGGATAGACTTCCAAAGTTTGAAATAGTTTTGTTGATTGGCAAAATTCATGGCATATGTTTCAAGAGCTGGAGAAAAACTCGAGCAAGCGCTAAAAGTTTTCAATATAAAGATTGCCGGTTTAATTTGCGCTGATTTTGGCTCAAGTGCCGGTGGTTTTGTTGATTGTCTTCTGCAAGCCGGGGCGGAAAAGGTTTATGCGGTTGAAACTGGTTACGGTGTTCTTGAATGGAAACTTCGAAATGATCAGAGGGTAATTGTTATGGAAAGAAAAAATGCTATGCATGTTGAGCTTCCGGAAAAAGTTGATTTGATAACCATAGACACAAGCTGGACAAAGTTAGAAAACATAATTCCGAACGCCTTAAGAAATCTCAAGGAAAATGGTCAAATAATTGTTTTGGCCAAGCCTCATTATGAAGCCAATCCTAAAATGCTTCGCAAGGGCAAATTATTGGATGAATTTATTCCCGAAGTGTTGAGTGCTTTGAAAAACAAGCTAAAAGAATTGGAAATTAAAGTCATTTTTGAAACCGAATCTCCAATATTGGGTGGTAAAGGCAAAAATAAAGAGTATTTATTTTATCTAAAAAGAGCATAAAAAGCCTGATGGAT
>Ga0210057_1003411_pt1 | contig 21913 bp, 20 predicted proteins | sample CryGeyCG2114_010_2_FD_183968 | JGI IMG/M metagenome (GOLD analysis project Ga0210057, IMG submission 183968) | Groundwater microbial communities from aquifer - Crystal Geyser CG10_big_fil_rev_8/21/14_0.10 (SPAdes) (version 2) | ecosystem: Environmental > Aquatic > Deep subsurface > Groundwater ...
AATGTCGCAAAGCTCGTACAGAAGCGCGCTTACGGCGTTAAAAGCTTTAAAATGTATAGACTCAGATACCTAAGTGCTTGTGCTTGAACAACTTTTTGAAATTACCCACTACGAACCGAGTAGAACCAGAACCGTAGAACCAGAACCAGAAGTTGGCGTCCCCAAGGGGATTTGAACCCCTGTATCCACCGTGAAAGGGTGGTGTCCTAGGCCACTAGACGATGGGGACGCAGATAAGAAGTTTCCTCGTTCAAAACAAGAACCCAAGTCCTTAAAGAAATTGGTGAGCCACGAAGGATTTGAACCTTCGACCCCCTCGTTAAAAGCGAGGTGCTCTACCGACTGAGCTAGTGGCTCATCTTGTTTTGTTCAAGGTCAACAGTTGTAGGTATTTACCTAGCATGAGTCAACAAAAGTCTAATTGAAAAGTGGATGAATCCACAGAGTTTGTTCACGATCGGGTCCTACTGAGACCACATCAATGGGGCAAGCTAACTCTTGAGTTAAAAAACTGATGTAATTTTGAGCATTTCGGGGCAAATCGCGAACAGAACGGGCCCCTGAAATATCCTCAGACCAACCTGGAAAAGACTGCCAAACTGGCTTTACACGGGCCAGCTCCTCTGTTGAGGTTGGGTAATCTGTGATTTTTTTACCATCCAATTCATAACTAGCGGCCACACAGATTTCTTTATGCCCCGTGAGAACATCTAATTTCATCAAAGCCAAGTGAGTGATGCCATTAAGGCGAATGGCATATTTTAGAGCCACTAAATCTAGCCAGCCACAGCGTCTTTTACGACCTGTTGTGGCGCCGTATTCATGACCATCCAGTTGAATTTTCTCACCTACATCATCATTCAATTCTGTAGGAAATGGGCCTGAGCCTACGCGTGTGGCATAGGCCTTCGTAATTCCTAAAACTTTATTGATAGAGCCAGGACCAACTCCTGTGCCCACAAAAGCAGAACCAGAAATTGTCGAAGAGCTTGTCACAAAGGGATAGGTGCCATGATAAATATCTAATAAAGAACCTTGAGCTCCCTCAAAAAGAACTTTTTTGCCACCGCGAATAGCTTTGTAGATCACAAGCGAAGTGTCACTGCAGCGGTAAGGTGAAAGTGCCTCAGCGGCCTTTTTAATCACATCCATCAAGTCGTCAACCTGGATGGGTTTAGCTTTGTAGTAATTTTCTAAGAGAAAGTTCTTCTCAATAAGACTTTTTTCTAACTTGGGCTTTAATGTGGATGGATCAAAAAGATCACGCATCAAAACTGCTCGTCGAGACGCTCTGTCTTCGTATGCAGGGCCAATGCCTTTACCAGTGGTTCCAATTTTTTCATTCCCCAAAGAGGCTTCGCGGGCCTGATCGATGGCGCGATGGTATGGGAGTAAAACAGTGGCGCTATCAGAGATCAGGAGTTGCTCAGGTCTTTGTAGAAGACCATTTTCTTTAAGGGCTTCAATTTCTTTTACCATGGTTTCAATATCCAAAACCACTCCGGCACCGATCACGCAGGTACATTTTGGATGTAAAATGCCTGAGGGAATCAAGTGTAGAACGCGCTTTTGTCCCTCCACCACAAGGGTGTGACCAGCGTTGGCGCCTCCTTGATATCGGACTACGTAGTCTGATTGGGCGCTAAAAACATCAACAACTTTGCCTTTTCCTTCGTCGCCCCACTGGGAGCCAACAACAATAATTCCTGGCACAAAAACATCCTTTTTAGTTAGGTGAACCCCAAGAGAGTTAACGGGAAGAGGGCCTAAAGTCACTGGCTAATGTCCCGTGACGATTTAACGCTGAGCAATAAACCATGATTCCTGAAAGGGATCTCCCCCTGGAATTTCTATCTTGTCAAAAAAAGCAATCAAGCGGTTCATGGCCACTTGGCAGGAGCGTTCATAGGCTTCATCAGTGGTCCCTCCAACGTGGGGTGTGAGTACGACTTGAGGAAACTTTAAAAGTGGTGAGTTGAGGGGTAAAGGCTCTGCGTGAAAGACATCTAAGCCCACAGCTTTCAAATCTCCCTTTTCTAAGGCTGCGCAGAGATCTTGCTCATGAACCACGTCTCCACGGGATGTATTGATGAGAATGGTCCCTTCGTTCATTTCATGAAGGGTTTTTACGTTAATCATATGAAGAGTCTCTGATGTTAAGGGCACATGAAGGCTAAGAATGTCTGCTGAGCGCAAAATTTCGTTGAGGCTAGATCTTTGGGCTCCTGCTTTTTCAAAGGCTTCGTGGCCCTGATAGGGATCATAGGCCATAACTTCACAGCCAAAGGCTTTTGCTAATTGGGCCACTCTTTGGCCGATACGTCCTAAGCCCACAAGGCCCCAGGTTTTGCCATGCAGCTCAAGACCTCTCACTTCATCTCGATTCCAGTTCCCTTTAAGTACATTGTTATGTGCCACTGGAATTTTTCTTATACAGGCAAGAGCAAGAGCCAAGGTAAGTTCACTGGCAGAGTAGACATTTCCTTCTGGAGAAAAATAAACTTGAATCTTTCTTTTCTTTGCAGCGATCACATCAATATGATCAAAACCACTAGTAGAAGTCACGATCACTTTTAATTGAGGTAAAGACTCCATGAGCTGTTCATCAACTTTAACTTTAGTTCTTGTCAGTAGGGCTTCAACTTGTTCGCGATTTTGAATTTCATTGGGAGAGCTCACTTGAACATCAAAACGCGGGTGAGTTTTTAAAGATTGCAGGACAAGGGGATGAAAACGATCGATCACAGCCACTAAGGTTTTCATGGGGTCCTCCACGTTTTTCGAAAGACTTGCAGAGCCTCTTCAATATTTGTTGGATGGCCAAAATCATTTAAGCCTAAAGCAAGGCGCTTCAGTGTGTCTTCTATGTTCTCGGGGCTAACATTGCCCATAGTTCCGATACGTAGGATTTTTTCTTTTAGTGAATCTTGACCGCCCATAAGGGTGAGATTGTATTGATTTTCTAGATGTTCTCGTAACTTTTCAGAGTTGATGGAGGCTGGCATCAGTAAAGCCGTAACACTGGGGCTTGGGGATTGGCTATAGTTCTTTAAGCCCATGACTTCCGCTGATGCCCGCAAGGCCTTAGCTAATTTATTGAATTTAGTAATTTGAGAGTCGATGCCCTCTTCCAATAAAATATCGAGGGCCACAGAGAGCGCTCGAATGTGACTGACCGGCGAACTGAAAAAGGTTTGTCCTTTTTTGTTGGCCAATAATTCCTGTTGAATATCCCAATAATATCGAGGTGTTTTTGCTTTTGTTGCAGCCTCTAGGGCTGTAGGTGAAAAAGATAAAAATGAGAGGCCAGTGGGAAGCATAAAGGATTTCTGAGCTCCTCCTACCAAGACATCTATGCCCCATTCATCCATAGAGAGCTCAGTCACTCCAATAGCTGTGATACCGTCCACTAAAAAAAGAGCTTTGGAGTTTTCTTTGATAATTTTTGAGAGATGTTGAATGGGATGGAGGACCGCCGTGCTTGTTTCACAGGCCTGGCAGAGCACAGCCTGTGTGTGGGGGTGTTGCTGAAGTGCTTTTTGTAACACTTCTGGTTTTACGGCCTCGCCCCAAGGGACATTAATTTCATGGACTTGGTATTGAAAGGCTCTAGCCATTTGAGCCCATCGCTCTCCAAACTTCCCCGATACAATAGCCACCACTTCGTCTCCTGGCGACAAGGTGTTCACAAGAGCTGACTCCATGGCCCCAGAGCCCGTGGAGCACTGGATGAGGACAGGTTGTTGAGTTTTAAAAACTTCTTTTAATTGCCGGAGTGTTTTTTGAAGAATGCCCTCAAACTCTGGGGTTCTGTGATGAATCATGGGCTTGGCCAACTCCAACAAGATTTTGTCAGGGATGCGAACTGGACCCGGTGTCATTAATAAGTAGTCAAAGCTAGACATAGGGTGCTTCTACAACTTGAAAGCGGGGGAGTCCACCGTTATGCTCTGAGTAAGACTATGCATTATGCGCAACTATTTTTTAGACCATTTTTAGCCTTTTTGATCTGCGGTTTATTGAACACAGGTTGTGCCTATCATTTTAGCTCACAGGATAGAAGAATTCCTGGGGGTTATGATCGTATTGCAGTGCCCATGTTTAAAAATCGTACATTCGAGACAGGTATTGAACCTTTTTTTACAACAGCAATGTTAGAGGAACTGCAAAGAGACAATTTTTCAAAAGTGACAAATAAAGACCAGGCGCAAGTAGTTTTAGAAGGGGATATTACAGACGTGCATTATGATCGAGGTGCCGCTTTGAGTGATACGGAGCTAAAAGATCGAAATGCCTACCTTGTCACGGATTATCGTATCAATGTCACAGTGGCCATACGGTTAATAAGGAGCTCAGATCAAAAACTGCTGTGGTCAGGAAATTTTACCCAAGAAAGACAATACCCTGCGCCGCAAATCACGACTAGCGGCCTTGACTCTTCCAACGCAAATTACAATCATAGCGCACGCATGCAAAACATGAGAATTTTGGCTCGGGACATTATGAGTGAGGCTTATAGTAACCTCACAGAAAATTTTTAGGGGGTTCGTTTTTTGCCAAACCTGGACCCGCAAAACTTTGAAAGTCAGTTAGCTTCTCAGTCAATACCTGGGCTGGTCTTGCTTCATGGCGAGGAGGACTTCCTCATTCGTGAAGCTTTAGACAGTATTATTCCTACCGCTCTAGGCAGTGAGGGTTTAAAGGATTTCAATCTCGATATTTTTTATGCTCAAGTAGATGATACAACAAAGGTGAGAGATGCAGTAGAGACCCTTCCTATGATGGCAAGCCGTCGAGTGGTGGTGTTAAAAGAAGCTCAACACTTAAAGGCAAAAGATTACGAAACTCTTTTACCTATTGTTGAGTCACCTGTGGATTCAACGGTATTCATCATCGTGTCTACGGGAGCTGATCAACGCTTGAAATTCTTTAAAAAACTCATTCAAAAGGGTTGGGCTGTTAAGTTTCAAAGACCCTATGAAAATCAGATGGCCCAATGGGTTCACAAAATTGCTACTCGCCATGGTAAAAAGCTCACCCCTGAGGCTAATTTATTGCTGCAAAGACTGGTGGGTACAAACCTTACGGATATTGACAATGAAATGCGAAAGCTCTCTCAGTATACCCACGAACAAGAGCCCATTGATGTAGAGGATGTGCGCCAGGTTGTTTCAACCTTAAGAACAGATACCGTATTTCAGTTGGCCCATGCCATAGGGGCCAATGATCGATCGCAGGCACTGACCTGTTTAGCAAATCTTTTAGAGCATGGGGAAAGTCCCATTGGAATTTTAGCTCTAGTCTCCCGGCACATTCGAATATTGTCTTTGGTGCGTGAGGGACTTCATGAGGGTCTGAGCAATGCACAACTAAGCTCTAAAGCTGGTGTTCCTAGTTTTTTTCTTCGTCAGTATCTTGATCAGTCGAGGCAATGGTCTGATGAAAAAATTCGTCACGCCTATCAAGCCTTAATGAATACAGATAGGGCGCTAAAATCTTCTCCTATCACACCCCATATTTGGCTTGAGAATTTTATTCTAAAAGCTTGCGGTGCTATTGCTTAAGGTTTTTTTAGAGATTTTCTAAAAATCTTGGCTTTTAGTCTTCCTACAATATCTTGAAATCCATCGGCATTAAGACTGTATGCCGCTATAAAATAAATAAGGATGCCGCCTGAAATAGTGAAAAACAAAGAGAGCTGCTGCGAGAGTCTTGGCTTTAATAAAAGACCTTCAAGTGTTTCATAGATGTACTGGTGCTGGGCTAAAAATAGGCCCATGATAATTGCACAGAGAGCATAGGTCGCAAAGCTTTTTAGAAGATTCAAAAACCGTAGAGAACCGACAAAGTAGGTATGAAAAGAAAGAAGAAGCGTTAAGTTCACAGCTGAACTCATAACAGAAGAAGCTGTAATCCCCTTGACTCCCCAAACATAAACCCAATGACTGGCAGCCATCCAATGGAATAGCAAGCAGACAGCAGAGATCACTGCCGGTACCCAGGTATTATGGATAGCGTAAAAGGGTGCCACAATCACACGAATACCGCCATAGGTGAGAATGGCGAAGGAATAGATTTTTAATAAGGAGGAGGTCATTTGCACATCTTTTACAGAAAATTTACCATGGTGAAAGAGCACTTCTACAATGGGAGTAGCCAATAAGTAGAGTCCTACAGCGGCGGGTACAGAAAGAAAAAGAGTGAGTTTTATGTAGTAGGTGGTGGTTTCAATCATCTCGTCTTTTTGTCCTCGAGACCAATATTGAGAAAGGGTAGGTAAAAGAGCTGAGCCTACGCTGACAGCAAATAAAGCTAAGGGTAATTCTAAAATTCGATCGGCAATATAGATCCAAGAGTGGGTACCCTCTCCCAACTCACTTCCTAATCGCACATTGATGAGGCCTGTAATTTGTAAAATTCCGACTCCGACCCAACTGGGAATCATACTGCTGAAAACTTTTTTTAACTCTGGGCTGTTAAGTTTGAGAGTTAATTTTGGAAGACAGCCTTGATGAATAAGGGAGGGGATAAGAGCTGCTGCCTGTAAAAAACCACCTATTAATACAGCCCAGGCCAAATTTTCCCCTTGATGAACCTCACTGTGGGGTACGTAGGCAGAGGCAATGAGTGAAATATTAAAGAGAGTGGGAGCAAAGGCTCCAGCCACAAAGCGCTTAAAGCTATTGAGTAGAGCCATAAAGTAGGCATACACACTGATGAAAAAAATAAATCCAAACATGATTTTGGCCATATAGACCGTGAGTTCAAACTTTCCTGGGATAGACATGAAACCCTCACCTGGAACCAAATAGGACAGAACTGTTTCGGCATAAATGATTCCCAGAGCCGTTAGAACAGTGAGGCCACCTAAAAGAAGGGTAAAAATGCCGTTGGCCAACTGCTGGGCTTGAGAGTTTTCTTTATAATTAGGGTCCTTAGTGAGGGTGGAGACAAAAACAGGAATAAAGGCGATGGAGAGAGAGCCTTCTCCTAGGATTCGGCGAAAGAGATTGGGGAGGCGGTAGGCCACAAGCCAGGCATCAGTCACGGTGCGATCAAAAACAGTGGTGGTCACAATGTCGCGAATAAGGCCCAGAACCCGGCTAAACATGGTTCCAGCGGCCATAGTTGCCGCAAAAATTGCAATTCGCCTGTTTTCTGCCTGATTCTCGCTATTTTGTGGCTTCATTCCTATTGCTTTGCGGCTAAAATTACTGTACTAATCCCTGACATTTCCTGTGTAAACAAAGACTTAAGCTGTTCGTACAGTTCAAGCATATTGAGGAGGAAGAACCTTGGCAAACCATAAATCAGCGGCTAAGCGGGCAAAACAATCAAATATTAAATCTGAGCGCAACAGTTCTGTTCGTAATGCTGTTCGTACTTGGGAAAAGAAGTTACGCAAAGCTGTTTCTGACAAAGATCAAAAGCTAGCACAAGACCTGTTAAAATCTTTTATGAGCAAAATTGATAAAGCTGCCAAGAAGAGCATTTTTCATAGCGCCACTGCTTCTAGAAAAATTGCGCGTGTTTCTAAGTACGTTCACGAAGCTTTTGCAAAATAAGAAGTTCTTATACTCCGCTAAAGTTCATATCGTTTGATTTGCGTCCCACCTCTTTGTACAAGTCTTAGTGACACTTGGAGGGGGGGAGGATTTTAGTCTCTTTCACTTAGAATGCTAATATCGTTTTTTTGTTGTGCTACAAGTTGCCCGTAGCCCGTCCAGAATGCTTAGGAGAAATTCTAAGTAGAGCCCATCCAAAATTCTTGCTCAGGATTTATTCTTGAGGTCATTTTAGCATTGAAGGTTCTAGGCTAAATCCTCCAACCAAGTGTCATAATAAAAAATTTTTAGATTAAAGTTTTTTTAGGATATTCCCAAAAAGTTCTATTTTTAAAAACTCTTGGTCTTCCATAGCTTCTACTTCAGTTTTTTGTGAAATGTAGTCACGGATTTTTTTCTTACTCTTAAACTCTAGCTTACTAAACTGAAGGCCGTATCGAAAGCCCCCTTCAACAAGATCTTCTCTTTGGTAAACCACTAGGCTTCGTGTAATGGCAATGTCATTAGAACCGGGAACTATAACGGATAAAATGACAGGGGAGTTGGCAATCATAGATACGGGAGAGGAAAGGCGCATACCACCCTCTCCAATTTCTTCGCATTCACAAATCCAATATTCTCCGCGATAAAGAACTCCAACTGGCTTAAAATAGCGGCGTCTTGGAAATTTTCGCCTAAAGACGTTTGAGGGCTCTTTATTTTCTACCTGTTCCATCAATGACTGATCGGAGTTTTAGCCCATTTGTTTGAGTTTTTCCTTAGCAGCTTGCCAGAGAGACTCTTTTTTTTCCTGAGTAAGGTCCTCCCAGTCGAGGCTCTGCTGCTCGCTGATCTCCATCATCTGATGGTAGCGTTGCTCGAAGCGATGGTTGGCCTTTCTTAGACATTGTTCTGGGTCTAGCTTGTGGTGCCGAGCTAATTGGACTAGGGCAAAGAGAATATCTCCAAATTCATGTTCTTGCTCTTCTTTGGTTGTGGCCTCTTTGAACTCTAAGAGCTCTTCATCTACCTTTGGCCAAACCTCTTGGGGTGAGGACCAATCAAAGCTTTTACGTTTTGTGAATTCTCCAATTTTGAGGCAACGATGGAGAGCGGAAAGGTGCTCAGATCCTCCTAGAGATTTTTTCTTTTGTCCTGGATTTTCAAGTGCTTTAATCTTTTCCCAATTTTCCTTAACTTCATCGCTACTATTTACGGAAGCTTCTGTAAAAACATGGGGGTGCCGGCGAACCATTTTTTCTATGAGAGTTTCGCAAACATCTCCAAAATTAAACTGACCAGACTGTTGACCCAACTTTGAGTGAAAGACGACCTGTAGCAAAACGTCCCCTAATTCGCTGACCATTTCTTGGGTGTCACCTTGGTCGATGGCGTCGGCCAGCTCTGTGGCTTCTTCAATGGCGAATTTGGCTAGGCTTTGGTGAGTTTGTTCCTGGTCCCAGGGGCAGCCCTCAGGGCCAAGGAGAGCGTCCATGAGCTCCAGAACTCCCTCAATTTGTTTTTTTTGTTGCGGTGTTTTTTTTGGCATAAATGTCTTCATACTTGAGTCGAGGGGAGGGGGTCCAGTTCTTTTTGTTTTACCCTGAAAATCCGATAACTTAAGATAAGAAGGTTTTATTTTTAGAGACCTTGCAAAAGGATAGGTGCAGTTGAAATCAAAAGAGCCGACACATCACAGGTCTAAGTACGTTGATCATTCCAGAAGGTTTATGGAATGGGTCAATGATTTGGGTTTGGAAAAAACCTGGATAGGTGGTTGGGTTCGTCGTTTAGATGAAACTTTAAAGATTCGTCGCCTGGCTCTGCTTTTTGTTTTTTCATTATCGTTAGCTTTTCTTATGAACTCGGACTTCGACTTTGTCTATCGTGGTTATGACGAAGGGGATATTTCAGCCAATGACATTAAGTCTCCGCTGAGCTTTGAAATGGTGGATGAGTACGCCACTATTCTCAAGAAGAAGGAAGCTCAGGATTCTATTTCACCTATTTATGATTATGACCCTAGGGCTTATGAAAATGTTTTAAATAATATTTATAAAGCCTTCCGTTCTATGAGGCGTGAGTTAGCTACAAAACATTGGCCAAAGGATGAAATAAAACGCCTCGAAAGAATAAAAGATTTCTTAGTGACCCGTACTGATTTTGAAAAAATGATTGATCGCCATTCAATGCCTGAGTCTCTTTTCGAATGGCTAGTGATGCAAAGGTTTAATGTTCGTGTAGAGAGCACCTTGATCAAGCTTTTAGATCGAGTTTCCAATGAAAAACTGGTGAGAGACATGGATCTTCCACCGGTAAAACCACTGGCTAAAATCTCAGTTCGAAGATTGGATCGCCCAGGGGTAGAAGCTTCCATGGAGCCTGGCCAACTACGCCGTCTTTCTGATGTCAGAAAAATGTTAGAGGCAGACATGTCTCAAGAAAAAGCCTGGAGTTCTTTTGATAAAGAAAGAATTATTCGTTTTGCTGAGCTCATGGCAATTCCTAATATGAGCTTGAACCGCAAGGAGACTGGCGAACGTCAGCAGCAGGCCGCAGATAATGTTTTGGCAGCGACTATTTCTGTGAAAAAGGGGCAGATTGTAGTACCTGAAGGTGCCACTGTACAACCTAACCAGGTGATGGTTTTAGAGGAAATTGAACGCTTAAAATCTAACCAACGACGAGATTTAATTTCGCTCGTGATGGCGATTTTATTTGTCTCTATTATCCTTATTTTTATTTCCTATGCGCGACGATTTACAGCTAATAAGGTAAAAGTGTCACAAAGAGATATGCTAACAATGGCAACAGTGCTTGTTTGCATGGTGCTTATCACAAAATTAGTACTGTTTGTTTCTGCAGCCTTTGACGAAAAACTGAGATCCATTATTCCTAGTGATGCTTATGTGTATTTAGTGCCCATTGCTGCTGGTCCAATGCTTGTGGGACTCCTCATTTCTTCAGGGGAAGTGGTTTGGTTATTCTCATTGATGATGGCCACGATTGTGAGCCTGTTGGCCGATCGTTCTTACGAGTTTCTTATTTTTTCTGTGGTGGGAGGCATAGCTGCCGCTCGAGCTGTTTTTAAATGTAGAACTCGTAATGATATTTACTGGGCAGGCTTACGCACTGGCTTGGTGAACATGCTCGTGATTAGTGCTTTAACAATCATTCTTTCAAGGGATTCGGGAAGTATTTCGCAGCTATTACTGTGGAATGTGGCCATGGGCTTTATCGGTGGTTTAGGGAGCTCCCTTGTCACAATGATGTTGGTGCCTATGTTGGAGAGTATATTTAATTATACGACAGATGTTAAGCTTTTGGAGCTAAGCAATCTAAACCATCCCTTGCTAAAGGAAATGATTGTGAAGGCGCCTGGAACCTATCATCACTCTTTAGTTGTAGGGAGTATGGTGGAGGCTGCGGCGGAAGAGATTGGAGCAAATCCTCTTTTAGCAAAAGTATCATCTTACTATCATGATATAGGTAAGATGGAACATGCCGCCTACTTTATTGAAAATCAAAAACCTGGGCACAACCCACATGACCATCTTTCTCCTAATATGAGTCGGACAGTATTGGTGGCACATGTAAAAGATGGTGTGGAACTTGGAGAAAAGTACAAGCTGGGTCAACCCATTATTGATGTGATTCGCCAGCACCATGGAACAACTTTGATTTCTTTTTTCTATCATAAAGCCAAAGAAGCGGAGGACACTGATCTTCACAACATTGAAGAAGATGACTTTCGCTACCCTGGTCCAAAACCACAGTTTAAAGAGGCAGCTCTTTCTATGTTGGCCGATAGTATTGAGGCCGCCGCACGCAGTTTAGATGAGCCCACTCCCGTGCGTTTGCAGACCATTGTGAAGAATATTATTCATGCAAAATTTATGGACGGGCAACTGGATGAATGTAACTTAACCCTCAGAGATTTAAGTTTAATTGAAGATGCATTCACTCGTATTCTTTTAGGTATTTATCATCAGCGTATTGATTATCCCACGGCTAAACGTATTCAAGTAGTTCCTGGTTCGCAGGTGCGTGATCAAAGATGAAAGCTCAAATAGTGAATGAGACGGCTGTGAAGTCTTCGTGGAGTTTTATCCAGTGGTGGACTCGTTGGTCTTGGAAACAGCTGAAAAAAAAACGACCGGATCTTATAAGGCCCTTTATCGATTCAAAAAAGCTAGTTGTGGCTATTACCAATGAAAAGCGCATGAGAGAGCTCAATGGCCAGTTTCGAAAAAAAAATTACGCTACAGATATACTTAGTTTTGAAGCCGTAGAAAAAGGGGAATTAGGGCAACTGATTTTATGTTGGCCTGTCGTAAAAAAACAGGCGAAGGAACATGGTCTGACTTTAGAGGAAGAGGCCGGCTATCTTGTATTACATGGTATTTTGCACCTTTTGGGTTTGGATCATGAGCGCAGTAAAAAAGAGGAAAAGATCATGATGACTCTGCAGGACGAAATCTTTGAAGACTTGTGCCAGAAGATGAAGCCTGCTAAGAAATAAATTCTCAACTTTAGGAAAAAAGAGCCATGCCCATAGCTACAGACCAAGCTGATATCGAATCAAAACTGGAACAACTTCAGAAGCAATGTCATGACCTTCGGGGGTATCTTTGACGTTCCGACCAAGGAAAAACGGCTTCAGGAATTAAATCAATTACTCAACGATCCTAGTCTTTGGGAAAAGCCCAAAGAAATGCAAAAATTAAATAAAGAAAAAGCCGCGATAGAAAAAGCAGTGGATCAATGGTCTGCAATTCACTCCCGTATCGAAGATGCTCAAGTGCTTTTAGAAATGGCCGTCGATGCTAAAGATGAAAGTAGTTTTGACGAAGTCAAAATAGAGACCTTGCGTATAGAACCAGCTTTGGAACAGTTGGCGTTACAAAAAATGTTAAGTGGTGAACAGGATCGTAATGGAACTTATCTCTCCATTAACTCAGGCGCTGGCGGAACGGAAGCTTGTGATTGGGCTGATATTTTGCTCCGTATGTATCTACGCTACGCTGAAAAAATGGAGTTTAAGGCTGAGATTTTAGATTCTACACCTGGTGAAGGTGCTGGTATCAAGTCTGCCACTCTCTTGATTGAAGGGGAGAATGCCTTTGGATACCTTAAGGCAGAGTCCGGTGTGCATCGCCTTGTTCGCATATCTCCTTTTGATTCCAATGCTCGCCGCCACACAAGTTTTGCTTCTGTGTTTGTCTGGCCTGAAGTGGATGATGATATACAAATTGAAATTCGCATGGAAGATGTAAAGGTAGATACTTATCGAGCGGGGGGAGCTGGTGGACAGCACGTTAATAAAACGGACTCAGCTGTACGCATGACCCATATGCCCACTGGCATTGTGGTTCAATGTCAAAACCAAAGATCTCAACATGCCAATAGAGACAAGGCCATAAAAATGCTAAAAGCGGCACTCTATGAGCGAGAGCTGTCTGAGCGACAAAAAGAAAAAGACAAGTTAAACTCTGTAAAAAAAGCCAATGAGTGGGGTAGTCAAATTCGCTCCTACGTGCTTCACCCTTATCAGTTAGTAAAGGACCATAGGACAGGTCATGAAACCAGTCAGACCAGAGATGTATTGGATGGAGATTTAGAGGGATTTATTATTTCCTACCTTAAAGGTGAAAAAAAATCTGGGTCTTCGGCCACAGACGATTTATAGTAGTTTCATGCGTTCATTAAAAAGCCTGAGTTTGCGTCTTTGGTTAGTTTGGAGATTTCTGTGGTCTGGCGGGCCACTGATTAATCTCACGAGCTCATTAGCTCTTTTGGGAATGGTTTTAGGAGTGGCCGCTTTAGTTGTTTCTATGGCGGTATTGAGTGGCTTTGAAGCAACCCTTAAGCAGGCACTCATAGATATGAGCGGGGATGTGATCGTTATGCGTACGGATCGTCCCATTGATGATTTAGATGAACTCATTCCTGAAATCAGACGTTTGGCGCCAGAAATGATCGCATACTCTCCATTTATTCAGACAGAGTCTTTGGCTGCCTATAACGGCAAGACATTTGGAGTGCAGGTTCATGGTATGGATCTGAAGACTGTTGGAAGTGTTCTAAACCTTCAAGACCGTATTGTTTCTGGAACTATGGACTTAACGAAGGGTATTGTGATCGGGAAGGGATTGGCGAAGTTGTTGGAGATCAAGGTGGGAGATGTGTTGACGGTGGTGAGCCCACGACCTTCAGAGACTTCTCCTATTGGTTTTTCTCCAAGTGCAGTGGAGATGAGGGTGGTGGGCGTTGCTAATCTTGGAAAGTATGAATATGACTCTCGTTTTGTTTTGGGCTCACTAGAGGAAGTTCAAAAATTGCGTGACTTAGGAAGTGGTTACTCTGGAGTTAAACTCAAACTTCAAAGAAGCGAAGATGCAGAGGCTGTGAGCCGGCGTCTCACTGGCGGATTAAAGGCTCCCTATTGGACAAAGAGCTGGTACCATCTCAATGAAAATTTGTTTGAGGCCATTCAATTAGAGAAAAAAGTGATCTTTATCATTGTCTCACTTGTTGTTGTGATGGCTTGCTTTAATATTTCTAGCACTCTCTTTGTTAATGTATTGAGAAGGTTTTCAGATATGAGTGTGCTTGCAACATTGGGAGCAACGCCTCAGTTCATTCGCAGTATTTATGTACTTTTGGGTTTATCCTTAGGACTTATGGGGTCTGTCATGGGCATTTTAGTTGGCATATTACTTTCAAAGGCTTTAGCGCATAGTGCACTGTTCTTAATTCCTGCAGAGGTTTACAAGTTGGATCATTTAAGCGTTGAATTTAAAGTTCAAGATATGATCATCATAGTGATTGTCTCTATGTTCATTTGTTGGATTTCCACTTGGGCCCCGGCTCGTAGGGGGGCTCGTTTGAAACCTGTTGAAGGATTGAGATATGAATAAGACTTTATTTTCTTTGAGGCAGATCACAAAATCTTACAAAATGGAATCCAAAGAACTGCAGGTATTAAATGGTATTGATTTGGAGATTATGGAGGGGGAAAGCCTGTGTATTACCGGGCTTTCGGGAGCTGGAAAAAGCACACTTCTTCATATTTTAGGTTCTTTGGAGCGCCCTAGCTCTGGATCACTTTATTTTGAGAGTGAAGATCTTTTTAAAAGGAATGACGACACTTTGGCTCGGTTTCGTGGCCAAAGCATGGGATTTGTTTTTCAATTTCACCATTTACTGAAGGAATTTACGGCCTTAGAGAATGTTATGATGCCTTGTCGTATTGCAGGGCAAAGCATTGCTGAGGCTGAAGGCAGGGCAAAAAAAATTTTAGAAGAAGTGGGGCTTGGGCCTCGCTTGGAGCATTTTCCATCAGAGTTGAGTGGGGGGGAGCAGCAAAGAGTGGCCATTGCTCGAGCCTTAGTTATGGGACCCCGCGTGCTTTTTGCCGATGAACCTACCGGAAATTTAGATTCTCATAACAGCCAGAATGTACAGGAGCTTTTTTTTCGTTTTCAAAGAGAAATGGGACTTACTCTAGTGGTGGTCAGTCATGACAAGGCATTTGCTCGCCGTTTTCCACGGCAAGTGGAGATTCGTGATGGCCTTGTATTTTCCCAACAATAACAAACATTGCGTGGCGTTAGTTGTCAGTGAATTTTGACAAGGTCGGGGGGCTACGCTACCCTCCGAGGGCTGTGTTTTAAGTATTGAATTTTGCTAGGGAAATGACAATTTTCCTATAGGATAAGGGATCTTCATCAGCTTGATAAGACATTGCTTTGGATTCGCATTGTGTGTGGCTCTGTGTTGTTCTCCATCGCTATGGGCTCAGGATTCTTTGCGTGAGCCCACCCAAGTTCGCAAACAAAAAAACTCTCGAATCTCTAAAAAAAGATCATCCTCTCGTAAGCAAGCTCCTCCGAAGGCGCAAGCCTCGAGAGCTATTTCTCGTATTAGCATTGCTGGAAATAAAAAAATTGAGGCTGATGCTATTCGAGCAAAAATCACCACAACTGTGGGGTCTAGTCTTAACCGCCGTCTCATTGGGGAAGATGTAAAAAATATTTTTAAGATGGGCTACTTTTACGACGTTATTGTTGAGACCAAAAGTGGTGCTGATGGTTTGGAACTCATTTTTCGTGTGGTTGAAAAGCCTTCTATGGTGGAAATTGTCTATGAGGGAAACGATGAAGTTTCTAAAGAAGATTTAGAGGAAGCCTCTGGTTTAAAAGCCTATGAAATTTTAGATATGAACCGAGTGAAAGAGGCCACTCAAAAGCTTTTGAAGCTATATGAGGACAAGGGCTTCTTTTTAGCTAGGGCGGAAACAGAGTTGCAGACGGTTGAGAAAAATGAGTCTGTAAGGTTAGTTTTTAAAATCAAAGAAAATGATAAAGTGAAGGTGAAAAAAATCACCTTTTTAGGAAACAGAAATCTGAAGGACAGTTTTTTAAAGACTCGCATGCAGACCCAAGAGGGTGGCTACTTTAGTTTTATTTCTGGTTCTGGCGCCTATAAGCAGGATGTTTTTGATCGCGATGTTCAGGTGATCAGTTATGTCTATTTTAACGAAGGTTATGTTCAGGTGAAGGTGGATCGTCCTCAGGTCTATGTCACCCCCGACAAGAAGAGTGTGTATATCACTATTCGTATTGAAGAGGGGCAGCAGTTTGATGTTGGGCAGGTTGATTTTTCCGGTGACCTTCTTTTCACAAAAGATGAACTCTTTGAATCAACCGAAATTCAGCACTCTAAAGTTTTTGTTAATGAGACACTTCAAAAGGATTTGAGAGCTCTTCAAGCCAAGTATGGTGATCTAGGTTATGCCTTCGCTAATATTATTCCTCGCACACAAGTTAAGGAAAAAGAAAAACTTGTGGATATTACCTTTGAAATTGATAAGGGGAATAAAGTTTACTTTGGCGATATTAATGTGATTGGTAACACTAAAACTAGAGATAAAGTGGTTCGCCGTGAATTAAAAATTCGCGAAGGGGAGCTCTATCATGAAACTCGTCGTCGTGAGTCTTTGGAAAATGTAAAAAGATTGGGTTACTTTGAAGACGTGAACTTCAACACGAGCACTCCTCCAGACAAGCCGGATATTTTAAATATTGATATTGTTGTAAAAGAGCGCAACACAGGCAGTATTCAAGTGGGTGCTGGTTATAGCACTTATTCTAACTTTTTATTTAATGGTCGTGTCGATCAAACTAACCTTTTTGGTCGAGGGCAAAAACTAGGGGTTTCTGTTGATTTGAGCAGCCGTGCTTCTTCATACACCTTGAGTTTTACAGAGCCCTACTTTTTAGACACTCGTTGGAGTGTGGGTTTTGATGCTTATCAGACGATTCGCCGAACGGATGATTATCAAGAGACTCGTACGGGTGGTGCTGTTCGCTTTGGTCATCCTCTTGCTGAATACTTGATGGGTTATGTTCGTTATAAAAATGATTTTACTAAAATTGAGGTCTCTGAAGACGTAGACTCTGATCTCTATCCAGTTTATACAGCCAACGGAACAACAAGTTCTGTCACGTTTATTTTAGAGTATGATCGCAGAGACGATGCTTTTGCTCCCACAAAGGGTTTTGCCAATACAGCTTGGGTGGAATATGCGGGGCTTGGTGGTCATAAGCGCTATACAGCGGGACAAAACTCTGCTCGTTACTATACTAAGCTTTTTTGGGATGTGGTTTTTAGAAACAACCTCACCTATGGGTTTATTGCTTCACATGATGATCGGCCGCCTCCTTTTAATGAACTCTTTCTTTTGGGTGGAGCCAACACCTTAAGAGGTTATCGTTGGTTTTCAGTGGGTAAAAGAAAGCGCTCTAGTAGGACAGGCGTTGAATCTCCTTTTGGAGGAACTCAAAAGGCTTACTACAATGGAGAGTTTGAGTTTCCTTTGATTCAAGAGGCTGGCATTAAAGGGGTTCTTTTTTATGACGTGGGTGATGCCGATGACACCCTTGTGCTGAGTGAGTTTCGACATGATATGGGCTTTGGATTCCGATGGTTTTCTCCCATTGGTCCATTAAGGTTTGAGTGGGGATTTCCTTTGGGGCGTCGTCCAGACTTAGGAGAAAGTCCAGTTAACTTTGAGTTTTCAATTGGTTCACCATTTTAAAGGAGTTTATGTATGAAAATGAAGGTCAATAAAGTTCTTATGAGTGCTTTGCTTGTATGTTCCTTTTTCTGTTTTCAATCTCTAGCTTTGGCTGAGGTTAAAATTGGCTTTGTAGATATTCAGGCAGTACTTTCCAAAACCAAATCAGGAAAGAAAGCTAGAGCAGAGATGGAAAAGGAAATTGATAAGAAAAAAAAGGAAGTTCAGACCAAAGAGAAAGAACTTCAGAAACTTTCTCAGGACTTTGAAAAAAAAGCCATGGCCCTATCTAATGAAATGAAGCAAAAGAAAAGTTTAGAGCTTCAGCAGGAGTACGCTAAAGTGCGTGAATTTGCTGCAAAAGCTCAGATGGACTTGCAAAATCGTGATCGCGAAATCTTTAGCCCTATTTATGAGAAGATGAAAAAGTCGATTGCAAAGGTAGCCAAAGAAAATAACCTATCTATGCTCTTGGAAAAGAATGAACAGAGTTTATCCTGGACTGACGATGCATTGGATATGACTGATAAGGTTGTTGAGACCTTTGATAAAATGTAGGAGGAGCTATGTCCTCTCGTTACCCTTATCCCTTACCATGGGATATTAACCAAATTATGCAGATGATCCCTCACCGCTATCCTTTTCTACTCGTTGATCGAGTAGAGAGGGTGGTTGATGCAGGTACAGATGATGAAAGAACTGGTAGCGAAATCTTCGCTATTAAAAATGTGACCGCCAATGAGCCTTTTTTTGTGGGACATTTTCCTGATCGCCCCATTATGCCGGGCGTATTGGTGATAGAGGCACTGGCGCAGGCTAGTGCCATTGTTAATTATCGGCCACTGCCTGCAGGAAAAACAAAGTGGGAATTTTATTTTGCGGGTATTAACAATGTTAAGTTTCGGCGCCCAGTGATTCCTGGTGATCAGCTCTCTCTATATGCAAGGGTCTATCGAGATCGGAAGAGCCTTTGTGTATTTGAAACTAAGGCCACTGTAGGCGATGAGCTCGTTGCAGAAGCCCAAATTTTGGCCAAAATGTTGGCGGTTTAAATGTTAATACATCCCTCCAGTGTGATTGGACCAGAAGTACAATTGGCCCATGATGTGTCTGTTGGACCTTTTTGTATTTTAAGAGGAAAGGTAAAGATTGGTAAGGGAACACGCTTAGATTCTCATGTGAGTATTGGATCTGAATTTGGTGTCGTAGAGATAGGTGATGAAAATCACATATGTGCTGGAGCTGTGTTAGGTGGGCCGCCTCAAGATATTCATTATAAAAACGAACCCACACAATTAATCATTGGAAATCGTAATCTTATTCGTGAGTTTACATCTATTAATATTGGAACACCACGTGCCGGTGGGGTGACAAAAATTGGAGATAGTAACCTTATCATGGCTTATGTGCATTTAGGCCATGACTGTCGAGTTGGAGATCATAATGTTATTGTGAACTCTTCTCAAATAGCAGGACATGTACAAATTGATGACCATGTCACTATTGGTGGCGTTTGTGGTGTGAATCAATTTGTTAGAATTGGTAGCTATTCTTTTGTGGCAGGCTATTCCTCAGTTCACAAAGATATTATCCCCTATAGTATTTCTAGAGGAAATTATGCAGTGAGCTCTGCAACAAATAAAATTGGATTACAAAGAGCTGGATTTTCGACTGAAACCATTGAAAGTATACATAAAGCTATTCGTATTATTTTAAAGGGCTCAGCCACTCTCCAAGAGGCTATTGATAGAATAACTAAGGAGTGTGCGCCTAGTCCTGAGCTAGATTATTTACTTCAATTTGTGAAGTCATCTAAAAGGGGATTAGCAAAATGAGTCAAAATTACGCTTTGAGAACAGCTGTGGTGGGTGTTGGATATTTGGGCCGTTTTCATGCTCAGAAGCAAAAAATTTTGGGAACTCTTATTGGAGTTTGTGATGCCAGCACACAGAGAGCTCAAGAAATTTCTAGGGAACTAGGCACTGCTGCTTTTTCTAATCCTCAGGAGTTGATTGGTCAGGTGGATGCTGTCACCATTGCCAGCGATACTAAAAGCCATTTTGAATTATCTCGTCTTTTTTTAGAGGCTGGTATCCATGTACTGGTGGAGAAACCCATTTGTGAAACATCTGCAGAGGCTAAGGTACTCTGTGATTTGGCTGAAAAATCACGTCTTGTCTTTCAGGTGGGACATATTGAAAGATTTAACCCTGCTTTAACAAAGGGCCTACTGCAAATCAAAAAACCCAGGCATTTAGAGTTCTCAAGGTTAGCTCCTTTTAAGCCTAGAAGTTTAAGTGTCGATGTGATTTTAGATTTAATGATTCATGACTTAGATCTTGCCTATCTTATGGCTCAATCTGATATGGAAAGTTTTTCTGCATCTGGTAGCAGCGTTATTTCTGATTTTAATGATTATGCCACATGTTTTCTGCGCTTTAAAAATGGTGTGACGGCAAATATCACAGTTAGTCGTGTTGATCGTCAAAGCTTACGTCAAATTATAGCGGTGGAAGAGCAAAGAGTATTACATATAGATTTAGGGCAGTCCTTTGTTCATATTGCCCATAGAAGTGAACATGGTGTTGATAATCCTTTACAGTTAGAAAGTCTTCAAGCTGATAAAGCTGATGCACTTATGTTGGAAACAGAAAGTTTTTTAAGTGCGGTTCAGGGTCACAATGCAGTTTTAGTCACTGGTCGTGACGGGTTAAGAGCATTAGAATTAGCGGAGCAAATTATTAAAAATGTTAACCAAAGACTCTGACTCTGTATTAATTATTGCAGCTGAAGAGTCTAGCGCCCTTTATGCTCAAAGGCTCTTAGAGCATTGGAAAGTTCATCATCCACACTTGCAATCATTTGGTATTGGGAATCAAAAAATGGTGGATTTAGGCTTTCATGCCATTGCGGATAGTCATGATATGGCCGTGATGGGTTTATCAGAAATTTGGTCTAAATGGGCATTGATCAAATCGACTTATCATAAAATTTTAGAGGAATGTCGTAACTCTAAGCCCAAGTTTGCTCTTCTGTTGGACTATCCTGGTTTTAACTTAAGAATTGCTAAAGACTTAAAAAAACTTGGAATACCTGTTGTTTATTATATCTCTCCTCAGGTTTGGGCATGGAAAAAAGGAAGAGTTAAAAAAATTCGTCAGTATGTAGATGAGATGTTGGTGCTCTTTCCTTTTGAAAAAGAATTTTATGACAAAGAAGGTGTTGTTTCGGAGTTTGTTGGGCATCCAGCTCTCGATGAGCTTGAGGAAAATTTGTTAAGTTCAAAGGTACAAAGTCAATTGAGATCAAAGTATGGTCTTCGAGATGGTCAGCGTGTTTTGGGGCTGATGCCCGGTAGTCGCAGAGTAGAATTACAGCTTCATTTACAACTTCAGTTGGATGTGGCTCAGGAGTTATACAAAAAACATAAAGATCTTCATGTAGCTCTTCTCTTGGCCCCTGGTATTCAAAAAGAAAAACTGATTCTTCCGGAGACACCTTTTTCCTTTTCAATTATACAAGCAGATCCTTTGGATATGATTGCCCTTTGTGATGTGATTTTATGTGCATCAGGGACTGCTACTTTGATGGTTGCTTTGGTTGAAAAACCCATGGTTATTATGTACAAAATGAAAGCTCTTAGCGGATGGTTGGCTAAGCGCTTTGTTAAAATTCCATTTTTTGGGCTCGTTAATGTGATTATGGGAAAAGAAATTATTCAAGAACGCTTTCAGGAACGCGCAAATGTATTTGAGCTCACACGACTTTTGGATCAATTGATAACTGATGAGAGCTATAAAAAGGCAACGATCCAATCTTTGAAAGATTTAAAGAAAAAATTAGGAGAAGGTGGCGCTACGTTAAGAGTTGCTTCCATTTTAGAAAAGTACTTGGCATGAGATATTTGTTAAGTCCATTTGCCGTCATATATTTTTTTCTAATAACTCTAAGAGAGATTCTCTATAAGATTGGTATTTTTAGAACCTATAGATCTCCCTTGCCTGTGATCTGTGTGGGAAATATCACTCTTGGGGGAACAGGAAAAACCCCCGTCACTTTATGGCTTTGCCAACAGCTCATTTCTAAAGGCTATAAGCCTTGTATTTTATCTAGAGGTTATGGCGGACAGATACGAGATGTGCATTTAGTGAATGCATCTGCTGATACAGCTGAGATGGTTGGTGATGAAACCTTACTCTTGGCTCAGTTGAGCCAAGTCCCTGTGGTGATAGCGCCCAAGCGAGCTAAAGGGGCACGTTGGATTGAACAACATTTAGATGTTTCATTG
>Ga0210057_1003413_pt1 | contig 21906 bp, 21 predicted proteins | sample CryGeyCG2114_010_2_FD_183968 | JGI IMG/M metagenome (GOLD analysis project Ga0210057, IMG submission 183968) | Groundwater microbial communities from aquifer - Crystal Geyser CG10_big_fil_rev_8/21/14_0.10 (SPAdes) (version 2) | ecosystem: Environmental > Aquatic > Deep subsurface > Groundwater ...
AACCACAGAAACCCGGGCGGCAATGGTTAAAATCTTAAACCAAAAAGCCGAAGATTGCATGATAAGCGCCCGCCAGATCCGCCATGAGATGCTGCGGCGCGCCGAAGCCGCCCAGAAAGATAAATCTATTGGCAAAGACGAATATGAGCGTTTTAAAAAGCAGATTGATGAGTTTCTGACCAGCCAAAAAAACGAAGTCGACAATTTTGCCAAGGCTAAAGAACAAGAAATAACTACCATATAGTAACCAACTGCCTTCCGCAACTTGGCCTAAGGGTGTACCTTTCGCGCCGAGAAGGCCGATGTTTTCTCAGGCTGTACTACGCCTTACCCACTTTTATCCGCAAGCGTTCGCGGCCGTGAAAAACCCGAGGCATAAACTTTCCAGGGGTGTTTTCTAGGGACGGTACTTGGAAAATTCCGCATACTTTTATTTCGGGTTGTGGAAAGCCATATTTCTCTGACAAGAAGTTAATCAACCTTTAGGCTATAATGGTGTTTATGCAAATCGCTATTTTTATACTGGGCTTTGTGCTATTTATGGGCTTGGTGCTGGTACACGAGTGGGGGCATTACATCGTTGCCCGTCGTAACGGCGTAAAGGTTGAAGAATTCGGCTTAGGCTTTCCGCCAAGGGCGTGGGGCAAAAAGCGCAAGGATGGCATGATTTTAAGCCTAAACTGGCTGCCACTAGGCGGTTTTGTAAAACTAAAAGGCGAGCACGATAGCGATACACGTAAGGGCAGCTTTGGCGCTGCCAGCACCTACGCAAAAAGTAAGATTATGCTGGCCGGGGTAACCATGAATCTGATTGCCGGTCTGGTGCTGTTAACGGCTCTGGCAGCAGTTGGTGTCCCAAAGATTTTAACCACCGATACCGTTGGCCAAGACCAGTTTACAGTCAAAAGCGACACAAAAATTATTCGCCAGGAAGTGCGCGCCGGTTATGTTGATCCAGGTTCACCAGCCTCAAAAATCGGCTTAAATTCACTGGACGTAATCTTAAAAGTCAGTAATAACGCCGGCCAAAGCCGGGTGGTTAGCGACACAGCTCAGCTGCATAATGCAACCCAGGCTTTTGCCGGGCAAGCAGTAACTATCACCTACAAACACCAAGGCCAAGTACTTCAAAAGAGCACCACGTTACTTAGCAAAAGTGAAGTTGACGCCAGCAAAAAAACCGATAACCCCAAAGGCTATTTAGGCATTGTGCCTACCAACTTAACAGTACAACGCTCAACTTGGAGCGCGCCGATTGTGGCTGTGGGTCTAACAAAGCAGCTGGTAGTTTTGACGTTCCAAGGGTTGGGGCATGCTTTGTCCGGGCTCGGCTCGCTGATTGCCGGCGGGCTGACTGGCAACCATACCGCCCGTCAAAACGGTCAGGAACAAGCAACTTCTCAGGTTGGCGGGCCGGTAGCTATCGTTGCCGTTCTGTGGAGCGGCGGTAGCTTGGGGCTTAGTTTTGTACTGATGGTCATTGCCATAATTTCTTTAACCTTGGCTTTAATGAACGTATTACCGATTCCGGCGCTGGACGGCGGGCGCCTGTTTGTAATGTGGCTTTCGCGCCTTTTTAGGCATCCTCTAAGCGCTGCGGCCGAGGAGCGAATCCACGGCACCGGCATGGCGGTGCTTCTAGCGCTTTTTGCCTTAATTACAATCGTAGATGTCAGACGATTCTTCTAAAAAAACTTTCTGGCAAAGCCTAAAAGGCAAACAAAAATCTCCTCCCAAACTGCCAAAAAACTTTGGCGGTCCAGTTAAGGTAATCACTACCACACTCCTAATTTTTATTATTAGCCAGCTTGTGGCGGCTTTTCTGATTGGCATTGCTATTAGCGTAGCTCACCCGGGATCCTCAGCTGATGTTTTTAGTGGCTCAACGCCCACAGAGTTCTTTTATGTGTTAGTTGCCGAGGCTTTGGCTGTTGGCATGGTGTGGCTGGCCCTGCGCGGCAGGGGACTGGGATTAGCTTCAATCGGCCTTGGCCGTAAGCCGGGATGGAAAGATCTAAAAAAGGGTCTGCTGGGGTTCGGAGCTTTTTATGTCATCCTGATCATAGTTTTGATGGTTCTAACGGCGTTGATACCCTCTTTAAATACTGACCAGAAGCAGAATGTCGGCTTCGAGACGCTTACTACCTCACTTGATCAGATACTGGCTTTTGTGGCATTGGTCGTTTTACCACCGCTGGGCGAAGAGGTACTGGTACGCGGCTATTTGTACTCGGGCTTGCGTTCAAGCTGGAAGTTTTTACCAGCCCTACTGGTTACCAGCCTTATTTTTGGAGTTGCGCACCTGCAGCTTGGCAACGGCGCACCGCTGCTTTGGGCGGCGGCGTTGGATACGTTTATGCTATCGGTGGTTCTTGTTTATCTACGCGAAAAAACCGGCGCTCTTTATGCCGGGATGCTTATACATATGCTTAATAACCTTATAGCTTTTGGTGTCCACTTTAGGTAAAAGTTGACAATTAGCTAGCGAAAAAATATCATTAGCTAATGGTCCAGTATAGATTTTCTGCTTTGCCTGCTCCGCTGCCTATCTGACAGTCGGAGTATCTTATATTTACGAAAATAATAAAAACACAGAAGGCTCCGACAAAGGAGCATTTTTTATGCTTATAGTCTGTGATAACAAGAAGGCGGAACATGAAGAAAGCGATTGATACTTTAATGATTAAAGTGAGCAGCGATGTGTTATGGGGAGAAAACGGCCAAGTCCAAAAACCACAAATAAATTTTCAGACTATTGGAGAACAAATTACTAGTTTGGCTATCAAAAAAGATAACCCAATTTTGGTGACCTCTGGTGGCATTAGAGCGGGTATGTCAAGGGTTGGAATTGAGAATCGCCCCAGTAAAACTGCTGAGATGCCAGAGCTTCAGCGACTAGCGTGTATTGGTTGGCTGCACCTGCTAAGTATTTGGGATGAACACATTGAAGAAAGGGTGATCGGTGGAATGCTTCTAACCCGTCGTGAGTTAGTGGAAAATCAGCGTGAAAAACAAGAAGCACTTAAAACTATTTATACAATGCTTGAACATGGGGACTTACCAGTAATTAACGAGAACGATGCCGTTACTCACGAAGAGATTGCTTTTGGTGATAACGACTTACTAGCAGCTACTTTAGCGGTAGCGATCCAAGAGTCCGAGATGTTTGGTAGAGTTACTGGGCTAGTAGCTCTTTCGGCGTCACCAGGAGGACTATGCGTAGACAAGAATGACCCCTCCAGCAGGGTAGCTGTAGTGCACGACATAGATCTGGTTCGACATCTGGTAGATGATGATCCTGCTGAAATTAGTAACGGTGGTATGACATCTAAGCTTGCCGCGGCAGATTTAACAACTAAAGCAGGTATTGATATGTGGTTAGCTGATGGCAGGCAAAGGGATGCCATCAGCAAAGCTATAAATGGTGAAATTGGAACTCATTTTGTGGCAAAGCCCCAAGACAATGTAGAATGATAGGCATAAGATGAGAAGAAGCCAACTATTTGTAAAAACAAGGCGTGATGCACCATCCGACGAAACGGCCCGCAATGCCCAGCTTTTGATCCGGGCCGGTTACATTCATAAGGAAATGGCCGGGGTCTATACCTTTTTGCCCCTTGGGTTGAAGGTTTTAAATAATATTGCGAATATTATCCGTAAGGAAATAGACGCTATCGGCGGCCAGGAAATTTTGATGCCAGCGTTACAGATCAAAGAACGCTATGAAAAAACCGGCCGTTGGGACGACAAGGTTGTTGATGATTGGTTTAAAACGTGGCTGGTTAATGGTACCGAGCTTGGCCTTGGCTTCTCCCACGAAGAAAATCTGTCACCACTTCTCAAAAACTTTATAAATTCTTACAGGGATTTGCCGATTGCTCCGTATCAAATTCAAACAAAATTCAGAAACGAGCTGCGATCTAAAAGCGGCTTGATGCGAGGACGCGAATTTTTAATGAAAGATATGTATTCGTATGCCATCTCCGAAGAGCAGCACAAGGCTTTTTACGAAAAGGCCAAACTAGCCTACCAAAAAATATTCGACCGTTTAGGCATTGGCGGCCAGACATTCCTAACCTCTGCTAGCGGTGGTAGTTTTAGTAAATATAGCCACGAATTTCAGACACTCTCAAAGGCAGGCGAAGATACTATTTATCTTGACCGGAAAAAGAAAATAGCAATCAACAAAGAAGTTTTTAATGATGAAGTTATTAAAGACCTAGACCTTACACGGAACGAATTAGAAGAGGTTAGGGCGATTGAAGTTGGTAATATCTTTAATTTAGGAACCAAGTTTTCAGAACCTTTTGGGCTTAAAGTACTTGATAAGCAGGGCAAATCAGTAGAACTTATTATGGGTTGCTACGGAATTGGTATCAGTCGGGTTATGGGTACCATCGCCGAACTACTAAGCGATGATAAAGGCTTGATTTGGCCGGAAGCTGTAGCGCCATTTAAGATCTATCTGGCGCGGCTGGGCGACGCCCAGGACACTGTAAGGGCTGCCGAAAAAACTTATAATGAGTTGACAGAGGCGGGCGTTAAAGTATTATATGATGACCGGCGAGACGCAAGCGCTGGCGAGATGTTCGCCGACGCCGATCTTATGGGCTTGCCACTTCGGTTGGTAGTCAGCCAAAAATCACTGCAAGAGGGTTCTGCCGAGCTTAAAAACCGTACCTCTGAGTCTACGCAGTTAATTAGGCTTGATAAACTAGTCGAAACTATAGCCAACAACCAGTAGGGTTGCTATAATTAGTCCGATTTTAGAAGTAAGTCGTCGTAAGAACAGATAAGCGTTATTCAATAATTTCGCAGGTATATTTTAAGTAGTTATGAAAAAATTATTCCATTTAACCCAAGCCGGCATTGATGAGCTCAAAACCGAGCATGAATCTTTGCTTGCCGAGCGCGGCCCGGTAGCCGAGCGTATCAAATCAGCCCGTGAGTTGGGTGATTTAAGCGAGAACGCCGAGTATCAGACTGCTCGCGAAGAGCAAGATCGCCTAGAAGTGCGCATTAGCGAAGTAGAGCACATTATTCAAAATGCCCAGGTTATTAAAAAACCCAAAGGTGACAATAAAGTCCAACTTGGATCTTCGGTAAAACTTAAGAGCAGCGGCGCCACAAAGGTCTTTCAAGTGGTGGGCACCATAGAAGCTGACCCGTTGCATGGCAAGGTTAGTGATGAGTCACCCATTGGCCAGGCTCTGCTTGGCAAAAAAGAGGGTGAGACGGTGACAATCAAAGATACTGTCTACAAAATCGCCGACATCAGCTAAATCGTAGGCGATTTAGATTTTTCATTTTTCATTTAGCATTTTTCATTGAATTTACATTTGCCATTTTCCACTGCAGATATAACTGATAAATGTTACCTGATAAATCAATGTTAAATGTGGATTGATAAATGTAAAATGTAGTTATGCAGTGGTTGAATAAAATTATTGATGAGATTATCACTCGTCACCCCGAAGGTGAGATAATTATTGAATCTGGTATTTCGCCATCGGGTAGCTATCACATGGGTTATCTTCGTGAAATTATCACTTGTGACGCCGTTAAGCAAGAACTGGAACGGCGAGGGCGTCGGGCTCGCCACATACATTTTGTAGACGATCTGGACGGCTTTAGGAAAGTACCAACCAACTTGCCGGCAGATTACAAAAAATATCTGGGCAAGCCGCTATGTGATATGCCGGCGCCAGACGGGTCTGGCCAATCGTATGCCGATTATGCGCTTAAAGATTTTTTGGACAGTGTAGACAAACTGGGTATTAAGATTGATTTAGCCCGCAGCCACGAAAAATACCGCGAGGGTTTTTTTACAGAGGCAATTGAAAAAACCTTACAAAACCTGCCTAGAGTCCGTGGGGTTTTAGAAAAAGTTTCCGGCCGAAAATTAGAAAAAGACTGGGCGCCTATCCAGGTAAACGAAGACGGTTACTTAAAAAGTCGCCGCTTTGTATTAATCGACACCAAGGCAAAAAGAATTACCTATCTGGATGCCGATGACAAAGAGCAGACTACCGATTATTGTGCCGGCGAAGTTAAATTGAACTGGCGGCTGGATTGGCCGGCCCGTTGGTGGCTGCTCAAAGTTGCCGTGGAGCCTTTTGGCCGCGATCATGCTACCAAAGGCGGTAGCTACGACACTGGCGCGGCGCTGATGAAAGAGATTTTTAGCGCACCCGCACCACTACCAATACCTTATGATTTTGTGAACCGAGCCGGCGATACCAAAAAAATGAGCGCCAGCAAAGGTAACGGCATTTTAATGAGTGAAGTTGTGACGGTTTTGCCGCCAGAAGTCGCCCGTTACTTTATTTTGCGCTATTCGCCGGATAAACAGTTGTTTTTTGATCCGCAGGGCGGAGTAGTGCGGTTGATTGATGAATTCGCCGCGCTGTTGGCAAAACCTGGCAAATCCGAAGACGAAAGAAAGCTCGTAGAACTATCTACTAACGGTTTTGAAAATACTGTCAGCAGTGTGCCGTTCTCGCACCTGGTTGCTAGTTATCAAGCTTCTTTGAAAGATGCCGACGCAACTCTTGAGGTTGTTAAACGCACCGAACATGCTGATGCAGTTGAGAAAGAGGCCAAAGTTATTAAGGCTGAACTTAAGTTCATTGAGCAATGGCTATTCAAGTGGGCGCCTGAAGAAGTCAAATTCGAGCTAGCCCAAAAAGTAGATGCCAGCCAATTTAGCGACGAGCAGAAGCAATATTTGAATCGATTGGCTGACAAAATTGTCAAGATGCTGGACGGTGCCGACGGCGAGTGGTTCCATAAAGCCATTTACGAATTTAAAGAGTCAGATAACCTTAGTTCCCAGCAACTATTCACGCCGCTTTACCGGGCTCTGATAGGTAAAGATTTTGGCCCGCGGGCTGGCTGGTTTTTATCAATTTTGCCGCGTGATTGGTTAATTAAACGCCTTCGCCTTGAAGCCTGAGGACGCACTTCGCACCGCCACTCTGCCAGCCAGCCAAGCTGGCTGCACCAGTGGCATTTGGCGCATTGCGGCGTTGCCAGCTCCAGTGCTCCCTCACTGTATTTTTTTATACAGTTCAGTCCGTGTTTCACTGGCGTCTTGTGCTACATCCAAGTGCGAGACGTGTGCCATGACATTAGTCTTGTAATGAAGATACAGGAAATACTGACTAAAAGTTCACTCGAGGCGGCGCCGCTACTTTTAGGATGCTACTTATATCGCAAGCTGCCTGATGGAATACTAAAACTAAAAATTGTCGAAACAGAAGCCTACCACCAGGACGACCCGGCCAGCCATAGTTTTCGAGGTATGACGACTCGTACCGCACCGATGTTTGAAGAGGGCGGCAGATTATACGTATATTTTACCTACGGCATGCACTACTGCGTGAATATAGTAGTCGGACAAAAGGGGGTAGGGGAGGCGGTACTACTGCGTGCTGCCGAGCCGCTAGAGGGCATAGAAGTAATGTTTAATAATCGATATGGTCCTGTACAAGGTCCGACCTTGTACAACTTGTATAACCAACATATAACAGATACTAATGTGAGAGGTCTGACCTCTCACATTAGTGGTATAACAGATATAAAAAATCTGGCTAATGGGCCGGCAAAATTAACTCAAGCCTTGGGAATAACAGACACGTCACTATCGGGAAAAATGCTTAACGGGTCAAGCATTTGGCTGGAAGCCGCCAAAGAACCCCTCAAGGCCAGTGATATTGTGGCTAGCCCGCGCATCGGTATTAAAGAAGCTACGCAAATGCCCTGGCGGTTTTATATTAAAGACAACCAATTCGTCTCGAAGTATAATAAGAACCACGATGGCTAAAAAGATCACAATTGTCTTGTGCTCTAGTGCTAATTTTTATGAACATGCACATATGATTGCGCAACAGCTACGGGCGATGGGCTATAAAACAATGGTTCCGGTAACGCTTGGAAAAATGAAAAAAACCAAAAACTTTAACGCCGACGACTATAGAATTTGGTACAAAGATCCTAGTGGATATAAGCGTAAAACTTATTTAATGAGAAATCACTTTGACAAAATAGTTTCAGGCGATGCTATCTTGGTCGTCAATGATGAAAAACGAGGAATAAAGGGCTATATTGGCGCTAATGTTTTGATGGAAATGGGACTCGCATTTCATTTAAGAAAACCCATATTTGTTTTAAATAATGTGCATGAAGATATGCCGGTTTACGAAGAGATTCGAGCCATGAACTGTTTAATGCTTAATGGAAATTTAGATAAAATAAAACTATGACAGAGCAGACACAAACCGCAATTTTTGCCGCCGGGTGTTTTTGGGGAGTGCAATACTATTTTGATCAAGTACCTGGTGTCTTAAAAACTACTGCCGGATATATCGGCGGGCATGTTGATAATCCCAGCTATGAGGCTGTTTGTACGCACACCACCGGCCATGCCGAAGCAGTTAAAATCATCTATGATCCCAACTTAATCAGCTATAAAACTCTTCTAGAACAATTTTTTCGGATGCATGACCCAACCCAGCTAAACAGGCAAGGTCCGGATATTGGCGATAGTTATCGCTCGGCTATTTTTTACAATAATGACGCCCAAAAGCACGATGCCCAAAAAATGATTGATGAGCTTAATAGCTCCGGCCAATTTAAAAAACCAATCGTCACAACTCTGGAGCCAGCTAGAACTTTTTGGTTGGCCGAGGATTATCACCAAAAGTATACGGAAAAAACCGGTAGGGGCATGTGCCACGTAACCTACAGAGCGACTGAGTTCAATAAGTAAGTGCAACACCTTGAGATAATCAAGGTGTTATGAAGTACAAGCAACTATCAATTGAAGAAAGAGAAAAAATACAAGAACTACTTTGGCAGAAAGTGTCTGTGAGAGATATTGCCAAAGCCTTAGGACGTAATGCCTCATCCATCAGCCGAGAGATAAAACGTAACCAAACAGAACAGCGCCAGCTGTATAGGCCAAGGTTAGCCCACGAACAAGCCCTGGAGCGTCGAACTCACCGCGGTCAGCGTAAACTAGATACTGACCACTCGCTGCTGAAATATGTAAAAACCTACCTTGAGCTTGGCTGGAGCCCAGAACAGATTGCCGCCAAGTCTGTTGAGTTAGTTGGCGTCAACATCTCCCATGAAGCCATTTACCAATATATCTATGCCCAGGTTCATCGAGGCGGCCGGGGCTACGTTAAACCTGGTCATGAAGACCTCAGGCCATACCTCGCACGCTATCGTAAACGTCGTATGAAGAAAGGCCTTAGGAAGTCTTACCGTATCCGTAAAGGGCCACTGCCTTCCATTGACACGCGGCCCCAGACGAAGCCAGTACCAGGACTGTCGTAGGCCACTGGGAAGATGACTCAATGGTTTACACCCCAACCTGCCCAGTTCGTCTCAGAACAACCAATGAGCTTGCCTCGGGTATTGTTTTCATTGCAAAAACTAAAGACTCGACCATGGCCGAAGCCAACCGGATTACCAATGAGCGTTTAGGTAACCTACAGCCAGGTTTTCGGAAGACACTAACCAGAGATCGGGGTCACGAAAACCTAGGTTTTGCGGAGCTGGAGCAGAGTTTAGGCATTAGCTGTTACTTTGCCCATGCGTACCATTCCTGGGAACGGGGAGCGAACGAGAATGTCAACGGACTCATCAGGCGTTTCTTCCCGAAAGGCACTGACTTCCGCATGCTCAGTGAGGCAGACATAGCCCAGGTTGAGCATTTATTAAACAGCCGGCCGCGTAAAAGACTTGGCTGGAAGACTCCTTATGAGGTATTTTATGAGTTAACGGGTGTTGCACTTCGGGATTGAATGTAGGTCGGTCTAGCTGGACAAAAAATAAGGCTTATGCTACAATAGATATATTGTTCAAGATGAATCCAGGTTTAGTGACCGTTTAACCCAGGCTTCATTAAGAGGCAACGAGTTAAATTAAACAAACCAAAGGATTCTTTTTTATGCGCTCAAATTCGCACAACCATGGTCCGCGCCGCCTGGGCACGCGCCATTTTGGTCCCAGCACCCGCTCAAACAGCAGGAACCGGGGCGCCAAACAAACCATTCACCCCAGCCGTTTTGTCAAAACGGCTAACCCAGCCTTGGTTGGTGACTATAAGTCCCAGCACAGTTTTAATGATTTTGCCATCCATCCTATTTTAAAAAGCAACGTGGCCATCAAGGGTTATAAAAGTCCTTCCGAAATCCAGGATAAGACTATCGTGTTGGGCCTGGCTGGGCAGGATGTCGTGGGCGTGGCTAATACCGGGACCGGTAAAACTGCCGCGTTTGCGCTGCCAATACTTAATAAATTACTACATGACCGGGATGCTATGGGCCTGATTATCGCACCAACCCGTGAACTGGCTATTCAGATTGAAGAGCAATGCCGGCAGTTTGCGAAAAATAGCGGGTTATCCGGTGCGCTACTGATTGGCGGATTACCCATGGGCCGCCAAATTAACGCTCTCAAAAATCATCCGCGCATCATAATTGGTACCCCCGGGCGTATTAAAGACCATGTCGGCCAGGGTACGCTGCGGCTTAGCGGCTGCACGATGGTAGTGTTAGACGAAGTAGACCGAATGCTAGACATGGGCTTTTTGCCTGACGTGCGTTTTTTGCTGGACCTGCTGCCACAGAGCCGCCAATCTTTCTTCTTTTCAGCAACCCTAGGTCCCACAGTTAATGATCTTATTAAAACATTCACTCGCGACGCGGTGACCATCAATGTAAAAGCCGGCGAAACCAGCGACAATGTCCACCAGGACATCGTGCCCTACGATGGTAAAACAGAGAAGTTGGATCGTTTGCATGATGTTTTGATAGGTGAGAGAATCGGCAAAACACTGATTTTTGGTAATACAAAGTACGGCGTAGAGCGACTGGCAAAAGAATTGATAGCCCGCGGTTTTAAGGCGGATGCCTTGCACGGCGGCAAGAACCAGGGGCAACGCCAACGTGCCTTGGACAGTTTTCGGGAAGGCAATATTAACGTACTAGTGGCTACAGATGTGGCAGCCCGCGGCATAGATGTAATAGACATCACTCACGTAATTAACTTTGACGTACCCAAGACCTATGATGATTACAGCCACCGCATTGGACGGGCTGGCCGAGCCGGTAGAACCGGTTACGCACTGACGTTCGTGGCCGCCTAAAGAATGTTCGCCAGACGCTGACACACGTTATAATAGCCTCAGAATGTTAAAAGTTAGCGACCAGCAATTTGAGCAGATGGTGAGCGATGGTATTGATGCCATCCCGCCGCTTTACCAAGAACATTTGCAGAATGTAGCGTTTATAGTTGAGGATTTTCCCAGCCCCAAACAGCGCTATGAGCTTGGTCTGGCGTGCGACCAAACATTATTTGGTCTGTATGAGGGCGTACCGCTGCCCAGTAGGAGCGGCGCCACCAAATTACTACCCGATAAGATTACAATTTTTAAAAACCCAATCCTGGCTGCTAGTTCATCAATTTCTGAAGCCAAAGAGCAGGTTCGCCACACCATCTGGCACGAAGTTGCCCACTACTACGGTCTGGATCATAATCGCATTCATCACCTGGATCATAAAAACAAGTAACAAATTTTTATAGGAAAAGGGCAGAACCGGTTCGCCTCGGCGAAGCCGCCGTAAAAAATAGTCTGAATTTATGATATGATTTGGCTATGCTAGCCGTAAGACTATCCTCGCTAAAAGCATTTACCGGCTCAAAAATTAGCTACGTAAACCTGCGCAAAATGAACTTGGTAGCTGCTGCCTTGCACGCGCTGCAGGGCGTTGCGGTATTAATCCTGGCTGACCCGAGCCGCGGAATCGAACCCATAACCACCAGTTATTTGACTCAAGACAAGCTGGCCAGTGAAGCCGCTGGGCACCCTGTTTTGGTTACTGCTACTCACCATTTATTTGACCTCAGGCTGGCCTATTTAGTCGCGGCCTTTTTCTTTATAAGCGCCATTGCCCATTGGTTAGTGGCAAATAACTACTATAGAAAATATAAAAAAGATTTACGGCAGGGGATTAACCGGGCCCGCTGGGTAGAATATGCCTTTTCGGCCAGTACCATGATGGTAGGCATCGGCTTGCTGTCGGGTATCACGGATTCCTCCAGTTTATTAATGATATTTGGCCTGACCGCCGTGATGAGCTTAATGGGCTGGGTCATGGAAGTTCATAATCAGACAACCAGCAGGACCAATTGGCTTAGCTATTTAGTAGGAGTTGTTGCCGGTATTATTCCATGGCTGGTAGTGGCTGCTTACGTGAAAGGTGCGGTTGTTTATGGTAGCGGCGTACCAACTTTTGTGTACTTTATTTATGCTAGCCTCTTCATTTTGTTCGCTAGCTTCGCGATTAATATGTATCTACAGTATAAAAAAATCGGCCACTGGAGTAATTATCTGTATGGAGAGAGGATTTATATTATCCTGAGCCTGATTGCTAAGAGCGCTTTGGCTTGGCAAATTTTTGCTGGTACTTTGAGGCCTTAGTTATGCCAAAACAGCAGCCAAACCCTAAAACAGCTTCAATCATAGTCATAATTATAGCGATACTTTTAGCTGTAGTTTCGGCTCTGGCCGTCTGGCTGGCCGGGTAACTTAATAAATTTTTTGTTTTTGCTTAGCGCTTATGCTAATATCCAGCTAAGTAATAAGGGCTAGGTATCAAAATTATGCCACCAAATGATCCGTACCAACCAACTAGTTCTGTGTCTGACCCATCACTAGCGCCGCAGCCACATCAGTTCCAGGCTGCTCCTAATCCGGAATGGTCTGCTCCTTTGCCGCCAGAACCAGTTAAAGAACCAGAACCAAGGCTCAGCACCTCGGATACTAGTTTGCCGGTTCCAGTTGTCAAAGTACTTAGCGTTCACGGCGTGGAATATGCCATGATGACCATAGCTCTTTGGGTGACAGCCGCGGCAATGGCGTGGGCGTTGCTTAACCTAATCAACAGCGGCACATCTTTTGATCTTCTAATAGTGCCCGTATCGGCATTAATAACTTCTTTGCCAATTTTTGGGCTGCTCTTTATAAGGCTGCGTAGTGCCGAATTATCCAATCCATCCTTGCGAATAGACCCGTCAAAGCGTAGATGGTCGCAAACCACGCAGCTATTAGCATTTGTTACATGCCTAGTTAATCTATCGGTATTTGCGTATATAGCTTTGCAAAAAGTTAGCGGTAACTCAGATACGTCCATTGGTAAAACCATAGCGGATCTGCTAGTAATTCTAGTTATTGCCGGTGGCATCCTGGCTTACTATTGGTTTGACGAACACCGCGGTTTGAAGGGCAAGAATTAGTAACTTACATTGTAGTTTATGAAAAAATATTACGTTGGCTTGATGGTTTTAATGATTGGGACCATTGGCCTGTTAGTTATAACCCTAGGTCAAGCCAAAACCGCCAAACAAGACAAAGAAACGCTCGATAAAGCCTATTCGACATCAAGCAAATTAGATGACTACATAAGTCAAAAACGAACAATTCCTACTAGTCTCGCCGATGCCAATATTAAGAATGTGCCAAGTACCGTAACTTACGAAAAAATAAGTTCCACTGAGTATAAATTTTGCGCCACATTCTCAAGAGCCAGCGACGGTTATGACGCTGGCTGGGGATCTCTCTTTACCGGGGCGCTGTATGGTTCCCAAGACACAAGCAGCAACGACACCTTCGGCGATTCAGGTACACAAGAATACTTTCAGGCTTATAAGCTATATTCCCATAAAAAAGGCGAAAACTGTCAGACCGTAAAACCTTATATTTTTAATAATTCATACTGTCAGGACTTTTCGTCAAGCTCTAATTACGGGTGCCTGAATAACAATAGTTCATCTTCCGACTCCTCCACTATAAATCTTTAGTCGGATGATACTGATACAATAGATTAATCCGCCAAACTTTTTTGTCAGTAGTGTTTTCTGTGGTAGGTTCTTAACTAAAAGAGTTTGATGTTTGGTGGTAAGTCAAAAAAGTTTAGGAGGATAAATGGCATATGAGAGATCGCCGAGCTATAAGCCCGGCCAAACTGCGGCCTATAAGCTTAGCCGCAGTAAAATAGAGAATTTTATAAGGTGCCCCAGATGTTTTTGGCTAGACAGACGCCTTGGCATTGGCCAGCCCAGCATGCCACCGTTTTTAATCAATAGTGCAGTGGATGAACTGCTTAAAGCAGAGTTTGATACTTACCGTGAAAAAGGCGAACAGCACCCCTGGCAGATTGAGTTTAAAGTAGATGCCAAACCATTCAAGCACGCCAATCTTAACCGATGGCGGCATACTTTTACTGGCGTACAGCATCTGCATGAGCCGACCAATCTGTTAATTTTTGGCGGCGTTGATGATGTGTGGGAAACACCCAAGGGCGAACTTGTAGTGGTGGATTACAAAGCTACTGCTAAAGCTAAAGAAATTACTGACCTTGAAGATTCTAAATGGCATGATGCTTATCGGCGGCAAATGGAAGTCTACCAATGGCTGTTGCGCGGTGAGGGCCACAAAGTCAGTGACACCGGATATTTTGTCTATGCCAACGGTATCTCCAAAAAGGATGGCTTTTTCAATAAAGTAGAATTTAGAACTAATGTTTTTCCGTACAAGGGTAGCGATAAATGGGTAGAGCCGACTCTATTAAAAATTAAAAAAACCCTAGAATCGGACAAAATGCCCAAAGAGTCTGCGGACTGTGAATACTGCGCCTACGCTCGGTCCCGTACGGAGCTAACCTTGAGGGCGCTAAGAAGGCAAAGCAAATAGTATCAATAAACTGGGTTGAAAGACTGGAGGACTAAAAGCCAGTCCGTTTAATTCCTCGAGTCCGGATTAAAAAGGTAGACCGAATAACTAGTTTATTGTATAATACATATGTAGAAATGGGCGTAGTTTGTCCAGTACCTTGAATTCCAAAAATCCATTTCATGGATTGGCAAAAGGACGTGCACGATGTTCCCTCGTTTAGGAGTGGTTCTAGTCGCCATCGTCATCATCGCGGCTTTTGGTAGCTGCGTGCCGGGGATGCAGCCGGCTGAAGCAGCTGGAGTCTACGGCCCAGGCTGTAACGTACGTGGCTGGGCGCCGGTGAACGTGCCCCACAACACCATCGATGGTCACGCGTTTGTCTCCTGCCATCGTCGCAAGCCAAGCAACCGTATCGAGATCACCTATACAATTGAGCGATACGACCATGCAGAAACCGCTTCCGGCGTGCCCGTCAAGTGGGTCACGCGGACGTTTCGCAACGTTCAGACCACGTCGAGTGGCACCATGATTAGCTGGCGTTGCAAGCCAGGCGAGTGGGGATACTACGAGCTCTGGGCTGACGCCAAGATCTTCGATCCGCCACGCACGACCAGTAACACCCACTGGGAGAGCGTCAGGGTGCATCTGGCCTGTCCAGGTCCACTCAAGCGCAGCAGCAGCTCCGAGGCACCAAGCAATGTCCAACTCTACCGCCTGCCAGGGGGCGTAATCCCTGGCAGCACCATTCCTGGTTTTATGTTTGAGCTTAACAGTTTTGAGTTAACGAAATTTTTTATAATCATTTGAGCTATAATTATGGCATGCTAGATATCCGATTTATCCGGGAAAATCCTGAACTGGTAGCCGAAAAATCCAAACAAAAGGGTTACGAAGTTGATATTGCTAAACTTTTGCAGCTAGACAAGCGCCGGCGGGAGATGCTTAGCGACATTGAAACGGTCCGGGCCCAGCGCAATGAACTGGCAGAGCAGGCCAAGGGCCAGCCGCCATCGCCGGAAGCAGTCGAGAAGGGTAAACACCTCAAAAACCATTTAACAGACTGCGAAGCCCGTCTAAAATCGGTTGAAGAAGAACTTAGTAAATTACTAAAAGCAGTACCCAACATGCCGGCCAATGATGTGCCTGTTGGAACCAGCGAGGCCGAGAATGTTGCCACCAAAGAATGGGGCGAAAAAACACAGTTTGATTTTGAACCAAAAACCCATTGGCAGATTGCTGAAACTCGGGGTTTAATTGATAAAGAACGGGCTGCTAAAGTAGCCGGAAGCCGCTTTGCTTACATAAAAGGCGGTTTGGTAAAGATGCAATTCGCCATTATGCAATTTGTAGCCGAGACTTTGACAAATGAAGAAACGGTTAAAAAAATTATTCAGGATGCGGAGCTTGATGTTGTATCTAAGCCCTTTGTTCCGGTGTTACCACCGGCTATCGTCAATTCTAAAGCCTACGAGGTAACCTCCAGGCTGGATGCCAAGGAAACAACTTACAAACTGGCCGATGACGAGCTTTGGTTAAACGCCAGTGCCGAACACAGCCTCTGTAACATGTATATGAACGAGATTTTACCGGCTGAGATGCTGCCGATAAGATACATTGGCTACTCTACCAGTTTTAGGCGCGAGGCTGGTACTTACGGCAAAGATACAGAAGGCATTATCCGTATGCACCAATTCGATAAGCTGGAAATGGAAATCTTTTCTGTTCCCGAAAGCGGTTTAGGTGAACATTTGCTTCTTATTGCCGTGCAGGAATATTTGATGCAGCAGCTAAATTTGCCATACAGGGTACTTAACAAATGTACGGCCGACATTGGCAAAGCTAACGCCCGTGGTGTTGATATAGAAGCCTGGCTGCCAGGGGACAAACGCTATCTAGAGACTCATACCGCCGATTATATGACCGACTACCAAGCCCGTGATTTGCAAACAAGGACTAAAAATGGTGGGGGCAAGACCGTTTTGGTCCACACCAACGACGCCACAGCTTTTGCCATGGGCCGGACAATGGTGGCGATAATTGAAAATTACCAAACAGCCGAAGGCAAAATACAAATTCCCCAAGTCCTGCGAACCTACATGCACGGTCAGAATATAATTTAGGCTTTTATCCTTAGCATTCACACTGGTTTTAGGATAAAATATAAGTTAGCTTTGACGCTAAAAGAGCAGACAAATTCTAGGAGATATGACCGTCCAACCTTTGGGACTATTTGAATTATGAATACTAAGTTTCTAAAAAAAGTTTTAGGTGACCCGCAGGCCGCTACTATTAAGCGGCTTAGAAAACGGGTCAAACAGGTTAACGCGCTGGCTGACAAATATAAAAAAATGCCCGGTGCCAAGCTCAAAGACCAAACTGCTGTGCTCAAAAAAAGACTGGCGGATGGCGACAGTCTGGATAAAATTTTGCCCGATGCCTTCGCTGTGGTTAGGGAAGCAGCCACCCGCACCTTAAAACAGAGACACTTTGACGTACAGCTGATTGGCGGCATGGTGTTGCACGAAGGCAACGTATCGGAAATGAAAACCGGCGAAGGCAAAACCCTAGTAGCTACGTTACCAATTTATCTAAATGCCCTAGAGGGCAAAGGCGCCCATGTTGTAACCGTAAATGACTATCTGGCCCAGCGTGATGCCGGCTGGATGGGCCAAATCTATGACTTTCTGGGCTTGAGTGTGGGGGTCATCATTCCTGATCAATCATATGTATATGACGCCGCTTACGAAAATAAAGACCATTTTGACGAGCGTATGCATCACTTAAGGCCGGCGACCCGCCAGGAGGCTTATGGGGCGGATATAACCTATGGCACCAATAACGAGTACGGCTTTGACTACCTGCGCGACAATATGGTCCGAGAAGAAGACCAACTGCGGCAACGTGACTTACACTACGCCATCGTGGATGAGGTGGACTCCATCCTGATTGACGAGGCCCGAACACCGTTGATTATCAGCGCGCCGGCTACAGCCAGCGGTGCTGCTTACCTACAATTCGCCAAAGTTGTTCTCCCGCTTAAAGAAACCGAGCACTTTGAAAAAGACGAAAAACGCCGCAGCGTGATTTTGACCGATGACGGCGTGGAGCTGGTAGAAAAAATACTGGGTATCGGCAACCTTTACGCTACCGAAAATCTGCGGACTATCTATCACTTGGAGCAAGCTCTGCGCGCCGAAACGCTATTTAAGCGTGACAAGGACTACGTGGTTACGACCGAGGGCGAGATCGTCATAGTTGATGATTTCACTGGCCGGCTGCTGCGCGGCCGCCGCTATAACGAAGGCCTGCATCAGGCAATCGAGGCCAAAGAAGGCGTGGAAGTCCAAGAAGAATCCATGACGCTGGCGACTATTTCTTTCCAAAATTACTTCCGGCTTTATAAAAAGCTGGCCGGCATGACCGGTACGGCCATGACCGAAAGTGAAGAGTTTCACCAGATTTATAAACTAAATGTTGTGGAAGTACCGGCTAACCGCAAGCTAGTTCGTAATGATTTGCCGGATCGGATATACAAGACCGAAAATGGTAAGATGCGCGCTATCGCCGCTGAAGTCAAAGAGCTCCATAAAAAAGGTCAGCCAGTACTTTTGGGTACGGTTAGCATCGAGAAAAACGAAGTATTATCGGCAATGTTAAAAAGTGCGAGCGTGCCTCACCAGATTCTAAACGCTAAAAATAACGAACGCGAGGCAGCCATTGTGGCTAAGGCTGGACACACTGGCGCCGTAACGCTGGCTACCAACATCGCCGGGCGTGGTACCGACATTGTGCTTGGCGAGGGAGTTAAGGAATTGGGCGGTTTGTTCGTGCTGGGCACTGAACGGCATGAGTCGCGCCGCATAGACAACCAGCTGCGTGGCCGTTCCGGCCGCCAAGGCGACCCCGGAGTCACTCAATTTTATGTGTCCTGCCAGGACGACCTGATGCGAATTTACGGTGGCGACCGGATTGCCAGTATCATGGACAAATTAAAGGTCGACGACAAAACTCCTATAGAAAGCCGGATGATCAGCCGTAGCCTAGAGGGCGCGCAGAAAAAAGTTGAAGGTTTTAACTTTGACCAACGCAAAAACGTCGTGCAGTACGACGACGTTATGAACCGTCACCGCCGAGCAATTTACATTATGCGCCGGGAAATTTTAAAATCTGGCGACATCAGCCCTAGAATCCGTAAGTTTATTGAAGAGGAGGCTCGAGCTCTGGTCCAACACCCGGAATCAACCAGCGAGACTTATGAGTCAATTTTGACGGAAGCGTTTCCACTTGACGAGCCAACTCTTGATAAACTTTTTGATACAGCCGCCGATAAGTTTGAGAACGCCCTAAACAATACGGCCAGCGAGCTTTACGTCCGGCAGGAAAAGGCCTTCAGTAGCGAAGTAATGCGCAAGGTGGAGCGCGATATCTATCTACAGGTTCTGGACAATCTATGGATGCAACATCTGGAAAATATGGATCACTTACGCCAAGGTATACACTGGATATCCGTTGGCCAGCGCGACCCGCTGGTTGAGTACCGCCGCCAGGGCCAAATATTATTTGATGATATGCAGGCCACGCTGCGCCACGAAATCGTAAGGGCGATTATGTATGCTCAGCCACTGGACGAAGATGATATGGAACGCGCCGTAGAAACCGAACTAACCCGCGCGGCCCGAGGGTCGGTTGAAAACGCTAGCCAGATTTTAAGCGCCGAGGAATTCAAAGAAACCGATTTTACGCCTCAACGTGAAGAAGCGGCCAAAGAAGCCAAGTTTAAACTTGAGCGCAAAAAGGCCCGCAAAGCAGAGCGCCAGCGTAAAAAGAAACCAGCTAAACGGAAAAAGAAGAAATAAATGAGATTACAGAATTTGCAGCTGGTTACTGTAACCTGTAACCTGTTCACTGTAACCTAATTTTATGAAACACAGTGTATCAGAAGTACAACTTAAAAATGGTGCCCGAGGGTTGTTTATTGACGTGCCTGGTGCTACCGTGATGGATTACGAATTCAGTTTTAGAGCTGGTGAATATTTGGTGCCACGGAACAAATGGGAAGTACCGCATTTGATGGAGCACGTTGTACTAGGCGCTAACGAAAAATATAAAAAAGCCCGCGTGTTTCAGGCGGAGTTTGAAAAAAACGGCGCTTACAGTAACGCGTCAACTGGCACCATCAGCATTACATATGAGGCCGAGTGCGCCGATTTTGAATGGCAGCGTATCTTGGAACTGCTGCTGCTGGCCGTCGCTAAACCACTGTTTTTACGCGAAGAATTCGTGGCCGAATATGGCAACGTTAAAGATGAGTTAAATTCACGATCCAATAATCATTTCAGAACTCTGGCTACAACTGTCAACGAAACCCAAGGGCTGTTATCTATGACCGACCGCGAACGTCTGCGCCAAATGAAGAACGTTAAGCGCCAAGACCTGATAGACCACTACAAAAAAACTCACACTACAGCCAACATGAGGTTTATAGTTGCTGGCGACTTAAAGGGTAGGCAAGCCGAAGTTAAACGGATTTTAGAGTCGGTTAGGTTGCCCAAAGGCCGTACTCGCTACGAGCTTCCCCTTGAGGAACCGGCTAACCTGGAAAAACCGGTATTCATCGTCCGCCCGTCTATTAAAAATATGTATTTTGGCATGAATACTTTTGCCATGACCCGTTTTTCAGACCCCGAAATGGATGCGCTAGAGATGGTTAACACCATGCTGACAGCTACACTGCACTCGCGGATTTTAGGCGAAGCCCGCGAACGCGGCTTGGTTTACTCTATGGATTCAGGATTGGATATCGCCAGAAGCTATACGGGCTGGTGGTTTGGCGCCCAGGTTATGGTTAAAAACGCACCGGCACTATTTGAAATTATAATCAGAGAGCTGCAACGGGTTAAGACTGGCGACGTAACCCCAGATGACTTAAATGCCGCCAAACAATATCTGCTGGGACGCCATCAGCGTAGCGGCCAAACCGTTGGTGGTACGGTGTCCGGTTATGCCGGCCGTTATTATTTTGACGATACCATCAATGATTATCATGCAATTCCGGAAAGGATTAACGCCGTAACGGCGCTGCGTATCAAAGAAGTTTCACAGCGGATGTTTAGCGATAATATTAGCGCCCTTGGTATTTTGAGTGCCAGCAAAAATCGTCACACACTTGCGGACCAGCTCTACGAACTCACCCGTCCGCTCTGGAATGCCTAAAGGCTAGTATACTTTTAATATGGAACAACTTAAGGCGCAGGTTGTGCTGCTTAAAAACGAGTTGGATACGGCTACTGGCCGGCTTGGTTTAGATAAACTAAAAACCGAGCTACATAAACTGCGGGCTGATATGGCGCGAACAGATTTTTGGGCCGATAACAAGAAAGCCCAAGCAACCAGCAAACGCGAGGCTGATTTAGCCCGCCGGGTTGAGCCGTGGCAGCAGCTCCAAAGAGGGGTAGATGAGCTGGAAGAACTTATCGGGCTGAGTGACGTTGGTATGAGCGGTGAGTTAAAAAATCAGGTTGGCAAATTAGAGGCAGACTTTTTGGACCTCAAAAAACAGCTCAAGTTTCGCGGCCCGTTTGATGAGCGCGATGTGATTTTAAGTATTTATGCTGGCGCCGGCGGCACCGACGCCCAGGATTGGGTGCAAATGTTACTGCGCATGTATGTCCGTTGGGCTGACGCGCATGGTCTAAAAACTATAACTGTGGAGCAGACGGCGGGCGAAGAAGCCGGCTTAAAAAGCGTTACCGTAGAACTTACGGGGGGCAGTTTTTTGTACGGCAAGTTGGCCGGCGAGCACGGTGTGCATCGTCTGGTGCGTTTGAGTCCATTTAATGCCGATAATTTGCGCCAAACTAGCTTTGCCAAAGTTGAAATTTTACCGATTATTGATAAGCCCGAAGAAGTCGCTCTAGACGAGAAGGACTTAAAAATAGATGTCTTTCGCTCGGGTGGAGCCGGCGGCCAAAGTGTTAATACCACCGATTCCGCGGTGCGGGTTACACATTTGCCAACCGGCATAGCGGTGGCCATCCAAAATGAGCGCTCACAACTGCAAAATAAAGAAACGGCCTTGACGATATTGCGCTCACGTTTGGCGGCTTTGCAACTGGCTCAGCACGCCCAGAGCGTTTCCGAGCTAAAGGGCCCCAACCAGT
>Ga0210057_1003414_pt1 | contig 21905 bp, 17 predicted proteins | sample CryGeyCG2114_010_2_FD_183968 | JGI IMG/M metagenome (GOLD analysis project Ga0210057, IMG submission 183968) | Groundwater microbial communities from aquifer - Crystal Geyser CG10_big_fil_rev_8/21/14_0.10 (SPAdes) (version 2) | ecosystem: Environmental > Aquatic > Deep subsurface > Groundwater ...
GGTCTTACCAACCATTGATGATAAATCTCGATGAGAGTAATGCGATAAAAATCCATCAAGTTCTTCCACTTTCCCATTAATATCTGGGCTTTCATGTATCTTTCCCTTCCATCCTTTCAGCTTATTTTTTCTAAATAGTCTAATTATCTTTTCTATATACGGCCATTCATTCTTCTTTGAAGAACCATAATAAAAATTTTTCCTTTTTACCCTAAAAGCCGCAACATCTTTATTCTTAATACTTAATACTTGATACTTAATACTGCGAGTAAGCTCGCTTGTTACTCTTTCATCAGCATCAATATACAAGATCCACTCATATGAAGCTTTTTCAAGTCCATAATTCCTGAGCTTTGAGAAATCATCTGTTTTTATATCAAAAACTTTTGCGCCCATTTTTTCTGCAATTGAGAATGTTTTATCCGAAGAATTATTATCTACAACTATAATCTCATCACAAAAAGAAATTGAATTAATACAATCTTTAATCAAATTCTCCTCATCTCTGGCAATTACGATTCCTGATATTGTCATATTAAATCCTCAAATTTGGCAACAGCAAGAGGAATAAGCATCTCATCTTCGGTTAATCCTCCATGGTGACCTTTAAATTCAAATAACTCTCCTTTAATATGTTCATACCAAATTGTATTTCCGTGAAAAGGTAATATCATAATATTCCCTAATCTTTGTAAAAATTCCGAGTTCTGGCTTCCATCTCCAAATAATTTGGCTCTTACTGCTTCTTCCGTTTTTATAATTAAAGCATATTTTCCATAAGTTTCTCTTAAATGAAAAACTATTTCCTCTTTCTTTCTTTCTTTTATTGCAAGAAATATATCCCTTGGGCTTCCCCATGGCAAAATTTTTTTACCATTTCTGTCTATATCAAAAGCTTCTGTTAATTTTTCGTCGTGATTCAAATAGATAGTTTCTTTAGCATCAACAGAAACTTGTCCATGATCGGAGGTCATTAAAAAGAGAGTATCTTTTATTTTTTCTTTTTCAATACGTGCAAAAAATTCTTCTTGAAGACTATCAAAAAATATTTTTGCTTCCAAGAAATATTCTTCGGAATTAGGACTATATTTGTGTCCCTGACTATCAATTCCTGACCAATAAACATAAAAAAATGCCCGAGCCTTCTCAGCAATTATGCTTTCCCTAAGACTAATTATTAAATCTGAAAGGAACCTATAGGAAATCCTCTTTGCAGTACCGGTTGAAATCATTGAATAAGTGCTTTCGTTATAGAAAATATTTTGAAAAACGTAGCTCTGAACTCTTTCTTTTTCAAGTGTTTCGAAAATTGTAGGTTTATTGATTAAAAGTTCAGGATTAGCTCCTTTATCCAAAAGGTTATCGGCTCTTGTTTTTCTTCCCAAAGACGAAAATGGAAGAGTTTGGATAATTTCACCTAATTCCTCCATATATAAATTCCATTCAAAAAGTCCATGCTGTTGCGGTGTTAATCCCGTAGCAATTGTTGTCAACGATGCTGAGGTTGTCGAAGGAAAGCCGCTGGTAATAGGATATACCAATCCTTTGGCAGATAAGGTTTTAAGGAAATCTATTTTATTTAGTAATTTTTTGTATTGATTAAAACCAAATCCATCCACGAGGAAAAAAACAATTTTATTTTTTTTGTTTTTGTATTTTTCTAAATTTAGAGACAAAGGAGTTTTTATATTATCTATCTCCAATAAATCAAATACTGTTGGAATAACATTGTAAAGTGAATAACCGTCGTATTGAGGATACAAAAAACCGTTTTTTTCTTTACTTTTTAAATAATTTAAAACGTCGTCTACATTAATCATTTGTTGTTTCATAACTTCCTTTCCCAAATCTTCTTAAATAAAAATCCCAAATTCCTTTTTTCTGCCATTTTCTCCCTTTTAGTAAATTTATAACGCTTTCTTTTAAAAGCGCTAATTTTGATCTATAGGAAGCGAATTTAAATCCGAATAATAAACGGTTCCTGGATATATAATAATCTTGAAGCTCTGATCCCGAACCTCCAACCGATCCCGCATTTTTATGCCAGAGAATTGCATCTGGAATGTAAACAATCTTGTAACCCTTCTTTACTGCTCTCTGAGAAAAATCTGCATCTTCATAGTATAAAAAATATTTCTCATCAAATAATCCTACTTTTTCGAATACCTCTTTTCTTACAAGCATACATGCGCCACTCGCAAAACCGGTTTCGTAAATTCTTTCATACTGCCCCTTATCTACTTCATCAACTCCCCTATGCTTTCCGATAATATTTCCCCAATCCATTTCTCCACCGGCGTACCAAATTACCCTCCCTAAATCCTCATTTTTATATTTATTTTTATGATATTCATTACCTTTTGCAAAATAAATTTTCGGAACAACTATGCCGATTTTAGTATCTTTTTCTATAACCTTAAATAATTCGTTAATTAAATCCTCATCAACGATAATATCGTTATTTAAAATAACAATGTAATCAGCACCATTTCGCAAGGCATATCTAATCCCGACATTATGTCCTTCTGCAAATCCTAAATTGTCTTTATTTAAAATAATTTTTAGCGGAATATCTGATAAATATGCCTCTTTAAGATCTAATTCTTCATTTGATTTATTATCAATAACCAAGACTGTTAGCTTAAAACCATTAGTTTTAATTTTCTTTATCGAATCTAAACATGCCAGGGTATTTACTCTTCCGTTGAAATTAATCAAGGAGATGAAAATGTTTTTCATTAAATTAATTTTTGCAAAAAACGGTAGGTTAATTTTTTGATCGGATTTTTGATTTTTTTTATTCTTTCTTGCGTAATCCAAAATATAATTTCTTTATTTGCTTTTTTAAATTCGCCTTCTGACTCTTTAAGGAAATCCTTATTCTCAATTTCTTGAAAGTTTCGCTCTTGCCAAATATTTACAAAAATAACAAAATGATAAAATGCCATAAGAAGAGATAGCACTAATCCATGAAGACCGTCTTTATATCCTTCTCTGGCAAAAAAACGGCTCAGAAATTCTTTTACGGGAAATCGAATCGAATCTTTCCAATCAAATTTATATCCATTCTTAATTAAATTATCTGCTTCATTAGGGACATAAATAAAAAATGTTTTTTGTAAAAATTGATTTATATTCTCATAATTATTATGAAGCATCGGATTTTTTAGATAATCTGATTCTCCATCAAGCTTGATCATTTCATGTACGTGTTTTTCTTCAAATTTTCCTTTTTCTTTTTTGAATAATCTTAACTGATGGTCTGGATACCATCCGGCGTGCTCAATCCATTTTCCAAAAATAATATTTTTTCTTGGAATCCAGTAGCCGCTAATTTTATTATTTTTTATCTTAAGTATTGATATTATTTCTTCAGTTAAATCATTTGGAATTCGTTCATCGGCATCAAGACTCAATATCCAATTTCCCTCTGCTTTTGTAAATCCGAAGTTCTTATTTATATTAAGCCTTGGATTATTTGGTCTAGTAAAAATTTTAGAAGTAAACTTTTGGGAAATTTCTACGGTTTTATCAGTCGATGTATTATCAACCACAATTATCTCATCTGCAAACTTGACAGATTTTAGACAATCTTCAATCTTATTTTCTTCATTAAAAGCCGATATTACAACCGAAAGTTTACCCATAAATTAATTTGAAAGATTTGCTCTGATAAGCTTTATATCTGAAAGTAATATTTTTTTTGCAAACATAAACATAAGTCCAAAATATAGTATAGCACCCATAACAATCATTATCAGTAAAGATAAAAGATTTTTTACAAAAAACGGACTTATAAAATAAATGACTCCCCCCATTATTAATGTACACAGTAATGGATATTTTGTTACGCTGAAAACATTGAATTCAATATATTTTTTTGTTAAATAAACTACTATAACTAATGAAAATGCAATAAATGCAGAAACCACAGAAACACCGTTAAAACCAAAAATCACAATAGCTATAGGTGTTAATATCCATGTTGCAATGGTCCAAAATACCATAAGATAAAGTGTAATTTTTATTTTTCCAATTGCATTAAGTGCATTTGTCAACGGTGTTGATATAGACGATAAAATTGCATTCACGGAAAAAAACGCAAGCGAAATTAATGCAGGTTCCCATTTGATATATTTAGGAATAAGTTTGACAAAAAAAGGGGATAAAATTACCAAGCCTACCAATGAAGGAAAAATCAGAAAACTTGCGGCAAATATTGACTTCTCAAGCGCTTTTGACAGAACATTTTTATCATGTTGAAGTCTGGAAAAGGAAGGAAACGTTATCCGTATAACATTATCCATTATAAGACGCAAAGGGGTAAATGCCCATTTTTGAGCGAAGCCTATATACCCTACTTGAGCAATGGGCAAAACCTTTCCAAGATACGCGATAAGAAGATCGTCTTTAATAAGCGCAAGAAAGCTATTTGTCTGAAAAGGAATTCCAAAAGTTAAAAGTTTAGATGCAGATTTTTTAGAAAAACCAAAGTTTATCCTCCAAGGAGAAACAATATACATTGTAATAAGTCCCGATAAACCTCTTGCTAAAACTGCTATAGAAAAACTTGTGATTCCAAAACCTTTAATAGCAAATACAACAACTATGATATTGAAAAATATACTTTCAACTATCTGCGGTATTACTAATTTTTCAAAATTTAAATTTCTCTCAAGAATAATTGATGGGATAGTTTTTAAAGACGATAGAAAAAAAGCGATAATTAACGCTTGAAATAAAAAAACTCCTTCGTTGTCTAAATGATAAAAGTTTTTGATAAAACCTGATGAAACAAGAGCTATTACAACAACGCTTACCACAAGAATCTGCTGAATAGTAAATGTAGTTCTTAAATCTTCTTCCGTCAGAGATTCTTTTTTTTGAATAAGTGCCGCGGCAAGTCCAATATCTGAAAAGTATGAAAGGAATGCAATTGCTGCAGAAACTACAAAAAAAACACCAAATATAGATGGTGATAGAAAAATTGTAAGAAGAAGATTTGCGCCAAATCCAAGTATCTGTATCGCAAAAGTACGATAAACTAAGGCAAATATTCCTCGAACAGACCTTTTTGCAACATGAGATATGTCAATTTCTTCCATAATTTATATTCTTCCATATAACAAAACTCTCTTTTATCGCTCTTAGTATAACTCGCAGATTTCCTCCGCTTTGATCTCCATAAATCCTTGGGTAGTGAGATACCTCAACCTGAGTGATTTTAAGTTTTTGTTTTTTTGCTTTTGCCAAAATTTCTGTTGTGATCATCGCTCCTTCAGATTTAAAAGGTCTAATTTTTTCAAGCGCTTCTTTTCTGAACATCTTAAATCCACAGTCAATATCCTTAAAAACAAATCCAAAAAAAATAAAATCCCAGATCTTAAGAAGATTCATAAGAACATGTCTGATTGGATTATCATGACGTTTTTGTCTATATCCGATTACAATATCCGAAGTTTTAATCTTTGGTAAGAATTTTGAAATCTGGGAAAAATCAAATTGTCCATCTCCATCTGTAAAAATCACTAGTCCATATCGAGCAGCTTCAAACCCTGATTTAAGCGATGCTCCATAACCACGATTCTTCTTGTGGGTAATTACTTTTAAATGCGGATTATTTTCTGCAAGTTTTTTCGCGATTTCCGGAGTCTTATCTGATGAGCCATCGTCAATTATAATAATTTCCCAGTTTTTGGCTATTTTTTCTACGACAGGAATTGCATTTATTACAACTTTTTCTATATTTTTTTCCTCATTCCAAAAAGGAAAAAAAACAGATAACTCAGAAATTTTTTCGTTCATAGTCGATTTTGACTGAGAGAATTATACCAATAATAAGCATGAATAAGCCAGAAAGAGAAACAGCATTGGCGAATTTTTCTATGGGCGTCTGCATAAAATCTATACTAAGATTATGTCTCCCTTCGGGCAAAATAACGTTCATTCCGTTTTTTAATGGCGTAACGTTTATCTTCTGCCTATTCAAAAAAGCATTCCAGGCTGGAAAATATGCCATATTAATATGCAGATTTGTTTTATTAAAAACGTCAATAACTGCTGTTATTCCCTGACTATTCTGCTTTTGATACAAAATTTTAGCATCGGAAGGATTTAAGACAAGTTTTTCATTAACAATATCTTTTTGTATAGTAGGTTTATTAAAACCTTTTGGCATGTATTCATCTGATATTTTTGACATTGTCCACTTGAGATTTTCTAAATTTGTATAATCGCTATTTGTTTTATTGACGATCGTCTGAGGAACGAAAAGCTCAGCATTAACATAAAAAAGAATAAATATCAAAACAGATACGCCCATATAAAAAAAGCTCTTATTAGGCTTTGATTTTTCTATTTTTTTTTCAAAAACCCAAACAGAGAAACCTGCCAAAATCGATGAGAAAAAGCTTACCAGCAAAAGAAATCTCCATGGATATTGAAAAAAAGCCATAAGAGAAATATTTTCCCAAGTAAATTTGGATATTCCTAAAGTCAAAATAGATGATATTAATAGTCCAAAAACCGATAATAGAGTAAAAAATATTTTATCATTATGTTTTTTCGGGTTGATAAAAAAATCTTTCTTTTTTGAACTAAACCAAATCCAAATTAAGCCCGTGATTCCGATAAAAGATAGAATCATGTGTAGTTTTCCGATTTTAAATGATAGGCCATCGGCGCAACCCGATGTTGATCCCCCAAATCCCCAAGGGCTTTGCCAAAGCTGATTTATACAAACGAAATGATCCCTGAAATCTGCTCCTCCGCCAATTTGAGAAAATACATTTGTATAATGCATCTCCAAAAGTGCAGGCACCCAATAAAAAGCCGAGAGTAATAATCCCAAAAAAATAGTAGAGAGCAAGTAATAAACAGTAGGCATTTTTTTATTTCTATAAGCCATATAGCAATATACAGCTGTAATAATTAATAAAAATGGTGTCGCCATCATTGCCGTAAGATTATGAGAAAGAATTATTCCTGCATACGCTATGGCACCAATTACAACAAACCCCCATTTACTTTTCTCGTAAATCATTAATAGTCCATAAAAAAGCAGGGGGATAAAGGCATAAGCCCAAAATTCGGCAACATCTCCTCTTACATAAATATCAACTGCATGATACGGCGCGTATGTATAAAAGAGTGCGGCAATAATCCCTCCAATTTTCCCAAAAAGCCAAGATGCTAAAACATACATAAAAATTCCTGCAAGGAGAATACCCAATACCATCATTATTTTTGTAGAAACCAATGAATCAAATCCCAGGTAATTAAAAAATCCCCCAATATAATAAGCAAGGGGGGCATAAAAGTTAAAAATCGGATAACCATATCCATAGCCGAGATCAGAAACCCAACGCACAGGAAACATCCCGTCTGACAAGGATTTATTCATCTCATACACTCTTGCGACTTGCGTGTCATCATGCATGGGAAAGAATCCCGGAGCAAAAAATGGCTTAACCGCCCAAAGTGAAAGAATAATAACAAAAACAAAAGGGATAATTTTCTTTATAAAATTCATATTTACAAGAATTTCTTCTTTTTATTTAAAATCAAAAATAATATAAATATTAAACTCCCAATAGAAATTGCATCACTTAAAAGTCTTATTCTTGTCTCCGTGAATTTAGCTTCTATTTTATGACTTCCTTTCAATATTCTAAATCGAATCAATCCATTCTCATCATAAACAATTAGCGTATCTTTTCTATCTATTTTTAATACCCAACCTGGAAAATATACTGTATTTATCTGAATAAGACTATCCTGCTTTGCGATGAAATCAAAATTATATCTATTTCCGTTAGTTGATAAATTAGATATTTGTCCTTCTCCGAGAATAATCTCAATTTTTTCTTTGGGCATTTGAACGGGAACTTCTTTAACCCATCTAGGCATGTATTCATTTTTTACAGTGGTGGTATCCTGATTGGTTGAATAAAAAGAATCCGGATAGTTTTCATAATTTTGTGGTTTTAAAAAATCCTTTGCAGAAAAAAAGATTACAAAAAGATATAAAACTCCAATAATTATTTTTAATTTTCCGTTTAAAACTGTCAATTGAGAAGCTGCAAGATATGCAAGGCTTAAGGTAATTAACGACAAAAATCTAAATGGGAATTGTACCAAACTAACAAACGGAATATTTTTCCATATAAAATCACTAAATGGAGATAATAAAAATAAGGAAATTATTGTTATTGATAGAAAAAATATATTAATTTTATTTCTTTTTTTATATAGAAAAATTAAGCTTATTATTATACCCAATATAAAAATAAATCCAAGTAAATTAAAATTATTTAAAGAAATAAAATAATCTGAATAGTTAGAAACATTTACAGTATCAAAAATCGTAAATTGTTTATCGTATACAGCAGGGATCCAAAAAAAAGCACTAAGGCCCAAACCTAAAATTAAAGGAAATAATGATCTTAAAAATATTTTTTTATTAATTACTGTAGCTGATAAAATTTGGTATAAGAAAATTATGGGTAAAAATAATAACGCCAATGTATTATGTGCGATTATTAATAATCCATATCCAATACTAACGAGAATTAAATTTCCTTTTTCAATAGACCATAATACAAAAGGAGCTATTGCCAATGCCAATACTTCCCCTACTGATCCTCTTTTATAAACATCCCATAAGTGGTATGGGAAATATAGATATAGAATTGATCCAACTAGGGAAGAAAAATCATCAAATCTTTTTTTAAGCCATAAAAAACAAAATACTGATGAAAAAATTAAGCTTGATCCGAGTATTATTTTGATTGTATTAACAAAACTAAAGCCTAGGACATGGATAAGAACTCCAATATACATAAAAAGAGGATAGAGAAAATCTGCAACCGGATACCCATATCCGTTGTTAAGACGAAAAAGAAAACGTACGGGAAACTGACCGTTTTTAAAAGCTTCATAGAATGCTGAAAATCTAATAACCATCCAATTACCATCGTCTGTTAGGAAAAATCCACTTTTAAATAATGAAATTACCGAAGGTACAAGAAATATTAATAGAATTAATAAAAATTTTAATTTTTTCATCTACTTTCAACCAATGTAAAATATGTTTTTTTATTTGGTAGCTTTATTTCCGTAATCGTGAAGTGCTCGTCTTTCACAAAAGGCGGGATATCTCTAGAAAAGTCTATTAATATTGACTTTCTTACGGATTTTATGTCTTCGGACCAGGCAATATCTCGAAATTCAAATCTGTCATATTTCTTAACATGAATAAATTTGTCATTTGTCGGAGGATACCGGACTACGGAACTTTGGTACCTTTGGGGATCGTACGATGAATAAAAAAGAAGAAAAATGTAGGGAGAAGTCTCTGGCTCTGCAATAACTACTCTTCTATTTTTATATTTACCCTCATTTATTTTATTAAGTAATATTTTATATGACAATCCCCAATTCTGTGCCTCATTTTTTGGAAAATGTACGTAGTACCTATCCAAATAGATAGTAATATTTACCATATACACTACAAAAATTACAAAGAGAAAAAATTTTCTTAATCTACCTAGGTTGTTGAAATATCGTAAAGCTTCAAACAAACCCAAAGATACAACAATAGGAAGAGCAGGGAAAATAGAAAACATTCTGTTTGTGTGTGGAGCATCTTTGGTGATAGAAGCTGCAATTGGAGCTATTAAAAACCATAATAGCATAAGCCTGCTTTCCGTTTTCTTTCTGTATATAAAAAGCATTATAATACCTAAAATAAGAAAAGGTGCTTCAATTAAATACATATTTCCAAAATTCGAAATATTGTGAGCTTTGTTTTCCCCGCCCTTAATAAACAAAAAGTCTGGGGAATAAGACTTTAGAAAGTTTTCCGAAAAACGTTCGATTCCGAGAATATATCTATTGTGCAAAAAGCTCCCCGCAATAATTTCATTCCCATGATCAGTTCTTGGCGTTTCAATTTGTGTATTTAAAATAGAAGGATCGCTAAAAATACTGATACCCGAGAGTTTTGTTCTATTTGCAGAAAAAAGTGTTTGATAAGATATAAAGAATAAAAGAATAAAAAATACAATTATTCCAATCTTAAAAAATTTATTAGACAACAGTTTATTTTTGTATAATAGAAAAATTCCGGGAAGTAGTAAGGTTGTGAAAATATAATTTCCCGCATATGTATAATATGTAAGTGCAAATCCAGCCAGACTGGGAATAATAAACCACCTTTTTTCTTTAAAACTTTCTAAAAGCAGAATTGTTGAAAATAAAATTAAAAATACCGCAACATTTGCTTCTGATTCAACTCTTGACAAGTGAAGATGCCAAGGGGATATGGCTGTCAAAAACATAGCAATAAGCGCCAATAAGTTATTTTTAAAAAGTTTTTTTGCTAGAATAAATGTTAAAACGACAGAAAAAATACCAAATAATGCTGATGGAAGCCGAACTGCAAGCTCAGATAAACCAAATAGCTTGACCATCGGAACAACCATATAGATATACAATGGAAGTTTCCAATCGCCAAAGGATTGGAATGAAATAGGCAAATGCCTACCGTACTCATCATTTCCGGTTTTTAAAAGAGAATAGGCTGTATATCCTATTGATGCTTCATCGCGATTAGCTCCAGGAGGAATATTTGTTATATTGAATAATCTTAAAAATACAGCTATGAAAAATATAACAAGAAAAATTAAGAGTAGTTTCTTATTCATTTTATGATATATTATATATTAGATTTACGGCTGATTGATAGTGAAAATAAAAAAATTACTAACACCCCTAAGCTTAGAAAACTAATCATATATCCGATCCTAAAGGAGTCCGGATCGTAAATAAACTTTCCCGTATGCACCCCGCTTGGGACAACAATTGCCCTAAATGCATAATCAGCTCTATAGATATTTGTTTGCCTCCCGTCTATATACGCTTTCCAGCCGGGATAATAAGTATCCGATAAAAATAGAATTTTATCATTCTGCGCTGACACCTGAAAAATGATTTCTTGAGGTTTATAGGAAAGAATTTTTAGATAATCCTCATTGGCCTTACTCCTAGCTACACTTAGTTTATTTGAGATGTCATTTTCTAAAAGTACTGTTTGCGATGGATTAAAATCTGAAGCGAAAAATAACTTTTCAAATTCTATATCACTATCAAAAATCTTATAATTGGAAGTCAGGAACATACGAGGTGCTACTTTAAGATTTTCAAATATCTTCCATCCATCTTTTTGATATATCAAATTAAATCGATCTTTTGAAAATGTTTTTTCTGTACTTCCGTTTTCCATTCTATCAAGGATATACTTAACACCTAGAAGATCAAGAACTTTTAATCTGTAATTATTAAGAGGTAGCTCTTCTTTTCCATATCCGGGGGCAATTACCGCATCCGAGCGAGTACTATTATTAAATTCCTTAATTATTTTTCCGTCTTTTGAACTCTGTATAAATTCTCCATATCTCTTTGGATAAAGCGGATCATAGCCATCCGGAGAGAAAAGTTTGTAGTATGTAGCAAAATTTGCCTCGATCGATCCATGACCATACCCCCAAAATCGATTAATACCATTTCCTTTTTGCAAAAATTTTAAAATTGGTGTTTCCGAAAAAACTAATCCACTATTAATAAACGGATTAAATTTCCCAAATAATCTTAAAAGGTCAAATATATTAAGAATTAACAAACAAATCAAAATTACATATCTTAATTTTTTATGAACAAGGCCAACAAATAGAAGAATAGAAGAAAAAACGAGAATTATGCCTGAATAAGAAAGGTTACGAATAGATATCTGTAAAAAAGCTGAATCAATTATATTTATCCTATTTAAAACAAAAACAGATGTATATAGAGATATAAGTAAAAAAACAATTGGTAAAACAAAATAAAAATATTTCTTTAAATTAAAATTTTCTTTTTTAAAAACATCTACGCCAAACCCCGCTAAAATACTTGCTCCAAAACAAAATAAAAATACTCCAAGAGTTGGAGCACTTGACGAGACAAATGGAATTTCTATCTTGTAGAGAATGCTCGTAAGGGGATTACGAGTTACCATTAATAGAACTGATATGCAAACCCATATATAAAATTTTTTCATGCTATCCTTTTTTGAAAAGACACTAGCTAAAATAAAAAAGATAGAAATTAACCCTATTGATGTTACTTTTCCTATATATGTATCCTGCAGCCAATAATTTCGGGTTGCGGGATTACCAAAAAAATCTGGAACAAAAAACATAATTAACTGCCATGGTTGAATGAGTATTTTATTAATTAAAAGTTCATAAGAATGAGGACTTCTGGCTGATTCTTTTATAAGCTCCAAACCGGGAATAAGCTGAATTGATCCTATACCCAAAGACAAAAAAAATAATATAAAAAAGATTAAAAAATTTCTGTTAAAATTTCTTTTATACGAAGACCAATTCCTAAAAGAAAAATAAACTATTAAAAAACAAAATAAATATGCAAAAACTTGTATATGTCCGGCAAGAAGAGATGATGTAATTGAAAGAATAAAAAGCGAAATCCATTTTATTTCTTTTTTTTCTAAGATATGTTCTATTGACAATAAAATGAAAGGAAGCCATAGAATAACATGTCCAATGGTATTGTACTCCAACCAAACAGTCATAAAAGATGAGAATGCAAAAGAAGTCGCAGAAAAAAAAGATCCTAATTTACTTATTCCTAATTTCCTAGCATACAAAAATGTAAAAAATGCAGCTAAAAATGGTTGGGAAACAACTAAAATACTCCATGTCCAAATCTGTGGCAAAAACTTATAGATTACATTAAATGGATAAAAAACCGCCGATTGAAAATTAGCCAAAAGCGGTGCTCCTGAAAAATTATAAGGATTCCATAGCGGGATATTACTTGATACTAGTTGGTTGATGCTTAATGTTTTCCAGGGATACAACTGTCTTAAAACGTCAAAATACTGTGCCTTATTAGGATAAGACCCTGGATTGTATCCCAAATAAGAATACGTTTTCCAGGGGTTATATTCTGAAACCAAAAGGTCTCCCGGAAAAGGAATTTGTCCTTTAAATATCGGCCAAAAAAATAACAAGACGGTTATTAAAATTAAAAAATAATAACGGTTTTGGAGAATTAAATTCCAAAGTTTTTTGTAGGTCATACCTATTATGACGGTTTTACTTGATAAAGCCGCGAATATGCATCGCCAATTCCTTTTTTGTATTCAAGGATTAATTTAAGCGGCCAATTTTTTGAGGATTCTTCAAATTCATGTTGGTTCGAAATGAAAACAAAGACTGGCATTTTCTTTGATTTTTCAAGTAAATCCTTTGGAATCTCTGAAGGTACAGGATATATACCTCTTTTATCAACTCTTTTATTATCTCCCATATAAATTTCTATTGCGTAAGTAGGAAGTGATCCAAACGTACCCAGCGACGCAACATAAATTTCTCCCTTTTTTGCTTCTTTCCCCAAATATCCTACGATCTCCTTTATTCCTCCACCTGCAGGCCAGTCATTGATGTACTGACCAAGATCAGAATTGGTAATTGGCGCTCTTGCAAAATCCGTAACAATAAGATAATCACTTCGAAAAACTAGAAATAAAATAATTAATAAAAAGGCAAAAAATAATATTTTGTTTTTAATGTTTTTAAATAACTCATTAACCGTAAAAGCTATCAGGGGTAACAGTGAGAGAGTCATGAAAAATATAAATCTTGGATATAAAACTTTGCCAAAAAGAGCAAGGGCGCTAAACGGAATAACAAACCAAAGAATAAGAAGAATTTTTTCCTTTGTAAATTTATAGTTAATAAACAAAGATCCTGCAATCAATAAAAAAAACGGCCAAGTAAGATATGTTATGAACCAATCCCAAACTCCTTTTATATTTCCTATAAAAAAATTAAATGGGTGGGAGAACCAATCATGTAATGGGTAAACAAAAATTGTATTTTTTTCATTTATGATGTGGTAAAAGGAAGAAAGTCGCAGGATAAAATAATATCCATATGCCATAACTACGGCAATAAACATAAGGCCGACCCATTTAATAAACCTCTTCAATCTTTCCTCTTTACTCCAATCAAAGATAATTAATAAAAAAGGAGAAAGATAAATACTGAAAAACCCTGAAGTTTTGGTAAGAATTCCGGCGCCAATTATCATGCCTAAAATTAATGCGATATCCAAACGCATTCGTCTTACCAGAAGTATTTCAAAATACAATCCCCAAACCATAAATGTACCAACCAAACTATCATAAAGAGCCATCCGATCATAAACTAAAGCGAAAGGATAGATTAGATAAAGCCCTGCGGAAAGAATACCTATCCATCGATTTTTAAAAACCTCTCTTCCCAAAAAGAAAAGACCGATCATTGTAAAAAATCCAGCCAGAACAGAAACAATTCTTCCTGCCATTAGAGGATCCTGAACAAATTTCATTACTATTACGTCAAACCAAACAAAAAGCGGTTGTTTTCCATCTGTTAAAGAAATAAACCTCCAATTCGGATCAAAGCGCGCAATTTGAGACCAACGTGTATAAATTGCCTCATCGGTAAATATCGGAAGGGACATTAAGTTGTATAAACGGAGAAAAAAATAAGATAATACTCCAAAAAGACAAATAATTATTTCTGTACGGTATTTTTTAATAGCTTTTATAACTATCATAAGTTTAATTCTATCATTTCTTCCTTGCTCTGACTATGTTATTTAAGGTATAAACTGCGCTTGTGACTGCAATTGACAGTATTATTCCACCTGCTGTTAACCAAAATAAAATTATAGGCACAGGGTAATTCCAGTCTCCCTTGTATAGAAACGGTATATATTGCAAAAGAGCAAATAAAGATAAGATGATTGCAGGAATAAAGATATAATACTTTTTGCCGATTAATGCCGCAAATGGTAAAACAAGTAATAAATACCAAGGCTGAAAATTTGTCCTAATTGATGCAATCAATATCGAAACGAACATCAAAAAAGTAATCAAAGAAAAAATCAGATCTGCGCTGATTATCTTTTTATTTTTTTGTATAAAATAAGAGAGAATGTAAACCGGAAGAATAAATACAGTTGCAAACTTAATTCCAATTGATAAAAAAATTAATAATATTGAACGGAAAAAATTTTTATTAAGAAAAATAAATAAAGAAAATAGTGCAAAAAATATCATTGGTATTTCGTTATGTGCCGATACTAATCCTTCAATAATAACTAGTGGGTTTAATGCAAAAAAAACTAAACCAACAATCTCATCTTTAGAACGAACTTTATTTAATATCTTCGAAACAAAATAAGCTGTCCCAAGATAACTTAAGCTTGCTAAAAATTTAAATAAGAAAAAAGTAGGGAGAAAAAAATTAAGTCCGATGAAAGACAAGGGAACTGTCAAGACAAGCCAAAAAGGACCATATGGATAATATCTATGTGTCCAATGCATAAATGTGAGCATTGGATCCCCCTGATAATCAAGAGCCTTATGTATATAAGGACTCTGATGATAATAAGTTACTATCTTTGCATCAAAAATATAATTGAATAAATCATATGAGAATGCATTGTATGAAAAAGATAAAATTACTGCGCTTACAATAATCAAAACCCAGATTTGTTTTTTATTAACTTTGTTTTTAGCTGCTAAAAAAAGATAGGTAATATAAAAAACAAATAATAAAATAAGTATTAAAATGTAAAAAGCTGTTGATAAAGGCCGATTAAAATAACCAATATGCTGAAAAAATTTCTGAACAACCTGCCAAACAGACCATTGAGACAAAGTCAGACTAAGATCTACCTGAGTAAAAGAGTAGAAAAAGAGAAAAATTATTGTTAATAAATACCCAACGCTTAATAGCTTAAGATTAATCATTTTGAAATTTGTTATGCGGAGCATGATCTTGCTTCGCAAGAAAATTGGACATTAATTATAAATTCCTTTGATAGAGTTTAATTTAATCTTAATAAGATCAATAAACCCATCCATAGAATCTTTTATAGGGCTTACTCGTCTAGTTTCAACATAAAGCCAGCTTATAGGTACTTCCTTGATCTTAAATTTCATTTTCTGAGCCAGATATAAAAGCTCTACATCAAATCCTGCAGATACTTTTGATCCTGAAATTTCTGAAAAGCCGTTATTAATCGTACTAATCTTTTGAAAAAGTTTTTTCGCTACATCATGCCTAAATGCTTTAAATCCACATTGCGTATCTGAAATTCCGGAAACTCCCACAATGATTGTACGAAGTATCATCATACTTCTTGCCATTACAAGCCGGGTTAAAGGTGCATTTTTTCTTTTTGAACTTCTGGAACCGATTACAACATCGAATCCCTGCCTGCCGGCAGGCAGGTCTTTTTCAAAATACGGAAGAACATTCTCAACTTCTTCGATCGGAGTTGCCTGATCCATATCTGTAAATAAAATAATATCTCCGGAAGCTTTAAGTACTCCTTTGGTTACGGCCCCTGCCTTACCTGTATGATTATTTTTTATCAAACTTAAATGCGGATTATCTTTTATAAAAGTCTCTACAAATTCAATACTACCATCATCTGATCCGTCATCAACTATAATAGCCTCCCAAGTATATTTTTGTTTTGACAGATAATGCTCTAGCTTATCCAAAACTCCCTTTTGAAGATTTGCCATTTCATTATACGAAGGAATTACTACAGAAAGAAAAGGTTTACTCATTCTATTCATTATACAAAACTGCGTCTATTTTTAAAACATAGTTCTATTTGCGTTTTGCTTCAATAAGTCCTATAATACGCGGGCAATGAATAAGGAAATACCTATTAGCCATAAACATGAGAGTCCTTTGCCAAAAGAAAGATGGGGAGTTTCTTTTTCTGTAGTTACAATTTCCGGACTACCCGGTTGTGGTAATACAGTCCTTGCGCAAAATTTAGCTGAAAAATATGGAGTGAAACTTGTTAACATTGGTCAACTTTTAAGAGAATCTGTTGAAGAGCCAAATTTACCCATCATTGATTACAATAAAAGACCTGTAAAAGTGGACGAGGAGTTAGACGAATTACAAGCAAAAACAATTAAACGCTCAGTATTAATAATAAGTAATCCTACTATAATAGAAGCAAAGCTTGCGGGAGTTATTGCAACTGAAGTTTTAAGAACTATTCCGCCTGAGCAACAAGCCTTATCACCTGTTTTGAGAATATTAGTTGTAGCAGATGAAGATATAAGGGCCGAAAGAATTAAGAAAAGAGAGATTGAAAAACATCCAGATTTGGAAATAACTCAAGAGGAAATTATTGATAAGACGCGAAATCGTTGGAGAAGAGATCTTACTAGATATAGAAGCCTTCATGATGTACTCACAGATGTGGTCGACCCTTGGGATTCTGAAAACAAGAATAACTTTTATGATTTTGTAATCGATACCAGCAATTTAACACCGGAAGAAACTGTAGAAAAAGTTCACGAATATCTACAAGAACAAGGCCTAGTTAGTCTTTATTAAGCTCTCCCAAAGCCGTTTTTGCCAAAAACAGTTCCTCTTTCTTTCAAATCAAAAGTTATATCTTCTTGCATAGATCTTGAATGATTGCTACCACAAGATGGTAATAGATCACCTTCTCCAAAAACGTCGTAATCTACTGTTTCTATTGCTCTTTTATTACACCCATATCTAAGACCACAATCAGATCCTCCTGCAATCAGACGAAATGCTTTTCTGCCTGCCCCACCAGAACCAAAGTTTCTTCTCCACTCCCGTAAATTGCTAAATCCTCTTCCCTCAATCTTTTGCATAATTAATTGCAGATTATATTATATTTGCAAAGCATAATCAATAATTTTTCCAAATTCCTTGTATTTTGATTCTGCTTTGGCTACAATATAAATGATTTTGCCCCTGTCGCCCGCCTGCCAAGCGAAGCGGCGCCTTCGTCTAGTGGCCTAGGATATCTGGTTCTCATCCAGAAGATCACGGGTTCGAATCCCGTAGGCGCTACAAGAGAAAAAGACGGGCAGGCCCGCCTGCCAAAGCTTGGCGATAGCGGGCAGGCCCGCCTGCCAAGCGAAGCGGCGCCTTCGTCTAGTGGCCTAGGATATCTGGTTCTCATCCAGAAGATCACCGGTTCGAATCCGGTCAGGGATACACTTCGACAAGCTCAGTGCAAGCTGTATTAAAATTGCTGGACTCCCGACGGATGAGAAGTTTATCCTGAATTTATCGAAGGAAATCCGGTCAGGGGCACAAATACATTACTAATCTGTCTATTTTATGCTATCATAATTATATATGACTCTGCCCAATGAACAAGTCAATGCTCTTCTTGTAAAAGCTGGCATTGATCAGAAAACCCTCAATGACTTAATTGTCTTTACAGATAACGCCAAAATATCACTTCAGGAAGCGGCAATTGAGAAAAATGTTATTTCAGATGATAAATTAGGAATGCTCATCGCAGCTTCATTAAAGATACCATTTGCTTCTCTATCAAAAATTAGTATTTCGGAACAAATTTTCCGCATTATTCCGGAAAGAATTGCCAGAAAATATAAAATGATAGCTTTCGGACGCGATGCAACCGGTATAAAACTTGCCATGGCAAACCCAAGAGAAACACAGCTTCTGGAAATGATAATGAAAAAAACCGGACAAAAAGTGATCCCCTATTACGCCACAGAAAGAGATATCGAAAACACAATGCAGTCATATAAGAAAAATTTACAGGATATATTTGATGAACTTCTGCAAAACGAAGTCATTACCAAGGTTATTGCCGATGATGCACCTATAGTTAAAATGATAGAACTTTTAATTACCCGCGCATATCAAGATAAAGCCTCTGATATTCATATCGAACCTCAGGAAAAAAATATATTAATAAGATTCAGGCTTGATGGTATTTTGCATGATGTTTTAAGTCTTGATAAAAGGCATCAAGATAGAATTATTACCAGAATTAAAATACTCTCAAAACTAAGAACTGATGAACACTTAAGTCCTCAGGATGGGAAAATGAGAATGCAGGTTGATGATGAGAATTTAGATATTAGAACATCAATTATTCCAATTGCCGATGGGGAAAAAGTCGTTCTTCGACTGCTTGCTTCTCACTTCAGACAATTTTCTCTTCAAGATCTTGGCATGAATGACACAGATCTTAAAAAAACAAATAATGCAATTAACAAAGCATATGGGATGATCCTTTCAACCGGACCTACCGGCTCTGGAAAAACAACTTCTATTTATGCTATTCTTAAAATTCTAAATACAAGACAAAAAAATATTACAACTATCGAAGATCCGGTCGAATACAGAATTAAAGCGGTCAATCAAATTCAGGTAAATACAAAAACGAAACTGACATTTGCAAATGGGCTAAGATCTATTTTAAGACAGGATCCCGATATTATTTTTGTCGGAGAAATTCGGGATAGCGAAACTGCAGGAATTGCAGTAAATGCTGCTCTTACCGGTCACTTAGTTCTTTCAACTATTCATACTACCAATGCTTCCACAGCTCTGCCTCGTCTTATTGATATGGATGTAGAACCTTTTCTGGTTGCATCTACTGTAGATATTATTATAGCCCAACGATTAGTTAGAAAAATTTGTGAGTCATGCAAGATCAAAACAATAGGAAAACGCAGTGATTTTATAAAAAATTTTCTGGAGAAAAGTGTTAATAAATATTTCGGGTCACAAGAAAATATTAAAATTATGCAGGGAGAAGGATGTAAATCATGTCATTATACCGGTTATTCCGGAAGAATAGGTATTTTTGAAGTTATAGAGGTTACAAACAGAATTAGAAAACTTATAACAGAAAAAAATGATTCCGATATTATAAATAAAGAGGCAATTGAAGAAGGAATGACTACTATGCTTGAAGATGGATTAGAAAAAGTTAAAAAGGGTCTGACCACAGTTAAAGAAGTACTAAGAGTTACAAAAGTAGAAGCAACATGAAGTATAATAACATAACCCTCTCCGGCAATGATAAACTAGGATTTATAAGTAACCTGTCCACCATGATAGCAGCAGGAATACCAATACTTGAAACTATTGAATCCTTACTTGAAGATGCAAAAGGAAATACGAAAAAACTGCTTGAAGCAGTACGGGAGGATCTTACTCAGGGAAGATATTTATATTCCTCATTTTCTAATTTCCCAAAAATTTTTGACAAAGTCAGTGTAAATATTATCAAAGCAGCAGAAGAAGCAGGAACATTAGATACAACTCTCAAAGATCTAAAAGATCTAATCAGGAAAGAAATGGAATTCACAGACCAAATCAAAGGTGCCATGACTTACCCCATTTTAATATTAGTTGTGTTCGTTGCTATGATGCTTTTAATTCTGGTTGTCGTAATGCCCAAAATTTCCGTAGTCTTCTCACAGCTTAAAGTAGAACTTCCTCTTCCAACTAAAATACTTATTTATACATCTGATTTAGTAACCAAAAATACATTTCTTGTAGCGGCAGTGGGAATCATTATTTTTACAAGTTTATTTGTCTTGTATAAGATTAAAAAAAAATGGTTTTTATCAATTCTTTACTCACTTCCTATAATATCCGGTCTAATAAATTATATAGATCTTATTCGATTTACCCGAAGTATGAATTTGCTTCTTTCATCCGGAATCATGATTACATCAGCGCTAAAACTTTCAGAAGATGTTGTACACAAATCAGAAGTTACAAAAGCGATTTCAAACACTAGGGAATCAATTCTGGCAGGTAAAGAATTATCGGATGGATTAAAGCAAAGCAGAAAAATATTTCCATTAATCTTTGTAAAAATTATTGAAGCCGGTGAAAAAACCGGAACGCTGGAAAATTCTATGCAGGATATTTCGGAATTCCTTAATTATCAGATCACAAATAAACTTAGGGGCATAACTACTTTGATAGAACCTTTAATGCTTATTGTTATTGGAATCATGGTTGGAGGTATGATGCTATCCATCTTCGGACCAATGTATGGATTAATTACTAATATTGGCGGAGCTCATTAAACACTATGCAGTTTAAAACCTCAAGCGGATTTACCCTAATTGAAATTTTGATGGTTATGGTAATTTCCGTTACCTTAGTGGGACTTATAACGGTTAGTTTTCTCAGAACTAAACAAACAACTTCTATAAATAACTCAGTTAACAAAATAATATCCGATATGAACAGCCAACAGCTTAAGGCAATGGCTGGATCAACTGACGGAGCCATAAATAGCTCTGCATATGGTATTTATTTTACGCAAGATAGTTATGTTCTTTTTCGTGGATCATCATACTCCCCGACTGATCCGGCAAATATATCAATTTCTTTGGATCAAAATATAAATATTTCCAATATATCATTTCCGGGAAATACTATCATTTATTCTCAGCAATCAGGTGAAATAAGCGGATTTAACCCGAGCAGTAATAGACTCACCGTAAATAATATATCAGCTAATACACAAAGAACTATAACTATTAATAGATATGGGGTATTAACTTCAATCTCGCAATAATTTAATTTATGAAAAAACTAAATTCACAAAAAGGACTTTCTATTATTGAACTATTGATAGCAATTGGATTAACATCATTAATTCTGCCGGTTCTGGTTACGGGATTTTTTATCGTCAGAACAAACAGTTTACGTCAAAATCAACGTCTACAAGCAGTATCTTATCTTAGAGAAGCAATAGAAGCAGTTAGAACAGTCAGAAATAATGACTGGGCATCCATATCTGTAAATGGAATATATCATCCGGTTGCAACACCATCTTCATGGATGCTGACTTCAGGGAATGAGATTCTAGAACCTTATCGTCTCACCCGTCAATTAGAAATAAATGATACGTATAGAAATTCTTCGGGAGTAATTGTTGAAAATGGTGGCACTCTTGATCCATCAACAAAGAAAATCCATGCTTCA
>Ga0210057_1003417_pt1 | contig 21894 bp, 18 predicted proteins | sample CryGeyCG2114_010_2_FD_183968 | JGI IMG/M metagenome (GOLD analysis project Ga0210057, IMG submission 183968) | Groundwater microbial communities from aquifer - Crystal Geyser CG10_big_fil_rev_8/21/14_0.10 (SPAdes) (version 2) | ecosystem: Environmental > Aquatic > Deep subsurface > Groundwater ...
AGATTGGGGGCACGAGGAGAGTAGAGCTCACGGGGAACGAGGAGGGGCTCGTGGCTCACTGGACGTTCGATGGAGATTTACGTGATCGATCAACGAGCGGCAATACCTTTACGAATAATGGAGGAGCGGGGTTTGTTACGGATGTTCCCGAGGTGAGAGCGGCGGAAAAAGAGGTGGTGGGCTTGTCCGGCGAAGCTTTAGCGGCGGTGGATGCGGTATTTGCGGAGATTGGCAGTGCTCCGGAAGGACCAGGAGTTTCGTACATTCTGGAGAATCCGCTCGCCAATCCGCCGCCCGGCTCGTCCCCCCTAACCACCGAAGGGACACAGGAGGAAGTTCCCATCGAGCCCAAGATGGTGGTGAGTGTTGAAGGAACGACGATCACCGTGCGTTTCTCCTCGCCGCGGGACGGTTCCGTTCTCGTCGTGGGACGGAGCATGGGGAATACGAGCAACGTCTGCAACGGACCCGACCAGGCGGCCATCGTGGAGCACAGCGGAGGGACGACGGACACAACGGCAACATTCCAGATGCGTCCGGATTGGAAGGAATCCGGGGTGCTCCCCGTACAGCTTCAAGATACAGAGACAAGAGAGATCCTCCTGGAGGTTCCCGTACAGTGGGATTACGCCATGCAGACACTCACGCTCGTTGGAGCGCAGGAGGAGTGGGAGAAGACGGGTACGGGAGGTCAGGAAAGTTTGGAAGGCTTGCCCGGCGAAGTCCGCCGCAGGCGGACGGAGTCGGGTGCGGAACGTTCCTCCATCCCCTACTCGCGCTGCTCCGTGGAGGGGTTTGCAGGATCGGGGGGAACGGAGGTGAGCCTGCGGTACGCTACGAATGAAGAGGCTGTAGGGTTTCGCCTCATGGTGGACGGGGAGGAGAAGGGGTACCAGGATCGCGGGAAGTTCGTGAAGAGCCCCGAAGGGTTCTTTACGGTGAACGTGCCCAGAGAGTACCTGGGAACGGAAGCGAAGAGCCCCACGAAGCAGTTCACCATCGAGATGGTGAGTGAGGATGGCAGGGTGCTCGACATCGTTCGGCTCAATGGCAGAGGAGAGGTCTTGAGCGCTCCTGAGGATTGGGAGCACTGGGAGGAGGGACGCTCATGCGAGAATCCGGTGGAACCCAGAGTTTCCGTGATGAAGATCTTGGGAGCACAGGTACTCGTCAACGTTGAGAGTCCATACGATGCAAGTTTCGTGGAAGTGGAGGGCGGAGGTTCCTGGAGCGCAACCACCCTCGCGCACACTGGTGGAAGCTACGTCTCCACGGGAATGCTCACCTTCAACACAGCGGCTGCGAGCGGCACCTACCACGTACGGCTCTGGAACGCGCCTAAGGAGATGCTCCTCGCTGAAATAGATCTCCTGTGGAACAAGGAGACGGGAAAACTCTCCACCGTGCGTGAGGAGGATTGTTGGACCGCCAGGAGCAGCCAGCTGCAGATGCTCGCCATGAGCGCAGATGCCCCGCTCTCCGCGCGCGTAACGCAGGAACTCATCGCAGAGGCGCACGCGCAAACCGTTGCCGATGAGGCAACGCTCTTCGCGCAGAAGGTTGCCACGCTCTCCTCGCTTGATGTCTCCTTCCAGAATCTGGCAACCGTCCAGGGCCAAGAACTCTGGAAAGCTTCGCGCTACTACATCAACCGGGATACGGACTTAAAGCCCGCCATGGAGCGCGCACTTTCTCACCTCTCCCCCACGGCAATGCAACAGTTCATCGCGGAGGCGGTTGCGCGGGGAGAGTCTCCCGCCGCAGCGCAGCAGTACTTCATTACAAGCCTGGTGATGCCGCAACTTGGAGCGCTCAATGATTGCCTGGCGGACTACGGGGACGCGACGGGCGGGCTCCTTACGCAGGCCGTGGAGTTCCACATCGAGCTCATGAAGGGAACCCCAGAGCAGGAACTGAGGACAGGGCTGCAGACATCCCTCAGCCAAGCGCAGATCGGCAGGAGGATCATCGAACTTGCGTCTTCTACCAATTTCGGCCGTCCGCTCTTCCCCACCTTAGACGAGCTCATTGCGGAGGGGAGAGCGCTCCTGCAGACGCAGATAAATGAGCTCTTGCAGAACCAGGAATTGAGCGCGCTCTCCGTAAGGATCCAGAACCAGCGTGCAGAGAATGAAATGTATCAGAGGACAGTCCTGGGGCAGGGAGACCCTGTACAGGTGACGGTTGCGGGGCTTTCTCACGGAGCAGATCGCAGGGTAACCCGAGCAATCAAATTGAGGGATATGGCCATTGAGAATGCCCTCGCCGGCCGAGGGTACGTGGATCCCCGTGTAGCAGCAGTCGTTGCCTCCCGCATAGACACCACACAGGTCGCCGCTGTGGTGGACCGTGCGCTTACGGCAACCAACAACGACGCTGTGGGCACGGGCGTGATTGTGAGCAGTGAACTCACGGTCATGGCTCAGCAGGCGGTGAGGGATGTGGAGGTGGAAGGAATATTGCAGCAGGAGGCAACGGAAGCTGCTACAAAGGAAGCCTTACAAAACACCATCCAGGAACGTGTCGCAGCCCGATTGAATGAGCGGCTGCAAGCCATGACACCAGAAGAGCGTGCTAATGCGCGAGGACTGCTACGGTTACAAGAAGATGGAAAGTTAGATGAATACTTTGCCTCGCTATTCTCCGGTACCACCAGCGAAGCGATTGATGCTGAGCTGAGCGGTGCAGGGGAATACAGCGTGTACTACTTGCTCGACACAGATGTGCTTGCCGGTGCTGGGCATGCAGCCGTGATTATGGGTTCTGATAATGAGGGGTGGTATTTCTTTTCTTTTGGCTCTGGAAACTCAGATCAAGGTATAAGCCTGATCTTTACATCAAATGGAAATATGGATGCTGGTTTCTTTTTAACTCTTAAAGAAGCGAAAGAAGCCTTGGACCGATATGACTGCTATCTGCGCTGGAATGTTACAGATGCATCTTCAATTAGATCAGCTTTTAGGGAAGCTAGTAGTCATCTAATCGAAGATTACGATCTCTTTATACAAAATTGTGACGATATTGCCTCTACAATTATACGTGCTGCTGGAGTTCAGTTGAACGATGCGTGGCGACCTACGTATACTTTCAACGAAAATGGGCAAGATGCTGATGAAATAGGAAATTGGTATTATTCGATCGGTCAATAACCTCGAAACTATGAATCCGTTTTCCCATCTATGAATTATGCAAAACCGACTGCTCAGTTCGTTATTCGGCATACTCATGGGTCTCTGTGTACCACTCTTTCTTTGGACACTGTTTGCAGAGCATCTGACATTCTTTATTATTTTGCCTATTTTCCCGCTGGTAGGAGCTGTGCTAGGCCTACTGCTAGGCTTGTTTAATAGAATCCCACCACTGAAAATTTGGGTCTCACTTTTAATATTCACGATATTCATCGGGGCTAGCGCCGGATATTCGGAGATACGAGGAATACTCATGCGCACACGGAGAGAACACATAGCCACTCTGCTCTCGATGCAATACCCAGAATCAAAAATTATTGAAAAAAAATATAGCCGCGGTAATGGCATGGAAGTACCTCCGAATGCTTCCATTGTCATGAAAAGTGATAGTCCTTATGAGGAAATTGTAAAATATTACGACGAACAATTTAGAGAAAATGGCTGGCAGAGTAGTCACCCTTGGAAAAAGAATAACTACCAAGTCTTCCTACATAAGGATCAAACAATTGCAGAGAATGGAACAAATTACATACTAAGGGTTGATTTCTTGGGTTCTTGGATGACTCATTTCTCCAAAATTTAAGTTGTTTTCCAATAATTGAAGAATGATGAAACTTACTTCGCTACTCCAACGGCCGCAATTGGCTCGAAGTACTGCAGTGGCTCTGGCCAAAGGTCTCGTGTATCTCGCAAGTTGTCTCTTCGTATTCTTTGCCATTCTGGCAACTCTTGCCGAATTGGAAATGATCTCAACTGCAGATCAATGGGCTGGAATTGCCTACCTTACCGTCTTTGTGGCACCAGTGTCGTTATTAATGATCTCCGTCGGATCACTCATCATCATCCTCATATGCAAAAGAAAGGCCATGCTTTTTGATTGGCTGTTTTTGGTCACCTGGGGAATAAGTACTGGCGTCCTCACATTTATTTCATTCGGTTTTCTGACCGGATTGGGTGTTCTGAGAAAAATAGTGGAGACCGTCCACTATATATTCTGATTTTTGAATCTTCTTCCCTCACCCCCTCGGCAACACCACCGTCACGGTGGTGCCGTCTATGAAGTTGCAGATTGGATTTCGGCCAATCCAGAGTTGGATTTAAGTATCATTAGTTCTGTCTACGTCGATGCTGTCAATCATGAACAATCAACATCTGAAACACGCGTCCCACCAGGAGCTCAATTCCTGCTGAATATTTACCAATCTCAAAATACCCTTCTCCAAGATAAGTGGCTCAATGGCGAAGCGGTTGATGCAAATTCCTCTATCCCACTAATTCAACTTAACTGCGATCAAGTGACTAATCTGCAAACCCACTACAGCATTGATGAATATGCTGTACCATTCATATTGGAACTCCTTACCAAGCAAATCAGCCAATGAACCATTTATTCTCTACTACTGGCACTAAGAAGTACTCAATCCTCTTCGGGCTTGTAGGATTCTTTTGTGGATTACTCATGAGCATCCTGCTGTTGCTCAATACATTTTCTGTCTCTGATACATTCAACATACCAGGGATCGCGACAGTATATTGGTTTCTTGGCCCAGCAATATTGTCGATAATGCTAGACAATCTATTTCATGATGGCCAAACGAGTGAGTTAGTGACAACAATAGTGCTTCCATTCTTCTGGGGGGGAATTTGCTATCTCGTATTTTCGAAGAACTGGATCAAAGTACTGTTCGGAGTGCTCGTCATTTGTCTCCTTGCTTTACTAACTATATATATTGGGCACAATTTTGTCTGATAACTAAGTGAGAATTGCTCACAGCATTCGACAACCAGACGAATATCTAGTTACACAATTGAACTTACCATACCTTGCGCTCGCCACCAGCCGTCAGGCGCAGATGCTCATTGCGCTCAGGGAGACGCCCAATATCCAGCGCGACCGCTGGATCGCCAGCCTGGAGGCCGATGCGCTGGCCAGAGCGGCGGCGCAGGGAGCGGGGGCCATTGTCGCGCGGGAGGAGGATGACATGGGAGCCACTACGGGAGGAGTCGCCACCGTGAGCGATCAGCTCTTGGCGCTCGCCGATATCGCACGGGGGTGGGATGCGGTGGTGGAGGGGGTGCATGCGGCAGGGCACAACCTCGTGGACCTGGGAGAGATCTCCGCAGAAGGGAAACAGGGGGTGCAAACGCTCGATCTCAATCCCGGCAGCGCCGGCGCCATCACCTTCACCATCACAGAACCCATGATGGTGAATCTGTGGGTGGATATGGACATAGCGACCGTGCAGACGATCAACAGAGCCTATGGGCTTGCCATGCCCTCTCTGTACGACCTCTCCCTGGAGCTGAGAGGAGCGAACCTGCCTTCCGCGTACACGTCGCAGAAGACGGATGCGCAGGAGAGGAGCATCCCCTTCGCCGGGGAATCCGTGAGCACAGTGCTCCCCGCGGGCACCTACGTCCTCACGGTGCGCGACCACAGTGCGTACGAAAGCGGGCTCACGGTAGAGACTTTTCCCGCCCCCATTCCGGTGCACCTCAATATCCAGCGCTACACCACACAGAAGATCGAGGGGCAGATCTCCATCGGGGAGAGTAGGGAGACAATGCCGGTGAGTATGAGCGTGGCGGAGTTTTACGAGAATGGGGACCGGAAATTGAATTACGGAGAAGAGAACGGGCCGAAAGCTCTCGATCCCTCCAAACCCGTCTGGGTGGTGGTGCCTGGGAGAGGGGATAACGAAATGAGTGATCCCATGAAGGAGCTTGCTCAGAGTATTTCTCTGCATAACGTACAAGTCGTGACAATAGATTGGAGTGATGCTGCAAAGGATAATTTCCCCGGACAGATCGGATTACAAGGATCAAACTGGATCGAAGCTGTAGGGAAATGGACTGCAAACCAACTGCGGGCGGCAGGATTTCCCGGGGAACAAATCAACATCGTTGGCCATAGTTGGGGCAGTTACGTCGGCTATGAAATAGCGGAGCACGTAGGAGGAGACGGAGTGAATACGGTCGTTGCCCTTGATCCAGCCAAAGATACGATCTTCAGTGGATACAATGAATCGCAGGTGGATTTCTCGCGGTACTCGACAAAGTCCTTCGCACTCCACAGCAGCTTTTACGGTGATGAGGCACGCGCACTTACTGCCGACTATGCCATTCAGGTCGTCGATGACAACATCAGTAGGCCAAGTGTTGAGCACGGGTATGCCGTTACGGCGTTCTCGTCCCTTCTACAGTCTGCACAGAACCCCTACGATCCCGTGGCATCATGGTTTACTCCGCAACAACTTATGCATGCAGGAGGAGCTATACAATCCCATGAAGGATGGGACGGTTTGCTTCGCATCGCTACATGGGAATCGCAGAGGGAGGATGGAACGACATGGCGGAAAGCACTGCCACAGCTATTGGAGTACACTGACGCCAATACTGGTGAACATGTCGTCGGTCACATTATTGGTAATCACACTATCTCGTAATGGAAAGCTTCATCTTCACCATCTACATCATTCTGACAACACCACTCGTGCTCTTGGGGAACGGCGCTCTGTGGGTAATCGGTTACAACATAACGAATGATGCTAAAGGAGCTGCGGAACAGATTGTAGAGGAACAGAAAGAACCAGAAGAATGTTACGACATTCGTTTCTTTACCAATGTATTCGGTCCCACGGTGGACTCTGTGCGCAGAACGTGTGTGTATGAATATGCCAAGCTCACCTCCGATCCCTCTGCCTGCGAGCTTCTGATGCCCAGTGCGTATGGGTTGAGCTGTATTGGAGCGGCATCACCCTCTCCTCGATGTTCGATGGAGTTCGATCGAAGCGTTCGTTGGAATAACCACGGAGGAGAAGCGACCATCGAAGAATGCCAGAAGGAAAATCTTACCCGTCCCGACATTGGAAACATCTGCTGTCATATCGCCTCAGTGTATTTTCTCGAGAACGTGAATGATTGCACCTCGATTGAAAATGCCGAGCTCTTTGATGAATGTACGTTGACCCTTGCCAATAAACTCGCAGATCCGGAGATTTGCCAAGCAATTACCAGCGAAGTATTGAAGGCAGCTTGCATTGTGCGTTCCACTGCTCTCCGGAAATATCCCCAGCTCCGTCGTCGATAACATCTTTCCAGAATCCGCCTTATCGTAACATCTGCCCGAAATGTTGGAGCGATCATCTCTCCATCGTAGATTCCATCGAGAGAGGAGCATCCCCTTCGCCGGGGAATCCGTGAGCACAGTGCTCCCTGCGGGCACCTACGTCCTCACGGTGCGCGACCACAGTGCGTACGAGAGCGGGCTCACGGTAGAGACTTTTCCCTCCCCCATTCCGGTGCACCTCAATATCCAGCGCTACACCACGCAGAAGATCGAGGGGCAGATCTCCATCGGGGAGAGTAGAGAGACAATGCCGGTGAGTATGAGTGTGGCGGAGTTCATAAAGGATTCGCAGGGGAATCTCGTAAGAAATGAGAATTACCATTCCTCTCCTGATGAGGGCGGCGTCAATAAGCTCGACCCCACCAAACCCGTCTGGGTGGTGGTGCATGGAAGGATTAACAGTGAGAACAGTGATGCAATCGTTGAGTTGGCGAGAAGCCTTTCCCTTTCTGGAACGCAGATTGTAACTGTCGATTGGAGTGAAGAGGCAAGGGATAATATTCCCGAATCCGTTGGCCTCCAGGGGGCTAACTGGACGCCGGCAGTCGGGAAGTGGCTTGCTCATCAGTTGCAGGCTGCAGGTTTCTCTGGAGACAACGTTAATATCGTCGGGCCGAGCTGGGGGTCCTATGTCGCCTACTTCGCTGCAAGCGAGATGGGCCAAGTTAATTCGATTGTCGCCCTCGATTCCGCTGCAAACGACCTCGTCATGAACGGTGTCAGGAGCAGCGGCATCGACTTCAGGAGTGTTTCGAAGATGTCCATTGCCATCGAGAGCAGCCCCATTGGCTCGAATGCGAGAGCTGCATCAGCAGATTATGCATTCACTATTGATAGTAGTTTCCTTGAGCGCGCAAGCCTGGATCTAAGAGCACATAACTTCGCCGCTACAACATTCTCTGCCCTGGTAGAGGATGCAATTGTGCGAAGTGTCCCCGGTCAGTCTCTCTTTGACCCCAGATCGTTGGTTGCAGGCAATGCTCCTTCGATGACCACTGCCACAGGAGAGAGTTTGACGCCCGCTCAAGATGCATACTCACTGCTCACGCTTGAGAGTGAATACTGGGGATCCGGCTGGGAAGGTGTTATTAAAGTCGATACGTATAAGACCACAGACTCTACCGGAGCAGACTGGTGGAAAGCCTTGCCACAAGCGGTGGAATTCCATGACAGTGCAGGCCAGACGCGAACGCAGTTGCTTGATTTGCTGCCTGACAGCACCCTCCAGAACCCGTAATATTCTTGAGAACACATGCTGAAGAAATTCCTCATCACCATTGGCATCTTGGTTTCACCCATTGTTCTGCTCATCGTGTTGTTCATCTGTTCAGAGGCTTACGGAGTGGGACTGAGTGCACTCGGCTACTACGTCAATGATACAGGGGAGGAGGTAGCGAGGATCGCAGCAGAGAAGCATGACGTCTCCATCTGTCGCAAGATGCGACAGACGTGGTTTGTCATAGGACCACAAGCCGGAGAACAACGTGCCCTCTGCATCTACACCTACGCCAAGCTCACCTCCGATCCCTCTGCCTGCGAGCTTCTGATGCCCAGTGCGTACGGGTGGAGTTGCTTGGGGGAACTCTCTGGTACTGTTTTCGAAGGCAAACCCTGTAATTACTCGTCCGTGCGAGACGAGGTATATTGCAATAGGAACTTCAGCGAGGGAGAACTTACCATTGAGCAACCTCAAATCGAAGATTGTAATCTCTACTCGCGAACAGATTTACGTGAATGGTGTCACTTTGAACGTACAAAACGTCGCGAAGGAGTTCACGAATGCAACGCCATCAACCATCCTATGGTTCTTGATTATTGCGAGTACAACTACGCAATAAAAATGCGGGACCCTTCCCTCTGTGCCGCAGTGAAGGATGAAGAACGCAGGAGCTTCTGCACCACGTACGTCTCCCTCTCGGTGAAGTATCGTGGGAATTAGGAAGGTTCCCATGCAATGAGCCGTTCAGTTCATTTCCCCCCTCACCCCCTCGGCAGTACCACCGTCACGGTGGTGCCCTTGCCTTCGCGGCTGCTTACGCTAATGCGGCCTCTTGCGCGGGTGACGACCTCGTGGACCACAAAGAGCCCCAGGCCCGTGCCCACGGGCTTCATGCGCGCCGCGTTGGAACCGCGCGTAAAGCGCTGGAAGATGCGCTGGAGATCCTTCCTGGGAATACCGCAGCCCTTGTCGGAAACTTCGATCTGTACCCAATGCCTGCCGCGCAGCTCCACCTGGAGACGGATGGATGCACCCTGTGGCGAAAATGCGCTGGCATTGGCAATGAGCTCGCGCAGAACGCCCATAATGAGTTCACGATCCACCGCAACGCTGGGATCGTCCTCTATGCGCATCTGGAGCTCCTGCGAACGCTCTGCGAGCTCGGGAGCGACCTGCGCATGGAGTTCCTTAAGCACGGTGCGCAGTGGCGTGGGCTTGGAAGGGTGTCCATCGCGGGCTGCGGTCTTCCCCGCGCGGTCGGCCCGCAGCAGCGCATTGTAGATGCGCTGAAGCCAGGCAGTGGCCGTCTTCATGTGCGGGAGCTGTTCCCGGAGTTCCGCTTCCGTGGGTTTGCTCTCCAAAGACTCTAGCATCCAGTTGAGCATGGTCACGGGCTCCCCCACTTCGTGCATAACCAGCTGCAGCATGCCCGCGCGCTCGTTTTCCAGTTGTTCCAAAAGTTTGCGGCGCCGCTCCATGAAGATGAACGCGACGTAGAACCCTCCGATAAGTCCCAGGAGGAGGAGTAAGAGCAGGAGCGCCGAGGGGAAGAGCCGCTCGGTGAGCTCACGGTAATCTCGATCCTGCACGTCAATGCCCAGAATGCCGGCAACCGAGCCGTCGCTACGGAAGATCGGCGCATATCCCGAGATCGTGCGTCCCCATTGGTCTATGACAAAATCCTCATCGGTGACAGTGCCTTCAAATGCCGGCCCCTGCATCATGGGAACATCCGTCGCATCGTAGAATTCACCGGGGAGCGGTATGCGCTCGGTCTCATCGAGCGTACCGTCGCCGCTCTTATCCTGCTCCTCAAAGGTGAGGAGCGCTTCGGCATCGGCGATAAAGACGAGGGCAGAAGGGTCATCCGTACGACGCATCAGGTATGCCGAATCGATGCGATTGTCGGCAAGCATGATGCCGTACAGACGCTCCACCAGATCGCGGTACACGGCCTTGGGGGTGTCGCTCTCATCGCGCACCTGGTCCAGTTCCTCTCCTGTAAAGAGCTCCGCAGAGATACGCACCAACCCGCGCAGGTGCTCTTTGATCTGCCATTCCACGAATTGCCGGCTCTGGTACCACAGCACGCAGCTGATGAGTACGATACATGTGGTGACAACACCAGCGACGAAGGTCAGGCGATAGAGAGGCCGGCGCGCGAAAGTGAGGGAGAGCATGGGTTTATGCAATGGCTTCGACCCACTCGTAGGTCTCTTTGTCGATGGAGCCCTCTTTGAGCAGACGCCGGGCATCCTGTGCAAAGGTGCACATACCCTGCGCACGTCCAGACTGGAGCACGGAGGTGAGCTCCTGGGCGCGGTTCTCGCGGATGATGTTGGCCACGGCAGGCGTGGCGACCAGACACTCGCGCACGGCGATACGGCCGCTCTTCGCCCCGGGGACCAAGCGCTGCGCGACCACGGCGCGCAATGAGAGGGAGAGCTGCGTACGCACCTGCGCTTGCTGGTGCGGCGGGAAAACGTCGATGATGCGGTCTACGGCCTGCACGGCGTTGGGCGTGTGGAGCGTGGCCAGGATCACGTGCCCGGTTTCGGCCAGCGTCAGGGCTGCAGCGATTGTTTCATGGTCGCGCATCTCCCCCACCATCACGATGTTGGGGTCCTGCCGCAGCACGTGCTTGAGCGCCTCGGGGAACGAGAGGAAATCCGCCCCATACTCGCGCTGGCGAATGATGCTCTTACCAGAGGGGAAGAGGAATTCAATGGGATCTTCCAGCGTCACGATATTGGTGGCGCGCGTTGCGTTGACGTGCTGGATCATGGCCGCAAGCGAGGTGGATTTCCCCGCGCCCGTGGGTCCCGTAAAGAGCACGAGCCCCTCGTCGAGCGCACAGAGTTCCATGAGGAGTTCGGTAAATCCCACATCCTCGAGCGAGGGGATTTCCCGCGGAATGACGCGTGCGGCGAGCCCCACGTTGCCGCGCTCGTAGTGGCAGTTCACACGCAGACGCGCACCGCTCTTGAGCGTAAAGGCCGTATCGAGTTCGCGCAGCTCCTTGAGTTTGGCAAATCCCGTCGCTCCCAGCACCGATTTTACAAAACTCTCCGCAGCGCTCTTGGTGACCGTTTGGGTTCCCTGGGGCGCAAGTTCGCCATCAATACGCAGGAGTGGCGGTTGCCCCACGACCACATGGACATCCGATGCGCCCGCAGAGACCGCCTTGGCGAAGAGGGAATCCGGATTCAAAACCATCGGGATATGATAGCAGTTTTTGGCTTTTTTCTCAAGAGAATGCAGTTGGGGAGGTTTGGAAGGTCAGGCACGTCAAGAAGGTTTGGAAGGTTGCCAAACCTCCATAACCTCACGAAATCTGCCAAACTTCCCTGACCTTCCAAACCTCCCTTTCACTCCTCCTCCGGCCCCAGACGCATCACGAGCTTGGCGATTTTATCGATCCCCTGCTCATTCAAACCACGCTCTGCCGCTTCCTCCAGCCAGAAGGAAAGGACCTCGGCTTCGATATCGGCGTCGATTTCCCCGCGGTCGCGTGCATCGGATACCAGTTGGACGCGTTCTTCGAGGAGCTCCAAAATCTTGCCGTCAATATGCTCAAGGAGGGAATGGGTATCAGTCATCGTGGGGGAGAGAAGCATGGACAGCGCGGAATGTCTCGCAACACGCAGGGGAGCGCAATACAAAGTAGTTGCAATAGGGAAAATTTCTGTGCTCATGTGTTTCTGCTTCACGACTCCATCCTCAGCCTGCCGAAGGACTGCCACTGCCTCCTGACTCCTGATTCCTGACCACGGACTCCTCTTCCTCTGGTATCCTGTTCCCATGCAGAAGAAACAGGCTCAAGAGCGCATCGCAAAGCTCAAGCAGGAGATTTGGCGACTCAATCGCGCGTACTTCATTGAGGACAAGAGCCCCGTTTCGGAGGATGTGCGCGATGCTCTAAAACAAGAGCTCATTGCGCTGGAAAAGGAGCATCCGGATCTCACGACGCCCGATTCGCCCACGCAGCGCGTGGGTGCCCCGCTCGACGGGCGCTTACCCAAAGTCCGTCACCTGACACCCAAAGAATCGCTGCAGGACTGCTTTTTGCTCTCGGAGCTTGAGGACTGGGTGGAGCAGATGGAACGCGCGCTGGGGGAGAAAAAGGCGATGGAGTACCTCTGCGAGCTCAAAATTGACGGGCTGAATATCTCGCTCCTGTATCGCAAGCAGAAGGAGGATACGTATCGCTTCATGCGCGCGCTCACGCGCGGCAACGGCATCGAGGGCGAGGACGTGACGCACACTGTGCGCACCATCGAATCCGTTCCGCTCTCCTTCGTCCTCACGAAGAGAAAGCACGCTCCGGAGTTCCTGGAGATTTCCGGCGAGGTGTACCTGCCCAAGGCCGCGCTCAACAAGCTCAACGCGAAGTTATCTAAAGAGGAGCAGTTCGCCAACCCCCGCAACGCGGCGGCCGGATCGGTGCGGCAACTGGATCCTAAGATCGCGGCGAGCCGCGAGCTACAGATGTTCTGCTACGGACTCAACCGGGAAGCGGCCGATGCGCTGGAGATTGCAACGCAGGAAGAGTTGATGTTGTTTTTGCGCGATACGGCCGGCGTGCCGGTCAACCGCGAGATGCGACTGATCAAGGACGTGAAGGAAGCACAGGTGCGCCTGGAATCCTTCCGCAAAAAGCGTGATGCACTGCCTTACGACATCGACGGTCTGGTGCTCAAGGTGAATGACCGCAAGACGCAGCGCGACTTAGGGTCCACTGCCAAGGCCCCGCGCTGGGCGCGCGCGTACAAGTTCCCTGCAGAGCAGAAGACGGCGCAGGTGCTCGATATCCGCCTGCAGGTGGGTCGTACGGGCGCCATCACGCCCGTGGCGATCCTTTCCCCCACGCAGCTTGCCGGCACCACGGTGACGCGCGCGACGCTCCACAATGCGGATGAGATTGAGCGACTGGATGTGCGCATCGGCGACACGGTGATTCTGCAGAAGGCCGGAGACATCATCCCCGAAGTCGTGGAGGTCATGGAGAATCTGCGCCCCAAGAGCGCCAAACCCTTCCGCTTCCCCGCCCGATGTCCCGCGTGTTCCACGGAACTCGTACGCCCCGAGGGCGAAGCGGTGCACCGCTGCCCCAACCGTTCCTGTGCCGGCGCGCGCCAGGAACGCATTGAGCACCTGGTGTCGCGCTACGCATTCAACATTGAGGGATTGGGCAAGGAGACCATCGAGGAACTCATCGCCCAGGGGCTCATCGTGGATGCCGCCGATATCTTCGCGCTGAGCCCGGAAGACTTTGCGACGCTGCCGCTCTTTAAAGAGAAGAAGATCGAGAACGTGACCGAGGCGATTGAGAACGCCAAGCACGTGCCATTGGAGCGGTTCCTCTTCGCGTTGGGGATCCGCCACGTGGGGCGCGAAACGGCGGAGATCCTCGCAAGGCGCATCGCCTGGCCCAGCGCCAAACGCATGGTGAAGCGCGCCATATCTCACGGGCCACAGTCCTCACTCTTCGGAGAGGAGGAGCGTTCACTCACCCTCCACGCCATTGCCCCCAGCGCCATTGCAGAAACCCTCGTGAAGCTCTCCCAAGAGGAACTCTCCGCCATCGACGGCATCGGACCGGTGGTGGCCGAGTCATTGATGACGTGGATGGAGGAAAAGAGCCACCACGCACTCCTCCAGAAAATGGAGGATGCCGGAGTGCTGGCCACCCTCCCCGAGGGGAGTCATGCGCCGCAGACGCTCACGGGGAAAACCTTCGTCCTCACGGGAACCCTGCCGACACTGAGCCGCGAGGAAGCCAAAGCGCTCATCAAGGACCACGGCGGCCGCGTGAGCTCCTCGGTGAGCAAGCAGACCGACTACGTGCTCTGTGGAACGGACCCTGGGAGCAAGGCGCAGAAGGCGGAGGAGCTTGGTGTTCCTGTGATTGAGGAAGAAGGATTCCTCAGACTCCTGGGACGTTGACGGTATGAATGGTGAATAATGAATAGTGAACGGTGCATAGTGAACCCCATTCTTCACCATTCATGCTTCATGCTTCATAATTCATATTCAGACGCTAAACACTACCATGTACCCTCTCTGTTCCCCTATACTGCATCCACCTCTTCTCCCTTCCTTCTTATGGTTACCAAGGATCAGCTCCTCACCGAACTCAACCGCGATCTTGCTTACGAGTACGCGGCGGCCATCCAGTACATCCAGCATGCGGCGACCGTGACGGGTCCCGAGTACCAGACGATCACCGGCGAGCTCCTCGTCCACGTTACAGAGGAGATCGGCCACGCCAATATCCTGGCCGAGCAGATCGCCTACCTGGGCGGGGATCCCACCATGGAAGTGGAGGAGCGCTACACGGACAAGAGTTCCAAGAAAATGCTCGAGCAGGATCTGGAGGGCGAGCGTCTGGCCATCCGCCGCTACCGCGAGCGCATTGAGCAAGCGCAGGAGCTTAAGCTCTACGGGCTCGAACAGGCGCTCAAGGGCATCCTCGCCGATGAAGAGGAGCACGAGCGCGACATCATGCTGGCGCTGGGGATGTAGGGCGCCACGAGTTCGCAAAACTTCGCCGTCACGCTTCTGAGCGCAGAAAACGCCGAGTCGGACGACAGTGTTGGATGTGTCGGGTCATTACGTTAACTTCTTGTACACATCTTTCCTATCTCCTATCGCAACAACCGAGACAGTTACGATCTTCCTATGAATTGAGTACACAACTCTGAATGGCACAACTCGAATGGACCACAGTCCCTTGAGTGGCCCTTGCAGTTTCTTGCCGACAAACGGATCTTTTTCCAGTCCTTCTAGTGCCAGGATTATTCTCTGTTGATTTTTCTTGTTCAGACTCATCAGTGATTTTTCAGCGCCTCTAGATAGTTCGATCGAATACATACTTACATTTTGAGCTTCTTTTTAACGGAAGCCAGACTCGTCTTTTTCCCTGAGCTCAGTTGATTCAGACCATTTTGAATCTGCGCAACTAAGGAAGGATCGGCCAGAATTTCCATGGTTTCTTCCCAACCCTCAAATTCTTCATAGGACATAAGAATAACGTCGGGCAGATCTCTATGCGTGATAGAAATGAAAGATCCGGGTTTTCCGGCCTGCTCAATGAGATCAAACAACTGGCTCCGTGCATTGGTTGCGGAAATACTTTTCATACATGTACATGTTAGCGTACATGTCTGCGTAATGCAAATGTAAAATTCGGCTCTGTAGGGAGTTTCAAGTTACACCTCGTGATTCATGATCAATAACAGACTTCAAAATACGATCCGCTGGGATGTCTTGTATGTTATCGATAGTAGGTTCCATATATGGAATATTTTTAAAGAACACATCAAGATTAATGATTTCAAATAACTTGGGAGTTACTGCATAAGCAATTCCTGTCCTTCCACTTGCCGCAGTAAAAGGTTCCAACAGAAGTAAGCCGTGCTTATTATTTTTTCTCATTTCCAGTAGTGTTACTGTCATATTTTGCTTATTAATTATTACCACAAAATCAAATTTAGCTTCTCTATGAAGAAGCTTAGCATCTTTGGCCACTTGCAATGCTTTGGCTACTACTTCTTGGTGGGCTCTTGGTGGAATGTTTGTGATTAGACACCTACTTTCTCCAATCGTTGGTGAATTCACTAATAAACAATTCTCTCTAATGCATGTACTAACCATTTTGTCATCCAGCACAAACATAATATCTGGTTGCCAATTGCCGCCCGATTTTCCAATCCACAGCCCTGAAAAAGCTCCACCAACACCATGTGTAATTAAATCATCAACAATACCGTATGTTTGAAATATGCCGAGCATTGAAGCAATATGGCGCCTTGGATCATAAATCGTCTCAGGCAAAATCTTGCTCAGTGAAGATCCGGTAAATTTTTTGTAGGGTTCTGGCATACTTCCAGCTTGTACTAAAATTTCATCCGTACGGAATTGACGATCGTCTTGAGAATTAAAGGTTAGTAGGTGCGGGTGATTGCCATCGTGATAACCAATGAGAATAGTAATTTTTTTATCTGTTGATTCTGGATTGTGCATTCCAATCGCCCATTTAAGTGCCTCTATTGGAGAAACCGACTTTTCGATCTCTTCAAAAAACGTGCTAATGGTAGTTATGGCTAACTGAACATTACCAGCGAACGCTACTCCAATTCCATTTCTCAACAATAATTTTTGCATCCTCTCTTCAACAAATTTTTCAGAGCCCCTTAAGTGACCTTCTCCAAAACTCGACTTTGCTCTTCCAGGTGTTTCTTGCGAATTCTTCAAAGTTATAGCTGAATCAGCAGCCAAATAAACTTCGTTCTCAGTTTTCCACCCTAATGCGTAAGTCATACAAATAAGAAACTTACATGTGGTGCCCAGGAGAAGACTCGAACTTCCACGGGATTAAGCTCCCACTAGCCCCTCAAGCTAGCGCGTCTACCAATTTCGCCACCTGGGCATAGGAAACGAAAGAACGGAACCTGCATACGCAGGCCAAGGAAGTGTATCAAGGACTCCTGTAAGCACAATACCGATCCTGCGCGAATTTACTCCTCCTGCGCAGCCGCCACGAATCCCAGTTCTTCTAGTGCATGGCGGACTTTCGAACCATTGTCATCCAAGCCAAGCTCGGCGAGTACTTCATCCTCGTCCCCGAGCGTTCCATCCTCCCCATCAATGAATTCTACATTCCCAAATTCTTCTTCATGCTCTCTATCGAGAGCAATGAGTGCTTCTGCAGCCGGCCCGTATATGCGTACGCCTTTCCTGGGCGTATCAATGGAGCCGCCGCAGTGATCTCCATTACCCCAGACGTCAGGTGTTTCCATAGGAAGAATTGGGAAATTTGCCCCACTCTATAGACCTCCCCCTGTAAGTCAATGGCATAATACTTCTGAAGTAGGTCAAATGCTGATATTTCCCTTCTCCTAGGCCAAAAAACAGTCACCGTGAAGTCAGAATATTCGTCCCTTGAGCCTCTGCTTCTCCTTGGATGGAAGCGGGAGCGTATCGATGAATGCGTCGATGGATTCGTGCGTGACCTGCCGTCCGCGCGTGAGCTTTTTGAGTCGCTCGTACGCATCGCCGATACCGTGCTTCCTTAGGAGCGTCTGGATCGCCTCTGCGCGGACCTCGGGGTGGGCATCAAGCTCGCGCGCGAGGAGCGACTTGTTGAGCGTGAGTTTGGAGAGGCCCTTGAGGAGTGAGGTAAGCGCGATGCGCTGGTAACCAAAGGCGGAGCCGATGCTACGTTGCACCGTGGAATCGGAGAGATCGCGCTGCAGGCGGCTGATGGGGAGCTTCGCCGCAAAGTGCACGAAGAGCGCATTGGCAAGACCGAGGTTGCCCTCCGCGTTCTCGAAATCGATGGGATTGACCTTGTGCGGCATGGTGGAGGAGCCCACTTCGTTGGCCTTCACTTTCTGAGAGAAGACCCCGCGCGAGATGTAGAGCCACAGATCGCGCGCAAGATCCAGGAGGATGGTGTCGATGCGCTCCATCACGTGGCTGAGTTCTGCCAGGTCATCGTGCGGGTTGATCTGCGTCGCCGTCGTGAGAGGAGTAAGCCCCAGCGACCGCACGAACTTGCGACCGAAGACCTCCCACTGCACCTTGGGGTAGGCGGCGCGATGGGCACTGTAGGTGCCCACGGCCCCGCCGAATTTGCCCTGCATGCGTAGCGACTTGAGCGCAAGCATCTGACGTTCCAAACGTTCTGCAAAGACCTGGAATTCCCTGCCGACGGTCGTGGGGGTCGCCGGTTGCCCGTGGGTGAGGGCGAGCATATCAACGCGCCCCCAGCGGCGCGCGCAGGATTTGAGCTCCGTAAGGACTTGGGAGAGCTGTGGACGGGCCACCTCTTTGAGCGCTCCCATGATGAGCATGCCGTAGGCGAGGTTATTCACATCTTCGCTCGTGAGCGCAAAGTGCAGGAATGCCGCGTGCTTCTTGAGGGCCGGAATCTTCTCCAGTTTCTGCCGCAGAAAGTACTCCACCGCTTTGACATCGTGGTTCGTGCGCTTCTCCAGGCGTTTGATCTCCTCTGCATCCGCGGCGGAGAACCGCGCAATGATCTTCATGAGCTGGGCTAAATCCTTGCGCTTGATGCGCGGAAGCTCGCGAATGTCGGGGTTTTGCGCCAGTGCCAGGAACCACGCCACTTCCACCGTGAGACGAGCGCGGATGAGCGCCTCCTCGCTAAAGAAGCGCTGCAGCGGCTCCGTGTGCGCCGCGTAGCGGCCGTCGAGGGGAGAGAGTGCTCTGAGCATGGCGGCATCATAGCACGATGCCGCGTATCAGGTATGGAGTATCACGTATAAGGGGAGGCTGATTCCCCCCTCAATACTCCATACTCGATACTCAATACTCAATACTTTCGTCATTACTTCTTCCCCGCCGCCTTCCCCGTGAACACCTCCAAGAATTCCTCGACGGTCATCGTCTCCTTTTTCAGGAGAATTTCTGAAAGCTCATCGAGTTTGGTGCGGTGCTCCTTGAGCATCCCCTTCGCGCGCGTGTACTGCTCTTCCAGCGTGCGCTGGACGAAGTCGTCAATCTTCTTGGCCTTTTCCTCGGAGAAGTTGCGCGTGTAGTTGGGATCGACCCCCAGGAACATCGTGCCTTCGCGTTCACCGTAAGCCACGGGGCCCAGATCCTTATCGCCCATGCCGTAGCGCATGGCCATGCTGCGCGCGATGTGCGACGCTTTCTCGATGTCACTGGATGCACCGGTAGTGAGCTCATTGAAGATCAGTTCTTCCGCCGCACGTCCCCCCAGCAAGCCGCAGATTTCGTCGAGGAACTTGGAACGGCTGGTGGTGTACTGATCTTCCTGCGGCAGGAACCAGGTGATCCCCAGCGCAGCGCCGCGCGAGACGATGGAAATCTTGTGGAGCGGGTCGCTCTCAGGGCACAGGTGCCCCACGATCGCGTGCCCCAACTCGTGGTAGGCCGTGATCTTCTTCTCCTTCTCTGTGAGCTTGCGGGAGCGCTTTTCGGAACCGATGGTGACCTTTTCCACGGCATCGACAAACTCGCGCTGTGTCGCTGTTTTCTGCTTGCGCTTGGCCGCGAAGATCGCCGCCTCGTTGCAGATGTTCTCCAGATCCGCCCCGGTCAAGCCCACGGTCTGCTTGGCAATGGAGCGCAGATCAATGTTCTTCGCCAGCTTCTTCTTTTCCACGTGGACTTTGAGGATCTGTTCACGGGCATCCAGGTCGGGCTTGTCGATAAAAATGCGCCGGTCAAAGCGCCCGGGACGCAGGAGCGCCACATCGAGCACGTCCGGCCTGTTGGTCGCCGCGATGACGATGACATTGGTCCCCTGCTCAAACCCGTCCATCTCCGTGAGAATCTGGTTGAGCGTCTGCTCGCGCTCATCGTGCCCTCCGCCGAACCCCGCTCCTCCGCGCTGGCGCCCCACGGCGTCGATTTCATCGATGAAGATGATGCAGGGTGCGTTTCTCTTGGCCTTGAGAAAGAGATCGCGTACGCGGCTGGCGCCCACCCCCACGAACATCTCCACAAACTCGGAGCCGGCGATGGAGAAGAACGGCACACCCGCCTCTCCGGCAACCGCACGGGCAAGGAGCGTTTTGCCCGTACCGGGGGCCCCTACCAGGAGTACCCCCTTGGGAATTTTGGCGCCAAGGTTGATGTACTTCTTGGGGTTCTTGAGAAAGTCGACGACCTCTAAGAGGTCTTCCTTGGATTCCTCACACCCGGCGACGTCCTTGAAGCGCGTACGCACCTGCTTGGCATCGGCGACGCGTGCCCGCGACTTGCCGAAGGAGAGCGCCGTGCTCTGGCTGCGTGCAATGCCCCGAAAGAGCCATATCACTCCCGAAATAATGAGGAGGAAGAACAGGAGATCGGGCAGGACGGCAAAGAACATATTCGTCGCCTCGCGATTCTCGATCTCCACGATCGTCGGATTCGTAGGATCGTTCCAGCCCAGAGCGCTCACGCCGTCACGCGAATCCTTGTATGACTGGAGCACCGTGCCGCTCTCTGTGGTTGCGTAGACCTTGTTATCCCGCAGGAGAATGCTCTGAAATTCCCCATCGGCATACCCCTGCGTGATACGGCTTAGGGGCACCTCCTGAGCATCAGTAAATTGCCGTTCCTTTTCCCGCAGAGGGTTGGAAACGGAATAGAGCGAAAGGAAGATGAGCGCACTGAAGATGAGCAGGGACACCAGCCATTGCTGGCGACTGCGCGGTGGGCGGCGCGAGGTGGACATGGGTAGAGGATAGCGCTCCGCACATGAATGGTGAAGTGCGAATGATGAATAATAGAATCACTGTATTCATGCTTTTCGTCTCTTTCGGCGCATCCACCCTATGCCGGCCGCCGCACCGGCCGCCATGACAGCGATGACCGCGGGACCGGTTGCAGGAACCGTCCCCCCGCTTGAGCGCAACGCCTGCAGTGTCGCAAAGACGCGACCGGGATCTTGAGGAGCCGCTTCACCACCTGCCCCCGCAGTCGCGGGTTTTGCCGCTGCCGTCGAGGAGGCGGCGGAGGAAGATATGGGAGCTGCTTGGCGTTCTTGCATCCGGCAGAATTGATCACAGCCATCATTGGAAATGGCGTTGCCGTCGTCGCATGCTTCACCAGGTTCCGTGATACCGTTCCCACAGTACGCAGTGGGCAGGAGGGCGGTTGCTCCAACCGCTTCATACAGGCAGGAGGGCGTGCAACCGTCACCGTAGAGAGTATTTCCGTCATCGCACTGCTCCCCTGCTTCCAGCACATCGTTGCCGCAGCGCTGCTGAGAAGATGTGGTGGAGGATGCCGAAACGGAAGATCCCACGGAGGAACTTGTACTCACCGCGGAAGTTGGCTGTGTAGGCAATACCCGGGTGGAAGAAGAGGAACTCGACGATGCGGGTGGTGAGGGCGGCAGAGGCAGGTGAACAGGCCCCGGCACAACGGAGGATGTGCTGCGTACGGGAGGAGGAAGCGGGGGTTGGGGCGGTCGCGGCAGCGTTGGTTGCGAAGAACTCCTGCTGGAGTAGTAGCTCGACCGTGATGTTGTCGTGGAAGAACGTGCACTCGTCGTAGAGCTCTTTGATGTGCTGGATTTGGAGGAAGAGGTGCTCGACTTCGAAGTAGAGGAGGTGGTGGAAGTGCTGGAGGTTGCAGAAGACGTGCTGGAAGTGGAAGAGGTTGAGGAAGTACTGGAGGAGGTGGAGGAGGTGGTGGAAGTGCTGGAGGTTGCAGAAGACGTGCTGGAAGTGGAAGAGGTTAAGGAAGTACTGGAGGTGGTGGAGGAGGTGGTGGAAGTGCTGGAGGTTGCAGAAGACGTGCTGGAAGTGGAAGAGGTTAAGGAAGTACTGGAGGTGGTGGAGGAGGTGGTGGAAGTGCTGGAGGTTGCAGAAGAC
>Ga0210057_1003419_pt1 | contig 21892 bp, 22 predicted proteins | sample CryGeyCG2114_010_2_FD_183968 | JGI IMG/M metagenome (GOLD analysis project Ga0210057, IMG submission 183968) | Groundwater microbial communities from aquifer - Crystal Geyser CG10_big_fil_rev_8/21/14_0.10 (SPAdes) (version 2) | ecosystem: Environmental > Aquatic > Deep subsurface > Groundwater ...
TCGGATGACTGGGCGATTCCGCTCACCCGCTCCAAATGTATTTTGGTTCGCAATTTATAATTTGGGTCCGTCAGGTCATCCGACCTGACGCCCAGTCGGATGACTGGGCGATTCCGCTCACCCGCTCTAATAAATAATTTATGCGTCGAGTTTATCACCGACCAAGACCTGATAATCAAAAAAAAAGGTTTTTGGTCAACCAACAAATAAAATATCCTTTAGTCAGCTTAGTTAATGCGGCTGGAGAAAGTTTAGGCGCTGTTGCAACCAGCCGGGCTTTGGCTCTGGCTGAAGAAGTTGGTTTGGATTTGGTAGAAGTAAATCCCAAGGCAAATCCGCCAGTAGTTAAAATCATGGATTATGGCCAATTTAAATATAAAAAAGAAAAGGAAAGCCAGCGCCAGAAAGTTAAGCAGAAAAAAGTTGATCTTAAGGGCATTAGAATTTCGGTGCGCATTAGCCAGCATGATTTTGCTTTCCGTCTTGACCAGGCCAAAAAATTTTTAGCTAAAGGGCACAAACTCAAGCTAGAGCTGATACTTAAAGGGCGCGAGAGACAGCACCCGAGAAAGGCCGATGAGGTTATTAATAAATTTATTGATATGTTGCGTCAAGACCAATCTTTAAATATAGAAGTTGAGCCGGGCTTGACAAAACAAGGCGGAAGGTTTAGTATAATATTGATAAATAAGCAATAACATTGAGGACGAAAATCAGGCAGCTTGACCTGTTTTTTGTTAGAGCTCATCTCAAAAATAATCTATAGCCCATATTTTATAGAAATTTATAGAAATTTGTTGTTAGTTTTTATAAGGTAAAATATATATAATAAGTTATTTCATTTCAATAAATCTCACGAGCGTAGCGAGTTAATTTCTATTAATTTCTGAATTTTACTAATATGCCAAAAATCAAAACTCATAAAGCTACTGCCAAACGTTTTAAAATAACCAGAAAAAATAAAATTATCCATCGCAAAGCTGGCCAGGATCATTTTAATGCCAGCGAATCAGGCAGGGTTACTAGGTCTAAGCGTCGTGATATTCTGGTTAAAGATACAGAAACTCGCGTTATTAAGCAGTTAATACCGTATAATTAAAATAAGATTTTTGGGATATTTAGGATTTTTAAGATATTTAGGATAAAAATTGTTTATTTCCAATAATCCCAATAATCCCAAATATCTCAATAATCTTAATAATCCCATATTATCAATATGTCAAGAGTAAGCAGAGGAATTAGCCATATAAAAAAGAGAAGAACCTTGCTCAAAAAAGTTAAAGGTTATAAATGGGGTAGGAAGAAACTGATTCGTTTAGCCAAAACAGCGGTGCTTAAAGCCGGGGCGCATGCTTATGTTGACCGCAAGAAAAAAAAGCGAGTAAATCGGGCTTTATGGCAGATTAAAATTAGCTCATTCGTCCGGCAACACGGTTTGTCATATTCCAAGTTTATTAATATTTTAAAGTCCGATAAAATTGCTTTAGACAGAAAAATCTTGGCTGATTTGGCTGTTTATCATCAGGATATTTTGGCCAGAATAATAACTGAAGTTAACCAAGCTAAGTAATTATTATGTTCACTTTGCGCAATATCCAATTATTACAAGTAGTTATTGCCATATTGTTAATGGTAGCGGTTTTACTGCAAAATCGCGGCTCTGGCTTGTCAAATATTTTTGGCGGAACAGGCAATGTTTATCGGACTAAACGAGGTATTGAAAAAAAATTATTTATTGCTACTATAGTATTAGTCATACTATTTTTTCTAATCTCTCTAGCCGGCATAATTATCTATCAAGCATAGCTTGTTTATAAGACCTCTTGCAAAATAACATTAATTATTGTCATTGCGAGCGACCCCGCATTTGCGGGGCTCCGTTTCACTCCGCAACTTCCTCGCAATGACATTTGCAAAAGGTCTTAAATGCAATTACCTCAAATTTATTTTTGTGGACTCATCAATTATTAATAAAATAAGGAGGATAATTAATAAAGCCAAGTTAGCTTTGGTAAATTTTTATTGGCTTTGCCGCAGGCATTTTAGTGGCACTAAGTTCAAAAATGATTTAATTAAAAATGGTAAGCAGCAAATTGACCCTGTTAGAAATATGCTCCGCAACTTGCTGCGGTTAGGTAAAAATATAACCCCCCCGAGAAACGGAATTTCTAATAAGGTTGACTTAGACAAAAAATTAGTCTGCTCTCTATCTCAAACCAGGTGGCCAAACTGCGCTCAACTCAAGTATATTAAGCGTTATTTAAATGTTTGGGAATTACGAGTTGTTTATAGTTGTCTTTGGCTAATTTTAATAAGCTCTCTTTTTTTAGGAACCAGGTTTTACCTTAATCATCTGCAAGATTTGCCAGCCAGCGGAGGCGAGTATAGCGAAGGCGTTGTTGGTGCGCCAAAATATATCAATCCGTTGTACGCCAGCGTTAATGATGTTGATAGCGATATTACTTCTTTGGTCTTTTCTTCTTTATTTAAGCGGGGCGCCAGCGGAGAGTTGATCAATGATTTAGCAGAAAGTTATGCTATAAGCCCTGATGGTAAAAATTATACTATTAAAATTAAAACTGGAGTTAACTGGCATAACAGCGGCTCGCTAACCGCGGCTGATATTATTTTTACTTTTAATGCTATAAAAGATGCTCAATATAAGTCTCCCTTAAGAACAAGCTTTAGCGGCGTTGAGATAGCAGCAGTAGATGATCAGACAATCAAGTTTATTTTAGCCGAGCCTTATGCAGCGTTTTTAGACTTATTGATTTTTGGCATTTTGCCGCAAGAATCGTGGCAACAAGTTAGTCCCAGCGCCGCTAGTTTGGCGGAATTGAATCTGAAACCAATCGGCTCCGGCCCTTATAAATTTAAATCATTAGTTAAAGACAAGTCTGGCAACATTAGGTCTTATACGTTATCTAAAAATGAGAATTATTATGGGCCAATGCCCTATATTGATAAAATTACCTTTAAATTTTTTGCCAGTTTTGAGGAACTAACCGCAGCCTTAAATAATAACTTGGTTAATGGCATCAGCTATCTGCCGGATCAGTTTAAAAATGAAATTGTAGCTAAAGATTCTTTAAATTTTTATCAATTAAGCTTGCCTCAGCTAGCTATTATCTTTTTTAATCCCAAAATTAATGCTGCTCTGGCAAATAAAAAAGTGCGGCAAGCCCTGGCTTATGCTCTGGATAAAAATCAAATAATCAGCCAGGCCAAAGAGCAGAACGCCCGTTTGATTGACGGACCAATTATTTCCGCTAGCTTTGCCTATAATGCCAGTATTAAAAAATATAATTATGATATTGCCAGCGCCAACAAACTATTAGATGAAGCTGGCTGGAAGGCAGTAACAATTACCGAGGCGGATATTGATCAAGCTAAGGTAGAAGTTAATTCAGCCGATGAGGCTGTCAGGAAAAAAGCGGAAGCTAAAGTGTTATTGGGCGCAGGAGAGTGGCGAGCCAAAGGCAATGATTATTTTATTATTGAATTAATAACTGTTGAGATGCCGGAATACGCTAAGGCGGCAGAAATAGCAGCCAAATTTTGGCAGGATATTAAAGTAAGAACAATTGTTAATTTAATTCCAGTCAATAAAATACAGTCAGAGGTAATTAGACAGAGGAATTTTTCCGCGTTGCTTTATAGCGAATTGGTTGGCGCCGACCCGGATCCTTACGCTTTTTGGCACTCATCGCAAATTAGTCAGGCCGGATTGAATATTGCTGATTATGCCAATAAAGAAGTTGATAAATTGCTGGAAGACGCCCGTTTGTCTAATGATAAAAATGTTCGTCGAGAAAAATATATTAAATTTCAGGAAATTATTGCCGAGGAAGTGCCGGCTATCTTTCTTTATAGTCCTAATTATACCTATGTTCAGGCCAAGAAAGTTAAAGGATTTACTGTAAAAAATATTTTTATGCCATATAATCGTTTAGCTGATATTAACAATTGGTATATTAAGACTGGCAAAAGGCTTGTTTGGTAAAAGCGCGTAACTCATAACTCGTAACTCGTAATGTATCAACTTAATATAATTTTAGGTTTTTAAATTGCCGGAGTGGCGGAATTGGTAGACGCACAGCGTTCAGAGCGCTGCGGGAGCAATCCCGTGGAGGTTCAAATCCTCTCTTCGGCACTGAAATCAGTTAAGCGGTTAATCAGTTAAGCATAAACCGATTAACTGATTAACTATTTAACTAACTAATATGATTACTAAATACAAAACAAGAGCAAGGAGATACGTCTCTCCCAGCGGCAGGACTAGTTCCGGGCCGTCTGTTAAACGTTATGCCATTATGCCAGAGAGGGAAACAAACCCAATCGGAAGCGGCAAATTAAGGGTTATAGTTTTAGGCGGTCTAGAAGAGGTTGGCCGCAATATGACTTTATTTGAATATAATAAGGAAGTTATTATTATTGATATGGGCCTGCAGTTTCCTGAAGAGGATATGCCGGGCATTGATTATATTATTCCTGATGTTACTTATTTAGAAGGTAAAGAGAATTGGGTTAAAGGAGTAATTATCAGTCACGGGCATTATGATCATATTGGCGCTATTCCCCATCTAATTGGTAAAATCGGCAATCCACCGATGTTTATGGGCAAGTTAACTGCTGGCTTAGTTAGAAAAAGATCCAAGGAATTTGTTAAATGCCCTAAACTAGCAATTACTGAAATTGACGAGACAAGGCGTTTGCAGTTGGGTAAATACTTTCAGGTAGAATTTTTGCGCGTCAACCATTCTATCCCTGATTGTTTTGCCGTGATTATTTATACTCCCCTGGGAATGATTATTCATACTGGAGATTTTAAAATAGATTATTCGCCAGTCAATGATAAGCCGGCGGATTTAAACCGGATCGCCCAGATTGGCGGCCGCGGCGTTAAGTTGCTGCTGGCTGATTCTACTGATTCAACTCAGCCGGGTTATCAGATTTCCGAATCTTCTATTGGCGATGAAATGAGCCGGCTATTTGAAAAATTAACTGGTAGGATTATTATCAGTACTTTTGCTTCGCAGCTTAGCCGCATCCAGAAAATATTTGACTTGACCGAAAAATTCGGACGCAAGATTTATTTGCAGGGCCGAAGTATGAATGATAATGTAGAGATCGCCCAGCAGATTGGTTATTTAAAATTTAACCCAAAAATTTTAGCCACTGACCACGAATTAATAAGATTGCCGGATGACAAAATTATTATTTTAGGCACCGGCGCTCAAGGCGAGAATAATGCTTTTTTAATGAAAGTAGTTAACGGCGAGCATCGCCAGATCAATCTTAGGCGCGGCGATACAGTAATTTTTTCTTCCTCGGTTATTCCTGGCAATGAACGCACCATTCAGAATTTAAAAGATATGATGGTTAGGCAAGGAGCCAAGGTCATTCATTATGAGATGATGGATGTCCATGCCGGCGGCCATGCCATGCAGGAAGATTTAAAACTGATGATGAGGCTACTTAAGCCGGAATATTTTATGCCGATTGAGGGCAATCATTATATGCTGCAGGCTCATGCTGAATTAGCCGAGCAGGTAGGCCTAGACAAGAATAAGATTTTTGTAGCTGATAATGGGCAAGTAGTTGAATTCAGCCGCAATCAGCAAGGCGTGGTATCCGGCAGAATGACTAATGAAAAAGTGCCGACAAATTATATTATGGTAGACGGGCTAGGGGTAGGCGATGTTTCTAATATAGTTTTACGGGATCGGCGAGTTATGTCTGCCGACGGTATGATTGTCATTATTGCCACTATTGATTCAAAGACCGGCGAGCCCATCGGCAATCCTGATATTATTTCCCGCGGCTTTGTTTACATGAAAGAAAATAAAGAATTAATTCAAAAAACCAGAATGAAGGTTAAGAAAATAGTTAAAGATCGCGCGCCCAAAACACCGGTTGACGACGATTATATTAAAAATAAAATCAGAAATGATATCGGACAGTTTCTCTTCAGCCAGACCAAAAGAAGACCAATGGTTTTACCAGTAGTAATAAAGGTATAATTTTTAGTAGGGAACAATAATTATTGTTCCCTACAATTTCCCTATAATTTCTTGACCAAAAGAGGCGAAAATGTTAATATAGTTATGGTAGTTTATTATATTTAAATAGGCTATAAATAAACTACTATAAATAAACTATATAATTAGAAATACTAAAAAGATATCAATAGAAATATTGATATTTTTAATCAAGCTATTGGTATTTTTAAAGAGGTTAATAACCGCTTTTTTTGTTAAGCTAGTCTTTTGGCCAGGACGGCTAGTGTTGCGTTTTGTTTTTTACAAATTCGTTGTTAAACTTTATCGTTATTACTCATCACTGGTCAAGAAGTTCGGCTGGTCAGGCAGTAGTCGCGGTAAAATTTCTTTTTTAACCAATCAAAAGTTAATTCATTTTGTTATTGTATTTTTAACAATATTTTTTGTCGGTTTTAGCTTGACTAGCAAAACCCAAGCAATTTCTGCCGAAGAATTGGTTGGTAAAACATTTTTATCTGAAATTATTTCCGCTGAATTCGGCGTCAATGATCAATTGATTGAGGAGTATTTTGACGAGGAAGAAATAATTTCGCCCGAGCAGCAAACTTATTTGGAAAATTTAACAGCTTTAAAAAGCCAGCCAGCAGCTGAAATGATGTTGCCTGATGAAATAGGCCTATTTGAAGAAACAGAAAATTTATCATCAGGCGGCGGCGCAATAATTAGACCGGATTTTGCAGCCACTAAAAAGATTAAGCGGCCGAGAAATGAAATTGTATATTATGTCGTTGAACCCGGCGATACAGTTAGCACTATCGCGGAAAAATTTGAAGTGAGTGTTAACACGATTTTATGGGAGAATAATCTTAGCGCTTATAGTTTAATCAGGCCGGGAGACAAGTTAACAATCTTGCCACTGACCGGAGTTATACATAAAGTTAAAAGCGGTGATAATATAGGCAGTATTGCCAAGAATTACGGCGTAGAAGAAAGTGCGATTTTAGAGGCCAATAAATTAGCTGCTGCTGGACAGTTGAAAGTCGGCCAGCAATTGATTATCCCCGGAGGCAGAAAAAGTTATTATGCGCCGGCAAGCGCTAGCGGCTATAGTGGATTGGCTGCTTTGCGCGATTTGTTAAAGCCCGGCAGCGCCCAGCCATTAAGCGGCAACAAGATGAATTGGCCGACTGTTGGCCATTATATTACCCAATATTTTTCTTGGCGCCATTACGGGATTGATATTGCCAATAAAGTCGGCACGCCGATTTATGCCAGCGATACTGGAGTGGTAGAATATGCTGGCTGGGGCAAGGGCTATGGCAATCAGATAGTGATTGACCATGGCGGCGGCAAAAAGACCCGCTATGGTCATTTGTCTAAATTTTATTGTAAAGTCGGCGATGAAGTTGATAAGGGCGAAGCCATCGGCGCCATGGGTTCAACCGGCTGGTCAACCGGCTCGCATTTGCATTTTGAAGTTATTATTAATGGCCGGAAAGTCAACCCTTTAAATTATGTAAAATAAATTTAGTTAAGCGGTTGATCAGTTAATTGGTTGTCAAAATAAACCGCTTAACTGATTAACCGCTTAACCGATAAACTATTTATGCATATCTTATATGGTTTTATTATAATTATAGTTGGCGCTATGGTAGTTATAAAATCAGAATGGCTGCTTAATAATTTTGGCCGCATTGCTTTTTTTGAAAGTCATTTAGGCAGTGAGGGCGGTTCGCGCTTAGGCTATAAGCTGATTGGCTTGATAGTGATTTTTATTGGCTTGCTGGTGATGACTAATCTGATTGGCGGTTTTTTAGAGTGGGCTTTGTCGCCTTTAATAAGAGTGAGCCAGCCACAATGAAATAATTTACGATTTGAGATTTTCGATTTTAGATTTAATCATAAATCATAAATCGTAATTTGATATTTGAAAATTTTAAAGGGGCCGGTAGTCTCAGCTGGTAGAGCGCCTCGTTTGCAACGAGGAGGTCAGGGGTCCGAGTCCCCTCCGGTCCACCGAGCAAATTTATGATTTATAATTTTTGATTGTGATTTCAGGCGCTGAATTATTCAAAAAGAGTTTAGTGTTTTTTTATTTGCTTTATCTATTTTCTTATGATGTAATATTATTATATGTTCAGCGTTAAAAATAAAAAATTTATGGTGATTGACGGCAATGCTTTGATTCATCGCAGTTGGCATGCCTTGCCGCCGTTAACTACCAAAGCCGGGGAAATGGTCAATGCAGTTTATGGCTTTACAGCAGTTCTGCTTAAAGCATTACGGGAATTTAAACCTGACTATGTTGCTTTAACATTGGACCGGAAAGAAAAAACTTTTAGGCACGATGAGTATGATAAATATAAAGCAACCAGAGTTAAGGCGCCAGCTGAATTATATCAGCAGATTCCCAAAGTTAAAGAGGTGGCCCAAGCCTTTGGCATCCCTATATACGAATTGGCCGGTTATGAAGCCGATGATTTAATTGGTACTTTAGCACATAGTGTTGATGGTACAGTAGAAAAAATTATTGTCACTGGAGATTTAGACACCTTGCAATTAATTAATGACCAGACCAAAGTTTTTACTATGAAACGCGGTCTAACTGATTCAGTCCTTTATGACGCAAAAATAGTTAAACAGCGCTATGGCCTTGAACCAGAGCAAATGATAGATTTCAAGGCTTTGCGCGGCGATCCTTCTGACAATATTCCCGGGGTCAAAGGAATAGGCGAAAAAACAGCCATTGAACTTTTGCAGGAATTTAAAACTTTAGATGGCGTTTATAAATATGTAAATCAATTCAAAAGTTCACCCCTCTACGGCGGGGCCACCGCAGCAGCGGGGCAGGCAAAAATCCACCGCAGTAGCCACCGCAGCAGCGGGGCAGGCGGGACAGGCAAAAGTAAGGAAAAAATTAAAGAAAGGATTTTAGAATTATTAAAGCAATATAAAAACGATGCTTATTTAAGCCGGAAATTAGCGACTATAAAATGCGATGTGCCAATAAAATTTAATTTAACAGATGCTAATTTCGGTTCATTTAATAGGGAGCAGACAGCAGAATTGTTCAGCCGCTTGGAATTTAATTCACTGCTGCCGCGCTTGCAAAACCTTATGGCGCACGCTACAACTCCGGCCAGCCAAACCGCAGAAAATAAATTTGAGCGCGATAAAATTAAATTTAAATATTATTTAGTTGACCAGGAAAAAGATTTTGTTAAGTTTTTTAATAAGCTAAAAAAACAAAAGGAATTTGTTTTTGACACCGAGACTGCCAGTTTTGATTCTGTTACTGCTGAACTTTTGGGTATAAGTTTTTCCTGGAAAGCAGGGGAAGCATACTATATAAATTTCCAATTCCCAATTTCCAATTCCCAATTTCCAAACAAATCTCAAATCCCAAATCCCAAAAAGGTGAACTTATTCAATTATCAAGGGAATAATAGTAGGGTAAACGAATGGCTAGAAATGCTAAAACCGATTTTTGAGGATAAAAAAATAAAAAAATATGGGCATAATATTAAATACGACATAGAGGTGATGGCAAGTTTAGGAATTAAAGTAAGGGGCATAGCTGGTGATAGTATGATAGCTTCATATTTGTTAAATCCGGGTAGCCGCCAGCATAATTTAGATGCGGTGACGTTTGCTGAATTTAACTTTCAAAAAATTACCAAAGAAGATTTATTAGGTAAGGGCCGGGAAAAAATAGAATTTAGAGAAGTTCCTTTAGCCAAACTATATCTTTATTCTTGCGAAGACGCTGATTTTACTTTTCGTTTAATTAAAAAACTTCTGCCAAAATTAAAAGCGGAAAAATTATTTAAATTATTTTTAGAAATAGAAATGCCATTAGTTAAAGTATTGGCACAAATGGAAATGTATGGCATTAAGATTAATAGTAAATTTTTGGCTAATATTAAGATAAGAACAGACAAAAGAATTAAGCAATTAGCCAATAAAGTTTATCAAGCGGCTGGCAAGAAATTCAATATTAATTCAACCCAACAGCTACGGGAAATATTATATGACAAGTTAGAAATTTCAACTTTGGGCATTACTAAAACCAAGACCGGCCTGTCTACTGGAGCTGACGAATTAATGAAATTAAAAGGTCAGCATCCGATAATTGCTTTAATTCAGGAATACCGTGAATTAGCCAAGTTATCCTCTACTTATATAGACGCTTTGCCAGAATTAGTTAATTCCCAAACTGGCCGTTTGCATACCAGCTTTAATCAAAGTGTTACTGCTACTGGTCGTTTATCTTCTACTGAACCCAATCTGCAGAATATTCCTGTTAGAACCGAGTTGGGCAGAGAAATTAGACAATCATTTATTGCTGCTGCTGGTTTTCAGCTATTATCTTTGGATTATTCGCAGATTGAGTTGCGGCTGGCAGCTCATATGTCAGGCGATAAAAAAATGATTAAGGCATTTGCCAGCGGAGCAGATATTCATCGGGCAACAGCAGCTGAAATTAACCAGGTTAAATTAGAGAACGTTACAGCTGAAATGAGGCAGCAAGCCAAAGCAACTAATTTTGGCATTCTTTATGGTCAGGGTCCGCATGGATTGTCGCAAAACGCGGATATTCCTTATGCCCGCGCTAAAGAATTTATTGACCAATATTTTAAAATATATCAAGGTGTTAAGAAGTTTATTGACCAGACAATTAAGTCGGCTAAAGAGCGGGGTTATGCCGAAACATTGTTTGGCCGACGGCGCTATTTGCCGGAAATAAATTCTTCAGTTTTGCAAGTCAGGAAAGCGGCCGAACGAATGGCGATTAATACGCCCTTGCAAGGAACAGCGGCTGATATTATTAAAATAGCTATGATAAAAATATCGCGAATTCTAAACGAATTAAACTCAAATGAACATGAATCTAATAATGCTCAAATGGCGCCGATTAGAATGTTATTGCAGGTGCATGATGAATTGTTATTTGAGGTTAGAACCGACTTAGTCAAAGAAGTAGCGAAAAAGATTAAAAGAATAATGGAAGAAGTTATTAAATTAAAAGTACCAATTATCGTTGACGCCAAGTCCGGTGATAATTGGGGAGAAATGGAGACAATTACGAATTACGAATTAAGAATTACGAATTATGAATGAAAAAATTCAAGATTTGCAAGGCAAAAAAATCGCTATTCTGGGCCTAGGATTAGAGAATTTGGCCTTGGTTAGGTATATTCTGAAGCATAAAATAAAATGCGAGATTACGATTTGTGATAAACGAAAAGATGTAGGGGCAATTCATGAATTGCCCCTACGGAAGAATATTCATTGGCAATTAGGTAAAGAGCCCCTACGGAAGAATATTCATTGGCAATTAGGTAAAGAGTATAACCGTTGCTTAGGCGGGGCAGGTAAAAATTTGGAGAAGTTTGATATTTTATTTCGGTCGCCGGGGTGGCCAACGGACAGAATTACGAATTACGAATTACGAATTACGAATTTAGTTTCTTCGCCGATGAAGTTGTTTTTTCAATTATGTCCTACAAGAAATATTATTGGTGTCACCGGCACCAAGGGCAAGGGTACAACCGCCAGTTTGATTTATGAGATATTAAAAAAGCATTTTTCTGTAGAGACGCGGCGCGGCGCGTCGGTACATCTGGGCGGCAATATTGGCATGGCGCCATTTGAGTTTATTGATAAACTCAAAAAGACCGATTGGGTGGTTTTGGAGCTGTCCAGTTTTCAATTGGAGGATATGACGGCCAGTCCGCCTATTGCCGTGATTACTAATTTTTATCCAGAACATTTGGCGCCGGCAGATCCGAATAACCCGAACTATCACAAAACGTTAAAAGAGTACTGGCGAGCAAAAATGAACATAATAAAATGGCAAGGTAGGAGAGATAAGACGGTTTTGAATTACGAATTACGAATTATGAATTACGAATTAAAGACACAAGGCAAGAAAATTTATTTTGGCAAATCTGAGTTACCCTCCAAATTGATTGGCGAGCATAATCAAGAAAATATTGCGGCGGCTGTGGCAGTGGCAAAAATTGTCGGCGTTAAGCAAGAAATTATTAAAAAAGCTGTAGCGAATTTTAAAGGACTGGAACACCGGCTAGAATTTGTCCGCGAGTTAAATGGCGTGAAATATTATAACGACAGTTTTGCTACTACGCCAGAATCCACTATAATTGCCCTTAAATCATTTAGTCAGCCTATAATATTACTGGCAGGCGGAGCGGAAAAGAAATCAAATTTTAGTCAGTTAGTTAGAGAAATCAAGAAACGAGTTAAATTTGCCGTATTATTAAAAGGCGTTGCTACAGCCAGATTAAACAGAGAATTGCTTAAAGCTGGTTATTCTAATTCTAAGATAAGGTTAGTTAGTAATATAAAAAGTGCAATTGCACGAGCGAGCCAGCAGGCGCTTAAGAACGATATAATTTTACTGTCACCGGCTTGCGCCAGTTTCGGCATGTTTAAAAATTATAAAGAAAGAGGTAATTTATTCAAGCAGGCAGTGAACCCCGTTAAAAAAGGATTTTCTAGTGGGGTGAAAAAATTTACCCCGTTAAATAATTTTGCCTTTAGCAAAATTAACTCTGCTAAATAGGACTATTTAACGGGGTTAAAATAAAACAAAGCCATCTCTAGCTTTGTTTTAAAAAGTTTATTGTTAGCTAATATTATTTGATTTATTAAGCGAAAGAATCAATTTTCGTTCTGTTCATTTTCTTTTGACAATTCATCTTCTTCAGATAGGCGGGCTAATTGCAGCGGCTTAAGAGAGATAATCTCTAAATCATTGCCGCAGTTGGCGCAGGTTACTAAATCGCCCTCATTAGATTCATCATCAATAATCACATCACTCGAACAGATCGGGCATTGGTTGGTCTTCATAAATTGTTATCAATTTTATTAATTATTAAGCAATACCGCTGTTATTATTTTAGCAAAAATAGAAATAAGCCGCAATATTAAATTGTATGATAATTTTTCTTTTTGGCGAAGATACTTGGCGCAGCCGGCAAAAATTAAAAGAGTTAAAAGATAAATTTCTGCGGGATGTTGATGCTAGCGGCAGTAGTTTAACTGTGGTGGACGGCCGGGCAGCCTCGTTAAAAGATTTAAAGGAAGCAATTAGCGCCAGTTCACTCCTGGCTAAAAAACGCTTGGTTATTATTGAAGAAATATTTTCTAATAAATCAACTTCTATTTTTGTGGCTCTTAATAATTATTTAGCGGATCGTCGGCCAGTTAAAAACGATAATATAATTATTTTTTGGGATTCGCGGGCCAAGACAAAAAAAACCAAAAATAAAGAAGAATTGCTGTTTACTGATTCTGCTGGCCGAGATAAGCCATTGGCTAAAGCGCCGCTTGGGTTGTTTAAATTTTTGCTTAAACAAAAATATACCCAGCAATTTAACCAATTAAGTAATACTGCAGCAACCAATTGGGCTAAAAAAGAAATAGAACGCCGTGGCGGTAAAATCAGTTTGCCGGCAACACAGCTGCTAACTAGTTTAGTCGGCGGTGATTTATGGCAGCTTAACAATGAGATAGACAAATTACTAAATTATAAGTTAGCCAGCCAGCCTAAGTTGACTGAAAGCAAAGAGACGGTTATTGAAACTAGTGATGTCGAAAAACTAGTCCGCGGCAGTTTTGACGAAAATATTTTTGCCCTAACTGACGCCATTAGCATTAGAAATAAAGCTCTGGCCGCTAAGCTGCTTGAGGAGCAAATAGAAGCCGGTTTAACCAACAGCTATTTGCTTAATATGTTTACGCGCCAATTTAGAATTTTATTGCAGATTAAACAAGCTTTAGTTGTTGGACATAGCCCGCGCAAAATTTCCAGCGAGCTAAAAATTCATCCCTTTGTGGCGCAAAAAGGAGTCAGTCAAGCCAGCCATTTTAGCTTGCCGCAGTTAAAAAATATTTTAAACCAATTAGTTAATATTGATTACCAGATGAAGTCTGGTGGAATAGGCATAGAAACAGCTTTAAACTTATTAATAGCCAAAATTTAACCAAACAAAAAACTGCTGAAAAAATTAGAAGGCGACATTTCTAAATGTCGCCTTCTTTTTTGCTGCTGGGCGTAAGTACTGTTATCTTAAACCTTTACGCTTTTATTCAAGCTTTGCTGCAATCTGGATTTCCTGCGGTTGCAAGTATTTTTTTTAATTACGCCTTTCTGGGCAGCTTTATCCAGCGCTTTGAGAGTTTTAGCAACTAATTCTTTGGCTTGGGCATTTTTCGCGGCAATTGCTTGGCGGCTTTTTTTAATTAAATCTTTAAGGTTATCTTTAATTTTTTTATTGCGCGCTTGTCGTTGAATATTTTTACGCAATTCCTTTTTGGCTGATGCAGTATTCGGCATAGGATAGTTGATTGGTTAATCAGTTAATTAGTTAATTAGTTTAACAGTCTGCTAGGTATGAGAGCTTAAACTATAATAACACGGCTCTTTTTATTTTTCAAGGATTGAATTTCGCAGATTTATTAGAAAGAAATAAATAAATTAAATAAATTAAAGAGAGAAGAATAATAATCAAGCTGATTAGTTGCGGAAAACGCAGATTGAAAATAACAGGCGTTTCATCAATCCGCCAAAATTCAAGAAAAAATCGCAAAAATGAATAACAGATTAAATAGCAAATAACTAATAACTTATAACTCGTAACTCGTAACTCGTAACTCGTAACTTTTCTAATAATAATTAAATGAATAATAATTAAAATTATAAATATTAGCAGGTTGCCCAATAATTCATAGAGAAAAACCGGGTGGAAGTATTGCTCGCTTAAATAAGCGAAGGGGCGATTAATTAAATCTATAGGAACGCTCCAGGCAAGGTTGGTGGGATAGCCAAAAAGTTCCTGGTTAAAATAATTGCCCCAGCGGCCGATGGCCTGCGCTAGCGCCAAACCAGGAACAATTAAGGAAGCTAATAGCCAAAAATTTAGTTTATATTTTCTAGCGTAGAGCCATAAAGCCAAGGCGCCGCCAATAATCGCGCCATGAATTGCCAGTCCGCCTTGCCAAGGCTTAAACATATCCAGCGGGTATTTTAAATAATAAGGCAGTTCCAAAAAAATAAAATAAATTCTGGCGCCAATTACGCCGCTAATTATCAGCCAAAAAGCTAAGTCAACAATAGTTTCTTTTTTTATATTATAATAACTTGCCAATTTAAAAGTAAGGGCAATGGCAAAAATAATTCCCCAGACAATTAACAATCCGTACCAATGAATATCAATTGGTCCAAAGGAAACGAGAATTGATGAGGGGTGGTAGGTATGAAGGAAGTTAATCATATTTTAAAATGTCATTGCGAGGAATCCCCCACTAAAATTTAGTGGGGGATGACGAAGCAATCTCACGGATGAATAGTATAATTAAAAAATTAAAATTTAGTCTAAATTTTTTGTTCGTGAGATTGCTTCGCTCCCTTTGGTCGCTCGCAATGACAAAGTAGATATTCTAATTTTCCGCTATTCAAAAAATTAAGTCAAATTTATCCCCCACCAATTTTTGGTGGAAATAAAATAAGCCGAGAGTTTGACAACATTCGTTTAACGAACAACGAACATTGTGCAAATCTCGGCTTGTCGTTAATACACCCGCCGCGGCTGCCGCGGCTGGCCGTGCTGGTCGGTCGCCGCGGGGAAAAGCGTCACCACCCCGTCTATATAGACAAAGAGGTGGACGTTGCAGCGGCAAATCACTGCCTTGCCGCCGGCCAACTCTTCCGCTCGGGAGAAGCTGGCCGTGATAGTCGTCCCGCAGTTGGGGCAATTTGTACTCATAGCTACCTCCTCAGTTCATATATTTTTTTAGCCTCGTTGTGTCGGGGTCATTGGTGTAGACTCGGGCATAAATATCAACGTCCGAGGTCGTCACCGTAACTGCGTCCTGCGGGTAGGCACCCACATAATCTTTGCCTCTGAACGGCCCCCTAATTACTATCAGGTTAGAATATACCTGATTTTGTTTTTCAGTAGGCAAGATACTCACATTATAGTCACCAGCCTGCCGGGGTGACTGATTAAAGGTTTGGACCTCAATTCTCGGTGATGATAATAACCACCAACCGAGCGAAAAGATGATAACCGCCGCTCCTATAAGAAATAATTTTTTGTTCATTTTTCCCTCCCTTATAAGTTTATTTTAAATTACCCCGAAACTGCGGTTAATGCGAAAATATTTCTGGATTGCGGGTCAGGCCCGCAATGACAAAGGAGAATAACAGCAATTTTAGGGTAATAAAATATTTTTCAAAGTACAAAATTATTTTTAAACTATGTCATACTTTCATTTTTTTGTCAATGGTTTGTAGGATAATTTGGCTAATATTAAGTATTAAGTATAAAATAAAGACGATTGATGTAACCGCCTTTATTTATGAGTTATGAGTTACGAGTTGCGAGGTTTAATTTTTTTCTCTGTCTTTAAAATCGCCAGAGTTGTTTTAATAACTGTGTCAGGATTAAGGGAAATACTATCAATGCCGCACTCAACCAAGAATTGGGCAAAGTCAGGAAAGTCGCTCGGGGCTTGGCCGCAGATGCCGATTTTGATTTTATTTTTTCTGGCAATGCTAATCACTTGTTTAAGCAATGTTTTTATTGCCTGGTTTCTTTCATCATAAACTTGGCTAACTAATGAGCTGTCGCGGTCAACGCCTAAAGTTAATTGCGTTAGGTCATTAGAGCCAATGGAAAAGCCATCAAATAATTTACTGAATTCTTCGGCTAAAATCACATTGGCTGGAATCTCTACCATACAATACAGTTCAAAGCCGTTTTTGCCCTGCTTCAGTCCATTGGCTTCAATTATTTTAATAACTTTTTTAGCTTCATCTAGGGTGCGGCAGAATGGCACCATGGCTTTAACATTGGTTAGTTTCATTTTTTCTCTAACTTTTTTCATGGCTTGGCATTCTAAAATAAAAGCCGGCTTAAATTGTTCAGCGTAATAGCGCGAAGCGCCGCGCCAACCAATCATTGGGTTAGACTCAACCGGCTCATAATCTTTGCCGCCAATTAAATTGGCGTATTCATTGGTTTTAAAATCAGAAAAGCGGACAATAACATTTTTGGGATAAAAAGCTGCGGCGATAGTGGCAATGCCTTCAGCTAATTTGTCTATATAAAATTGTTTTTTGTCGCTATAGCCAACGGTAAGTCCAGCAATTTTCCTTTTAACAGCGGTATCTTTTAACTTAGCATAATTTATTAAAGCTAAAGGATGAATTTTAATAACATCATTAATAATAAATTCTTCGCGCGCCAAACCGACACCGTCATTAGGAATAAACGAGGAAGTAAAAGCGATATCAGGCGAGCCGATATTCATCATTATTTTTGTTTTTGGCCGGCATAAATTTTTAACACTGGTTTTATTTATTTTAAAATCCAATTTGCCTTGATAAACAAAACCCATGTCACCTTCGGCGCAGCTCACCGTTATCTCCTGGCCAGTTTTTATTTTTCTGGAGGCATCAGCGGTGCCAACAATGCAAGGTATGCCCAGCTCGCGCGAGATAATGGCGGCATGGCAAGTTCGGCCGCCTTTATCAGTCACAATGGCGGCAGCAATTTTCATCACCGGCTCCCAGTCAGGGTCAGTCATGTCAGTAACTAATACTTCGCCAGGTTTAAATTTAGCAATATCTTTAATATCCATGATGCGGTTGGTCTTGCCGGCGCCGATTTTATTGCCGACACTGCGGCCAGTGGTGATGAGTTTGTCTCTTTTTTCTAAAACATATTCCTCAATTACGCTATAATCGCGAACTGAATGAATGGTTTCTGGCCGAGCTTGAATAATATACAATTTTTTATCCTGTCCGTCCTTAGCCCATTCAATATCCATGGGCCGACCGTAATGCTTTTCTATGGCTATAGCCCACTTGGCCAGCTGGATAACTTCTTGGTCAATAATAGATTGCTTTAGCTGTTGGTTTGGCGCTAGCGGAATATTGAGCACCGGCTTGGCCGGATTTTGGCTGTAAATCATTTTCATTCTTTTTCTGCTTAATGAACGCGAGATAATAGATAAAGTTGGCTTAAAAACATAAAATTCATCCGGATCAACCCGGCCTTGGACAATATTTTCGCCTAGGCCAAAGATAGAATTAACCAGCACCGTATTGGCAAAACCGCTTTCAGTATCAATAGTAAACATAACGCCTGAAGCAGCCAAATCAGCGCGAATCATCTTTTGCACGCCAACCGACAAGGCGATTTTAAAATGGTCAAAGCCCTTGTCAACGCGATAAGAGATGGCGCGATTAGTAAATAGCGAGGCGATGCATTTTTTTACCGCAATTAAAAGCTTGGCTTTGCCGGAGATATTAAGAAAAGTTTCCTGCTGGCCGGCGAAAGAAGCGTCTGGCAAATCTTCAGCTGTGGCGCTGGAGCGGACTGCCACATGAAGCAATTTTCGATTTTCGACCCGCTCGCTTCGAGTTGCGAAGCGAGTCGGGCGGGTTTCCGGTTTTCGATTTAATGCATCTTCCGTGGAAAGTTTGCGGTAAGCATCAATAATCGCTTGTTTTAAGTCCTCAGGAAATTCCGTGGCGACGATCAATTGGCGCGCGGCCGCGCCGCGCTGGGCCAGATCAGTGACATTTTTTGTATCCAGCCCCTTAAGAATCTGCCTGATTTTATTTTTAACCCCGGTTGACTTTAAAAAATAATTATAAGCAACAGCGGTGGTAGCAAAACCATTAGGGACAAGAATGCCCTGCTTGGTTAATTTACGATACATTTCTCCCAAAGAAGCATTTTTACCGCCAACTTGCGGCACATCTTTAATGCCGAGCTCATTAAAAAATCTGATAAATTTTTTATCACTCATAAATTTTTAAACATTAATATCCCACAAATTTATATAGACTGTCCGAAAATTCTATTTTGTCATCTCGACGAGCACTCCGCCCCGCAAATGCGGGGCGGAGGGGGAGGAGAGATCTTTAATATTTTGCGTCATAACAAAACATTAAATACTGCACGCAAAGTATTAAAGATTTCTCCCCCGCAGATGCAGGGTCGCTCGCAATGACAGCCTTGTTTAGAGGTTAATTTTTTTGCTCCAATTGTAAATATAGGGGATTTCCCATCGTTCGCCGTTTAGGGCCTTGACAATGCCTACCACCGAGACGATTAACAGGGTAAGCATAACCAACTGGCCGATAACCGGAAACCAGATCAACAAACTGGCAATGATTTCAATAATAAACAGCACCAAGCCCTGTTTGGCGTGAAATTGGGCAAACTCGGAATTCCGTTTGCCAAGCAGCGGCACCAAACAAAGAATCCAAACATAAGACAAAGCGGCCAGAGTTTTGTTTTTTTCAATGTCTGGATCTAAAGATTTTTTTTGGTCTTTCACTTTCATAAGATTGAAGTTAATTGTTATGTTATTATCATAGGATTGTCGCCAAAAGGTCTTATTAATTTTAAGACATGACGGTTTAATCAATAGCCTGATTAATATGTCTCATATACTCAAGGTACTGATTAATGTCTTTTTTAACATCTTCAATCATTTTATTTGAATCAACCCGGCTGTATTTATGCACGATCAGATTTCTTAATCCCACTGAAGGCGCGATTTTAACTGCGAAATCCAGGGGTAGAAATTTATTTTCCGCCAAAGTGATAAATGTGCTTTGATAATCATCAGGCACCTTAATATCTGATTCGGCTATCAAATGAGTATTGATATCAATGGCCGTGTCCACGACTAATTGAAACAGCCGCTCAACCGAGCGCAGTTTAAGATTGTTGTCTAAAATTTCTTTAACCGGTTCATTTATCAGTAATTTCAACTCTTTATAATAACCAGCCAGATCCGCTAATTTATTTTTCACTAATTTTTTATCTACCATATTATAAACTTATTATAAACTTAAAAATTTATTAAGCTGAAATTCTCTTAAAATGAAAAGTGGTTTGGCTTCCATGTAGCTTTTATAGCCGTAGATTTTAAAGCGCGCGAAAGCCGACGGCTCTTTTTCATAAAGCAGTTTCGCGTATTGAGCGATTTGTTTTAACAGTAGCGGTGAAGCCGATTTTAGGTCGGCTAATTCCAAGTCTTTAATGCTTAGATTCTGGGAAAAATCAAATTGCATTTCGGCTAATTCCGCAGGCCTTAGCCTATGTTCAGCCAGGACTGCCAGATCCACATCGCTTTGTTTATGAATTTTGCCTTTGGCCACGGAGCCGAACAGCGCGACTAAAACCAAGCCATGCTTTTCCGCCAGCTTCTTGATAATTAGATAATTTTTTTCATAATCAAATGTCATAAATTTAATTAAACCATAGCATAAAAAATAACAAAAAGCAAACTTGGTTTAATTGACAAAAGTGAATAATTAAATAAAAATAAAAGTAATTGCCGAGGTGGTGAAATTGGTAGACACGCCAGCCCTAGGAGCTGGTGGGGCAACCCGTGGAGGTTCAAGTCCTCTCCTCGGCACTGGCAATTAGAAAAATATTTATCAAAATTATAAGCACGGAAGGTTCATGGGGTCATCCGACCCCATGCCCTATCGCATGACAAGGCAAGTCCTCTCCTCGGCACCAAACCAGACCACCTTATAGTTACATTTTACATCATTTGATTCGTTTATTTGACTTTTGATTTTTGTTTGTGATAAATTAAAGATAATAACTAATATTAATTATATGACTACTCAAACTGCCGAAAAAATTTATAAAGAGGTGAAAGCACTAAGACAAGAAACCAAAACCCTTAAAGAGCTTTTTTTTCTTATTCTCAAGGATTATGAAGGAGAATATAAAAATTCTTTTATAAAACGGATTCTTAAAAAATCCCGCTCAAAACCGCAATTTATTTTCATCAATAAAAAAGAGTTTCTTAAACAAATTTCTTGATAATGGAAATAACTTATTCTAAAAATTTTCTCAAATCAGTAAAATTGACTCCGAAACCAATCCAGAGAAAACTTGCTAATTTATTAGAAATTCTTAGAGAAAATCCTTTTCATCCGTCTCTTCATACTAAACCACTGGTAGGAAAGTTGAAGGGATTTTATTCATTTCGGACTACTCGCGATTGGCGGGTAATTTTTATTTTTTTAAACTCTAACAAAATTTTTCTCATTGATATTGCTCACCGAAAAGATATTTATAGATGATTATCTTCAAAACACTTGCAAAATTTTTACTGGGGCTGTATTCTTGAATTAGTCCTAACGCATTTTAATATGTTTAGTTTTAAAAATGTTTTCAAAAAATCTAATCTCAATTTCCAGAGAGAGAGAGAGTTAAAAGCGACCAAGGCAAGTTAAACAATCTTGGCTTTACCCTAATTGAGCTTTTAGTGGTAATTAGTATTATCGGTTTTTTAGCCACGGCTTCTATGGTGGTGCTTAATAGCGTTAGAATGAAAGCCAGAGATGCCAGGAGATTAGCTGATGCAAGACAAATCCAAACCGCTATTGAAATATATTTTAATACTAAAAACACTATGCCTATCAATAGAAATCCCGGAGTATCTTATAACGACGCGCAACCAAATTTTTTACAGGAATTAGTTGATGAAAAATTATTAGCTAATAATCCTAAAGACATACAAAGTCCAACGCGAAGATATTATTATTACGATTACGGCGCTGGGAATAGTCGAGGAGCTATGATAACATTTCAGCTTGAAACAATTCAAAATCACCCAAATTCCTGTGAGCCTGCTCCTTATGAATACCGGGTTTGTAATCCTTATTAGAAAAATAAATTTTTGACAAAAGTCTAATTTTAAAATAAAATAAAATTATTATGATTTATAGATTTACCACAATTATAATTCAAGAGGGCGAATGGTATGTGGCTCGTTGCGTTGAATTAGGAGTAGTCAGTCAAGGGAAAACAATTGAAAAA
>Ga0210057_1003420_pt1 | contig 21891 bp, 26 predicted proteins | sample CryGeyCG2114_010_2_FD_183968 | JGI IMG/M metagenome (GOLD analysis project Ga0210057, IMG submission 183968) | Groundwater microbial communities from aquifer - Crystal Geyser CG10_big_fil_rev_8/21/14_0.10 (SPAdes) (version 2) | ecosystem: Environmental > Aquatic > Deep subsurface > Groundwater ...
GCGGAAGTGTGAAAGTTGGTACAGAAAATTTATTTTCTTCGATCTTATTGTTATTTTTTACCGTCATAACGCTCTTATTTCTATTGATAACTCAAAAATTCAAACTCGGATTTCGCTCAGGATATTTACTGGTTGGGCTATATATTTTGTATGTTTGTTATGCTGTTTATGGAGCGTATTATCCAGATGCATGGACCTTGGGCGAACTGTTGGCCTATGGTGGGCAGGTGTTGGGAGTATTGAGATAAAATGAGTAGAGACACGTGGAAAAATGTCATTATTGATTCGATTTAATATTCTAATGAAATTACAAAAAAAAGTACTACTTGGTCTGTTTGCAATATCCATCCTGATAATAGGAATGGTATTCATTTTAAAGTCTATTCCTTTCATAAATAAATCTGTTATACGAGCAGATGGTGCAGTAGTCATAACTCAAATTCGAAAACTAAATAGGCTTGAAACGGCACAATTTACCATAGAAACAATTATTGAAGCAGGGACAAAAGATGAACGATTTGGCGGAATCTTATTTGGAGATAAATTACTTCTTATTGCAAATGGTCAGGTGGTTGCAGGGGTAGATCTGACAACTATAACTGAGGGAGATATCGTTGTCAAAGATTCAAACCTAAGCGTTACCCTTCCCGCGCCAGAGATATTCTCAGTAAGCTTAGACAATACTAAGACGAGAGTATACGATCGTCAGAAAGGACTTCTGTCAAAAAGCGATAAAGACTTAGAACGTGAAGCGCGACGTGCCGCAGAAGACAAAGTTCGAGAGGCTGCGTGTGAAGGGGGAATATTGCAAGAAGCCTCTACAAATGCAAAGCAACAATTGGAAGCACTATTTTCAACATTGGGTTTTACGTCAGTGACTATTACCGTGTCAGCAGGTGGATGTTGAATGAGAATAAATCGTCATAATAATTGATTTTGTAATCACAACGTTACGACTTAACATTATTAGTTTTTATTCTTTTCTATGATAAATCTTAAAATACCAGAAAAACCAATTGATGCATACAAGGCAATAATTGATGAGCTCGTAAACTATACTAAGAAGTATAAATGGATATCATCAGAATTTTGATAAAGGTATCTATTCGAAAGCTCCGGTTGATAAAGAATTTAATGAAATCATTCAGAAACTGAATCCCGAAGAGAGAAAACTTTTGGCTCAAAAGATGCAAAAATCTGAATTGTGTTTACTCTTCAAGTAGAGGGCTCCTATTCCCACTGTACTTATTCCAAATCAGATATAATATTCCCATGAGACCTGTTTCAGATGTAGAAGCTTCAGATGAAATTCGGCAATTATACACCTCCATTCGTCTCGCATTGAACGTACCAACCGTGCCATTGTTTTTTACGTATCTCGCAAACTACCCGGTGTATTTTACGACAATAGTTCCTGAATTATTACAAAACTTACAAGATGAGAAGTTTCACGCATTAACTTCTTCAGTAGGCGCTGAATTGTCTAAACGAATGAAAAAATATGTCCCCAAGGATGGAGAAATAGGTGAGTGGCTCAATCGGTACCAATATTCACCTTCGATGTATCACATGAGGAAATCACTCATGCGAGTACATGAAATAAACACATCCTTAGCATTTATATCTCTTGCTCTTCGTGAGGCAGTCAAAGGATGGGCGATAGCGGCTTCAAAACTTGATGCACCTGTATCGGACTCCGAAAAAGAACATGTCGTAGATCTTCATCATAGTAATGACGACTTTGTGTACAAGGAGTTGATCCCATTTGCAAAAGAAGCAATTTTTGAAGAGGAAAAAATAGAAAATAGTTCGGACGTAAAAAATGGAAATGTTTCAGAGATTGTACGATCGTCCAAATCTGGTATTGAACAGAATTTGTATGTTGAATATCTTCATATTTGCGAGCATTGGTTTTCTACAGAATTGAAAAAAGAAAACTATCTTTATTTCCGTGTTATTTCTGAAAAAGCAATACTATTGGGTCTGAATAATCTCCCTCACCCAATATATTCTCCAATAAATAGAGTCATTGATCTTGTACCGACGCAAAAGAATTTTATGGATATTTGCTTATTACTTTCTGAACATTTTCCCACGACGTCTATGCAACGAGTTTTATTTAGTGGATATATGAGCTTTTGAAGATCAGGGATGTTCCATTGTTCTGATAACTTTTTCTACCTCCCTAGCATTTACCGCATGGTATCTTCCGCGATGAGAGAGGAGTGCTCCGGAGAATGTCTTGGGGATGTGCATGAGTTCATGGACGAGCGTATGGAGTTTCTCATGTTCTGACTGCTTGTCAAAACGTTTTGCATTGACTTCAATGATGTATGTTGGTTTGATCCCTGCCACTTCTGAGAATAGTTTTGCCATGCCCCAAATACGCGCAATTGCTCTGGTTTTTGCATCAAAACTGCGAATACAGTGTATCTGATCGACCTTAATGTGATCCATTTTGAGCGCGGGCACGAGCTTGACAATCTGTTCTTTGATTTCCGGAGCAAGGGCGTATTTCATAGCTCAAAGGGTACCATATATTGGTGTACAATTAAAGAATGAAGTACCTATCAATTTTTCTTACGGCGTTCTTCATTCTACTCGCCACCCCATTCACTGCACAAGCGCAAGGCGTCTATTCTGGAGAGCATATCTCAGATTTTCAGCAAACCACAATAATCAATACCGATGGAACAATAGAGGTAACGGAGAAAATCGCCTATGATTTTGGCGGAAACCAGAAGCATGGGATTTTTCGAACGATTCCCTATACGAAGCTCAACCAGGAAGGAAAAAAATACAAAATGGCTCTCATGAATTTCTCAGTTGTAGATGAGTCGGGCTCTTCCTATTCATTTACCGAAACAGATGAGAGTGGTGAAATTACCTTGAAAATTGGTGACCCCGATACAACGATTACGGGAAAGCATATCTACGAAATTCGATATTCTGTCTCTGGTGCATTGACTTATTTTTCAGATCACGACGAACTCTATTGGAATGTGACCGGCAATGAATGGGATGTACCGATTGCGCACGTACAAAGTTCAGTACAAATACCACGTTCGGTAATTATTTCCAACACAACCTCACTTTGTTATCGGGGAAAAAAGGGATCATCCGACCAATGCATTGCAGGAAAAGCAGGAAGCAATCTTATTTTTGAAGATTCTGATTTAGGCACAAGCTCCGGAATGAGTATCGTTATTGGATTTCCTAAGGGTCATGTTGCCGTACTTGAGTCAACGCTCATTACTGATTTTTTTGAGACATTCCTGGGGAGATTGTTCCTTATGGGAATAATGATAGTTGGATTTTTATGGTACATAGCATATCCTCTCTGGCTTCCTATTAAGTGGTGGAGAGAGGGAAGAGATCCAAAACAAGTATCGACCGGCGTGGTGAGTGCGTGGTTTGATCCACCTCGGCTAAAAGCCGATCGTCCTTTGGGCGAAAAAAATAATCGACTCCTATCACCTGCAGAAACCGGAACACTTATTGATGAACAGGTAAATATAAAAGAATTGGCTGCCCTGATAATACACCTTGCACAACGTGGTTATCTTAAGATTGTTGAGAAAAAGAAAAAAGAATTTGATTTAATCAAACAAGATATGACTGGTAAATCAGACGAACTACTCGCATTCGAGAAACATTTTTTAACAAAGTTATTTAAGGATAAAACTCACGTCAGTTTAAAAAAATCATCATCTTTTATTTCTTTAGTAACTTCAACAACTGATGAAATTTATGAGCAAACGGTAAAGGATGGATTTTTTCCCGAACACCCCGATAAAGTCCGGAAAAAATATATTATCATCGCGAGCATTGCTGCATTTACGTTTAATATATTCCTCGCGATATCCGCAGCCGTATTTGGAAGAATTATGCCACGAAAAACCCTCGAAGGTGTTCATGCGGCAAACACGGCACAATCGCTCAAAAATTTCCTACAATCACAAGAACGTCAGCTTGAGTTTCAGGCAGACAAACAAATGATGTTTGAAAAGTTGCTGCCATACGCAGTATCATTTGGGGTTGAGAAAATATGGGCAGAACGATTCAAGGATATCACATTAAACGATGTTGACTGGTATCAGAGTAGTACTCATGACGCACTGACTGCAGGAATACTCACCAATAGTTTGAACAAATCATTTGCGCCATCATTTCAATCTGCGGCGACTCCAACAACATCAAGCTCTGGCCATTCATCTGGTTTCAGCGGAGGATCTTCAGGTGGTGGTGATGGCGGAGGGGGCGGAGGAAGTTGGTGAGGAATATGATAAAATAGAGCCTGGCATAACCTGTCCTCGTAGCTTAATTGGATAGAGCATCAGATTGCGGATCTGAAGGTTGGTGGTTCGAGTCCACTCGAGGACGCCAGGGCCCGTAGTTTAACGGTAGAATAGAGGTCTCCAAAACCTTTGATAGGGGTTCGACTCCCTTCGGGCCTGCACGCATTGCTCTTCTCTTGCATCCAACCAAGCGATCTGGAATACTGATATATATGACTGAAAAACCAACAGATTATTCTCCAGCGGTGAATCACACTCCGCTTCCAGATCACCTCATCGAAAAAAGGCATTCAAATGTAAAGATGCTTGTGGTGTTCTTTTTTATTCTTGTTGTCCTTGTTGTAGTAGGCGTGGGTGGATGGTATTTATATTATTTTTACACAACACCACTCATTCAGGTAAATTCTCATAATGATGATGGAATTACGGTACTTCCTTCAAAAAATGCAGTAGCAAGTCCATCAGCTTCACTTGATGAAGATGCAGATATTCCATCGGACTGGGAACGCGATAAAAGTCTTGTTTGCAATACTACGTTCCGCGTGCCTCCTGCCGAAGAACCGTATATGATCCCCCGAGATCCAAATACGCCGCCATCTTCTCTTGATGATGAAGGAAAATATTGGATTTTTGAAGATTCAGATGCACAGCTATTTACTTTGAATCATATGACACGAGTTATTTTCAAAAATCCTGAGCTTCCCGCAAGTGGTTATGTCTCATCAGCAGTTGAAGTGTATTGTGGAGTCAATGATAAAGACCTGACAACAGAATCGTTCTTTGTACAGATTCAAAATGATTTGCTTGAAAATTATTCAGTAATCAAACTAAAAACGGTTGGAGGGGCAGAATTATGGGGGAAAGAAGTTCGGACTGCCACGTTTGAAGGGGGTACCTTTAATGGAAATGATATATATTATGTGTTTGCAACAAATACAAATGTATATATGATTCGAACATTTGGAGAAACGGCAAATACGGATATTCAGTCAGTGCGTGATCAAATACTTCTGGGACTTACGTTTGAGTAGTTAGTAAGATTCATGAATTATGCGTACGTATCACCATACAATACATATTCTTCGTTCGTACGGGATAAAGCACTTATTGATGTATCGGGTTTTTTCCATGTTATTTTTTTGGTCGATCTTTGATGGAATCTTGACGTATATTTTACCCATTTTAATTTCAAATCAAGGTTTTTCAAAATCAGAGATGGGAGTAATTCTGGGTAGCTCTTCATTTGTCGGGGCGATCTTTGATATTGTAGCAAGCAAATATCTCAAAGTTCCTCATTATCGAAAGCTTTACGGGAGTATGTTTTTGCTTTCGTTTTCGTTTCTCATGCTCTTGTATTTTGCTTCCACGGTATGGATATTTGTCCTTGCGATGGCCCTGTGGGGGATATACTGGGATTTATTACATTTTGCAAATTTTGACTTTATCAGCCGAACACTTCCTGAAAAAGAGCACACCTCAGCATTTGGTATTCAAGGAGTATTTCAGTCACTTGGTATTTTGATCGCACCGATTCTTGCCGGTCTTCTCATCGAGACCACTATTAGCCACAATGTATTTGTCATTGCAGGAGTAATGCTTCTTTTGAGCATCATTATTTATATCGGTTTGTTTCATAAATCAGAGGAGAGGAGCAATCTCTTGGAAGTTTCAAAAAATCGAAATATCAATTGGCCCCGAGAATTAACGTTGTGGATTGTCATTGGAAAGCAGTTATTTCCTGTTTTGATTTTGACATTTTTAATCTATATTACTGACGCATTTTTTTGGACGATTGGCCCATTGATTGCAGAAAATGGTAATTTTGGCAGGTTTGGCGGTCTTCTTATGGCGGCATATAGCTTTCCATCGCTTGTCATTGGTTGGTTTGTTGGGTCAATTGCAGTGCGATTTGGAAAAAAAAGAACAGCCCTCTATTCATTTTTTTTGGGATCGTGTTTTCTTTCTCTGTTTGCGTTTTTGACAAATCCTATTCATATCATTTTCTTGGTCAGTCTTTCCTCAATGTGTATCGGCTTATCTTATCCGGCACTCAATGGTGCCTATACAGATTACATCTCCGAAACACAAAGCTATGAAAAAGAAATTCAAAGCATTATTGATTTGTTTTATAACATAGGTTGGATGCTTGGGCCGATGATTGCCGGAATTCTTGCACAAGGATTTGGAAATGCCCAAAGCTTTAGTATTTTGGGAGTATTTTGTGCACTGACGTGTGTGATCCTTATTTTCAAAATGCCAAAGAAGATACATCTAAAAATTAAAGAAGTTTAAATTACTTCACTGGGTAGTACATCCGTAACCTAGGGATTATAAAAGCATCTGATGAAATAGAAGTGTTAGAATATAGATAATGAATCTCATTGATCTCACTCACACCTTCACAAACGATATGCCGGTCTATCCCGGCGATCCATTGCCAAAACTCCATCAGATTACGACCCTCGAAAAGGACGGATATAACGATCATGAGCTTACGAGCGTGATGCACGTGGGTACTCACATGGATGCCCCGCTTCACATGATTCAAAATGGGAAAACGATGGACGAAATACCCGTTGATCATTTTTTTGGAAAAGGGGTACTTCTTGATGCTCGAGGAAAAGAGAAAATCGAACCAGAATTATTAACGGGGAAAACAATTGAGCCGGGTTCCATTGTATTAATTTATACGGGTTTTGGTGCGCGTTATCGAGAAGCAAGCTATTATGAAAAAAATCCGAACGTGACGGAAGCGTTTGCAGAAGTAATGGTAAAGGCGCAAGTGAAAATTGTAGGTATGGATATTCTCGGACCTGATGTGCCCCCGTTTCAAACGCACAAGATACTCCTTGGTAATGGTATTCTGATCATTGAGAATCTTGTAAACTTGGAGAAGTTGTTGGATATTCCCCACTTTGAGGTCATAGCACTTCCCATGAAGTTACAATCAGATGCAGCGTGGGTCAGGGTTGTGGCGAGATATTAACACCGACACGCGCGCGTCGACGTTTTTTTCAGGATCTAGCACAAACAATTCCCTCGGTTCAAGTTTATACATTCGATAAAAAGCTTTTCCTTGAAACATTGCGGTAACTACTTTGAAAAACGAGGTATGATAGTGTTTTAAACCTTCGAGTAAATCACCGTTTGCAAGTTCATGGACGACTCCACTTCCCTGAATTCCGTTTCCTGTTCCTTCCGGTTGGTGAGAGTCAAAAATAGCAAATGATGCACGATTGGTATGCTTCAAATTCCGTATATGACGACTTTTCGGACTTGAGATGAAATAGAAATTACAGTTTTCATCCATGCAATAATAAACCGGAGATGCCCAAGGCACTCCATTTTTGTCTACTGTTGCCAAAGTCATATAGATATTTGATTGCAATATTTTTTTTGCAATAGTATCCAATTTCATTTTCATGATCAGTATTGTAAAATAGCCTGTCTTTATAGTAAAATTGTTGTGCATAAAGTGCACACTATGAAAAAAAACGCGAACGAGAAATATTTGGTTGTCTCTCAGTTTCTTTCAGATCTTGGATTTGACGAAGAGTCGATTCGTATCTATTTTGAGCTCTGTAAGGCGGGACCGATCACCATTTCAGAGCTTTCAAAAAATGCAAAAATTGAACGAACGAAAATATATCGCAGAATTGAAGAGTTGACAGAACGCAATTTGATAGAAGAAATCCAGGAATTTAATCGAAAACTTATTCGAGCGGGAGATATTTCGAAGATTGAAAGGATAATGCATGACAAGGCAATAACAATTGAGAACCTCACTCGATCGCTACCGTCATTTTCACAAACGGTGAACTCACTTGCCTCTGGGGTTCCATCCTCAAAAGTACTGTATTATCGGGGAAAAGAAGGGATAAAACAGATGTTGTGGAATGAACTTTCAGCAAAAGGGGAGAGCCTCTGTTTTATTTATAAACTCTTTGATACGTTTGTTGGATCAAGCTTTTTTGACCATTGGGCGGAGGAATTCAGTATACGAAATATGAAGTCCAGAGAAATTCGGACCGACATTTTTCTGGAAAGTTATGAAGAACAGCCTAATGAGATCTGCTATCATATGAAAAATGTGCAAATTCGCTATTTGCCCTCAAAAGTATTTCCCATGACCCATGCGATGTCAATTTACAACAATGTTGTTGCGATATACAACTGGTGGCACGATGAAATATTTGGTGTTGAGATGTACAATACTCAGGTTGCGGACATGCAGCGGATTTTTTTTGAGGAGTTTTGGAAAAAAGCTGAGCCGTATCGGCACCAAAAACACGATGGAACGATAAAAATTCTTTAGGACTTTATCATGAAAAACTTTGGGAGCTTCAGAGTAATGTTCGTTATGGGGTTGAGTATCATAGTATTTTCCCTTCTGGGGATGGTGATGTTTTGGCGGAGGAAGTGATTATTTTTTATACACCTCGTCATGTGTTCCAAACAAAAAGAAGAGAAATGTTTTTCCCTCACGATACAACATAGGATGATTTCTATCGATAGATATACTCCATGAATCTTTGAGGTCGCCAGTCAGCTTATGAGTTTGCAGTGAGGGGTGATGGGGATTTTGCTGAAAAAGAGATAATTGCTTTTTGATCTTTTTGTAAAGGGGAGAGTTACCCGAACGAATTTTGTTTATGGATTTGATTAAGTCAATATCAAATTCGATTTTCTTCATTGTGAATAAAGAAAATCCTCCATATGAGATTACTAACCTCAGAGGTTAGTAAGGTTAGTAATTAGTAATAGTAAATACTTGTAATATGTAATTGAATCAATTAGATTCATTACATATGCCCAGAAGAGATATTAGCTTCAACAATAAAGGTATCTATCATGTATTTACTAAGTCAATAGAAGGGAAAAAGATATTTGATATTAATCGTTATTGTAGGACTTTTTATGAAATTGCTTGTTATTATCGCTCAGTGGAATCAAAAGTGAGTCTTTCAGCATTTAAGCGCTTGGATAAGAAAATACAGTTAGAACTTCTCAATAAGATGGGAGATCCATCTACATACAAGGTGAGCATACTCGCATACTGCTTCATGCCAAATCATTTTCACTTTCTCATTGAGCAAAACATTAGTAATGGAATTTCAAGCTATGTTTCAAATGTGCTTAATTCATTTACGCGCTACTATAATATTGCAAACAATCGAGTTGGCCCTTTATTTCTCCCTAAGTTCAAAGCGGTACCAGTAACGCATGAAGATCAGTTGATACATGTATCTCGGTATATTCATCTCAACCCTTATTCGAGTAGGGTTATTAAAGAGCAAGAATTACTTGGATCATATAGATACTCTTCATATCCTTTTTATGTTTCCAGTATTCCTGATAAACTCGTGGATAATAAAAGGGTGATAGAGCTCTTTAATTATGATAAAGAGAGATATCGGAAATTTATTATGGATAATGCTCAACATCAACAGATGCTGGAGGCTTGTAAACATGCGTATAAATGGAGATAATTTTACTAACCTCGGAGGTTAGTAAATGCTGGGGCCAATGATTGCAGGAATTCTTGCACAAGGTTTTGGAAATGCCCAAAGCTTTAGTATTTTGGGAGTATTTTGTGCACTGACGTGTGTGATCCTTATTTTCAAAATGCCCAAAAGTATACGGTTGGAAGTTCAGAGCTAACGTGTTACATTAGATAATATATATCACACTTGATTGTATACTGATTGAAGAGAGCGTATAGAAATTTTAAGCATAAATTAAATGAACAAAAGATGGAATCTGGGCGGATTTACGCTTGTTGAACTCATTGTGGTCATCGGAATCATTGGTATTTTGGCGACCTTAGGGATAGGATCTTATACAAATATTCAAAAAAAAGCACGAGAAACAAAAATATTATCAGATCTAGGAGAAATTAAAAAGGCGATTGAAAGTGCCAGAATTACGTCCGGAAAGACCCTGGGGCAAATTACGGGGAATTATTGTAGCGCGTGCTCTGCGTGTTGGGGAGCAGGAGATTTGAGAAATGTCCCCAACTCACATCTTTGTGCGGTGCGATGGTTGAATGCGGTGACAAAGATATCCGCACAAGGATTTATTGGTATTGAAGATATACGGAGAGACTCATGGGGAAGTCCGTATTGGCTCGATGAAAATGATGGAGAATGGGTGGCAAATATATGTCGAATCGATAATATTGCATCGGCAGGTCCCGATGGAATTGCAAGTACCGCAGATGACATATATATTCGACTCAAGCCAATTTCTTCCGGGTGTTAAGACAATTGAAAAATGCTTCTTCAATCAAAAGATTACTTCAGAGGTGGGGAATGATTCGGTAGCTCAAGATTTGAATGTAATTTTGTCCCACGAATATTCTCCTCGTGGATCAACGCTAGGGATAATTTCCTGCATTTGATCAATTAATCCGGCAGTAATTACCATGATCGCATCAGCAACAGTCACAGCTTCTCTTGACTGATCCACCCAATGAAGTTGCTCTGCAAGTTCTTCTGCCTCAGCATACCCGATTAACGGTCCTACAGTGACGGAAGTGGGCACTGTAAGGTTGAGTCCTGAAAGTCCACTACGGTCTGGTTTCTGGACTGCATGAGTGCCTTGAGTAAGGAGGGTCCATATTTTAATATTTCTGTTTTTTGATGGTTTACCAATGGCTCGAACCGCGGGCTCTGCATTTTGCATCCCTCCTGATTTTCCACGGTGTCCCTCAAAGCTTATTGCAAGCATGCTCGGCTCAGTTTCCAAAAACTTCCGTGATCTACGAAGAGATGAAACGCTCACAGAACTTGCTTCTCCATGAAGATCTGGGGGGATGGGATAATCATTATTAGGATCAAACATGTATGGTTGAAATACGGGGAAACGATTGAGTACCGCATTGACTGGATTTATACGAACTATTTCAGGCATCATTTAATAGTAATTACTATATTATTTGATTATTATACTATAGCATTTATAATATATACTATAAGTTATGAAAGAGTTGAATCCATCAAATCATGAGCATGAATGGCTCGCCATGTGTGATTCTTCACTGCCATTTGATGAAAAGCTTGAAACAGTGTCTCGATGGTTTTTTCAGCATCCCTCCCTTGATCCAAGATTTGTTGATAAGAGAGGGCAGAGAGTATATAACCAAATGACAGGACAATTAGAACCAAGAATTGCAGGGTATATTGGTGACGCTGTTTTGCCAACGGGAGCATTAATTATCTCAAAAGCTCCATTTCAAGTACGGATTTTAGCAAAGGGAGTAGTTGGTATGGAGATGATTAGAGAAATTAATATATATGATCTTTTGCCGACAGAAAGCTGGGACTTTGTTGGAGTTAGAACACGAAAACTGATTCCATTCCGAGGAAGTCCTTATTTTGAACCTCCAATCCCGATTCAAATACAACCGGAGCTGGTACTTGAACAGCTCATGAGTGCTTACAGTAATTTTTCTGTATGGTTTGGTACAGAGGCTCATTAGACCTTCTCAAAAGCCCTCTTAAGATCATCTATGATGTCTTCTGCGTCCTCAAGTCCGACAGAAAGTCGGATGAGTGAGTCATTTATCCCGGACTTTTTACGTTCTTCAGGGGATAGCTCAGAATGAGTCATCGAAGCAGGGTGCTCGATCAAACTCTCAACGCATCCGAGCGATACGGCAAGAGTGACAAGCTCGACATTATTTACCATTGTTTCGCCTGCGGCATATCCTCCTTTGATGACAAATGACAAGACGCTTCCTGTCCCATGCATCTGTTTTTTGACCAGATCACGTTGTGGATGAGAATCAAGTCCAGGGAAATATACTCGCTCGACCTTGGGATGATTTTCGAGAAATTGCGCAACCTTCAATGCATTTTTTTCTTGCTGTCTGATGCGTATCTCAAGGGTTGAAATTCCACGAATGATCAAGTAAGCAGTAAACGGCGACATAGTAGGTCCATAGAAAATATAGCTTTGGGCAAATATTGGATCAATTTGGGCATTACTTCCGACGATCGCGCCACCAATGACATCCGAATGGCCGCCAATATATTTGGTCAAACTATGAATCACAATATCTATACCCATATCAAGGGGAAATTGGATAGGAGGGGGGGCAAATGTATTATCGACTATTGTGGTGATTCCATGTTTTTTGCCAATATCAGCGACTTGTTGAATATCTACAACCTCAAGAAGCGGGTTTGTTGGTGTTTCAAAATAGATGACTTTCGTTGTTTTATCAATCTTTGAAAGGATTTCTTCTTTGTTTCCCGCGTCAACCATGTGTACGGTGACTCCAAATTTTGGTAATATATGCGCGATAAACTCAAATGCACCGCCATAGATCACTTTATGCGCAATGATCGAATCTCCATGTTTAAGATAGTGGAGGAGTGTCAGGGTGATTGCAGACATTCCAGAACTCGTTGCCAGGGCGCGTTCTCCATTTTCAAGTGCCGCAAGTTTCTTTTCAAGGGCGTATACGGTTGGGTTGGTGAAACGAGAATATATAAGGCCTTTTTTCTTCCCAGAAAATCTGAGGGCTCCTTCATGAGCTGAGGGAAATTGAAACGTTGATGAAGGGTAAATGGGAGTAACTACTGATCCAAATGTTGGTTCTGATTTTTTTAATCCTATATGAATATTTTGAGAAGAGAATTTGAGTTGATGCTTCATAAATAATGAAAATGATAATAATAAAATAGTAATTTTCTAATCGTATGATACCATATGATAAATTAAAAGTCAAAATACATAATGAATTTCAAAAAATTTGCTTCTTTAACAACAGAATATCACACATTTTTATCTAAAACAAATAAAATCGTCTAAAAATGAAGAAAATTACTCATTTCCTATATCTTATTGATTAAGATTTCGGTGTAGTATCGGTTGGAGGAACACCAGCTTGGACTTGTGATTGTAGGTTCTGGAGTACCGAATCAAGACCCTCAGAATTTTTTGGCTTTTCTTCTGTTGCAGGTTGCACTTCCATGGGTGCCGATTGTGGACTAGAAGCTCCTATAGTGGGTGGCGCTATCGGCTCTTGCATTGGTGCAGGCACGGAAGAACTTGTATCAAGAGATATTGGACCAACTTCTTGATTTTCAAGTGGGTTAACTGGTTCTTCGTTCGGTGTAAGTGACGGGTTTGTGTCAGCTGGCGCAGGAATACTCATCGGTACTGCGGGTGCAGGTGGTATTGGAGGCATTATTGGTTCAGGAGGATTTGCATCTGTGGTTGATTGAGTTGAAACTGCAGGTTCTGAAAGTGACTCAATCGTCATATCGGGTTTATTTGCTGAAGCATCATCTGCTGGCTTATCTGTAGGAGTACTCATCGATGTGATCGGGGGTGTAGAAGAAGAAGCTTGCGGCAGGGGAGGAGTCGGAGTTGATGCAGTCTGAGATGCATCAGTCTCTGCATTTGGCACAACTACTGCTGAAGGCGATAGATTAAGTGCTTTTGCAAATTCATCTTGAGTGAATCCTTTCAATATCATGATTTCCCCGCCATCTTTTTCTACTTTGGTGACTGGAGTACCTGCGAAATTATCTGAAACTTTAAGCATTTCGGTCAAATAATCTCGATTAGTCTCCAAATTTTTTTCTTCAAAAGGAATATTATTATTTTTAAGATATTCTTTCTCTGCTTGTGAGAATTTACAGTCATTAATCGTATAGATTGTTATCTTCATATTAAAAATTTAATATTGCTAATATCAGAGAAATACCTCTAAAATCATTATGAAGAATGAAAAAGACTTTGTCAAGGAAGAAAATATTATTTGCTTCTTTTGCGGTAAAAAGGAAACGCGATCGTTATTCATATACTCCTACGACCCACTCAAATTCAGTCTGCCAATTCCTGTCTGGGCAAGACCAACCCCTACTACTTTTATGTGGGCCGGTGGTGTTTTCAAGATTGCGGATGCCAAGGACGTAATAATTTCCCTTTGCGGTAGGACAGCTATAACTACCTGCATTATATCGATAGTATGCATAATTGCCACAATTACTTTTGGTTGTCGAATCAAGCGAATCCGTCGGCACATCTTCGATCAATCCGCTTGTTTCAAGAAAGTCAACAAATGGTATACCGTTGCCATTATTGTCATTGTATGAACTGTCCCATCCTCCGCATGGACCACCTTCGCCATATGTATACACATTCTCGTAATGACCATTTTGTGCATAATACTGCGCAAGTGCTGTTTGAATATCTTTCATATCCGAAAGGCGCTTTGCATCGCGCGCAGCTTTCTGGATATTCGAATACGACCCAATGCCAAGCGTTGCAAGAATGCCAATAATACCAATAACCACAATGAGCTCGACAAGAGTAAATCCTTTATGAAAGAGCATATTCTTATGGTATTCATTTTATATTTATAAATCAAGAAGAATAAGAAAAAATGGCCAAAGAAGTTGAGATTGAGACTCAATTGATCATTGTGTTAGTGGAGAAAGTTCAAAGATAAAGTTTGAATATCCGCCACCGAATGCCGTACACCATGCGCGATTGTCAAAATAAAATCGATAATTTTTGAGTTCACATCGATCTTTATCATTACTATTTTCAAGCTGAGTCGTCAGATCGTATGCCTGACCATCGGCACTCACATTGCCATATGCGTATGAAAGATTGCCAGTAGTCCACGGACCATTTGCAGTATTTCGTGGGTCAACCGGAAGAGTGTCAGTATATTTAGGAACAAGCGCAGGTATCCATGATGTGCCTGCCGTACTATATACGTAACAATTTGCGCCGTACGCACATGCGCCAGCAGGTGGATATTTATTATTGTCGGAATAATATTGTAGGAGAGCTTTTCGAATCTCACCTAAGTCTGCTTTTCGTTTTGCATCACGGGCACTCATTTGAACATTTGTATATGACCCAATGCCAAGAGTTGCGAGTACACCAATAATTCCAATGACGACAATGAGCTCAACGAGCGTAAATCCTTTGTGAGAGACCATATCTACATAGTAGCTGTTCTACATTTTTGTGTCAAGAAGAGAGTTCCAATCTGCCGCAAATTTGACCAATCCTTCATCAAGTAACGATCCTTCTTCACGCTCAAATGGATACATGGTATAGTCATCATGATAGGGAAGATCCTTATAAATTATGGATCGAAGCCCCGTAGTATCTGGTCGATATGATTCATCGGGCATAAAACGTTCCTCCTGAATCCACTGCTCAATGATAGTCATTGGAATAGTGAGAATATCTGCACCATTCACAATAGAACCATAAAAATGAGTCATGTGACGAATTGATGCCGAAAGAACTTCAATATGTGCCTTCTTTTCGTTTCGTTTCATGTCAAATTCTTTGTACATTTTGTTGATATTTTTGAGAATATCAAGTCCTTTAAAACCACGGTCATCCAAGCGACCCACAAACGGAGAGATAAATGCGGGTTTGAATGTCGGCATGGTCGCAGCATATGCTGCTGCAGCTTGTTGCTGGTCAAAAACGAGGGTCATATTGACACTTCCTTTGGTTTTAACAAATTCATTTGCTGCCCTAATACCTGCGGGAATGCTGGGAAATTTTATATAAATATTATTTCCCCACTTATTCATTTCATGAGCCTGTTCGAGCATTTCTTCAGATGTTGTTTCCCAGTCTGCATACGTTTCAACCGAGATGGGACCGGCAAGTTGCGTGTCAAGCTCAACGATGATTTGTTTGTAAAAATTGAGCAGTTCTTCTTGGGTAAATTTCTTCCCCTCTGCAATATATTTTTGAGCCTCGGGATGTTTGAGTACCAAGCTTGGATTGGTGGTTTGACCATCCAAAAACCCAAGGAGACTTTTTGCTTTTTTGGTATCATCAGGATTTCCTGAATCAAGGAAAATTTTTGGAAGCTTTATCGACATATAGTTCGTAGTATATCGTATTTAGTATGGAGTATCTATCATAAATAAGTATAATTTTGGTCTATGCGATATTTGTTGCGAAGTATATTGGCAATTGTTTTAATTATTGGAACTATTGTTGTAATGCAAAATAGTTTGGAGCGGAATGAAAAAAAGAATAATTCCATCACGCAGTCTTCTAAAAGTGAAGACATGAAAAAAATTGAACCATTTTCAGGTGAAATACATCAATCAGTATTTGTTCCATACTGGAATATACCCACATTACTATCAAATAGTGATGAACATGATACGGTGATTTATTTTGGAGTCTCTCCTGATGCTAAGGGTAATATAATTCATGATTCGGGATTTTCAAATATTGGACTATTCCTCAAAAATACTTCTGCAGATAAAGAACGGTTATTAACTGTTCGAATGTTCAATACAGAGAATAATCAAACAATATTAGATGAACCAGATATTCAGAAGAAAATTATTGATGAAACGATTCAGCTTACTATTGATAATAATTTTGATGGCATTGTACTTGATCTTGAAATGGGGGTGATTCCATTTGATGATACTAAAGATAAAATAACTTCTTTTATAAAGAGATTCTCTGAAGTTGCTCATAACGGGATTATCCCTCTCTTGAGGGATAATCCCGATAACACCAAAGCCTTGACATTCTCTCTGACTATATATGGCGATACATTTTATCGAGCTCGTCCGTATGATGTTGAGAAGTTGGCTTATGCTGTTGATGAGGTCTATGTTATGGCATACGACTTTCACAAAAGCAGGGGAGAGCCAGGACCGAATTTTCCGTTTTCAGATAAGCAAAAATATGGATATGATTTTCAAAAAATGATCAGTGATTTTACAAAGGTTGTACCGCGAGAAAAACTCACAATCCTATTTGGTATGTATGGATATGATTGGACGCTTGGGGCTCAAGGAAAGCCACTTAAGACAGCTACAGCCATTCCGTTAAATGAAATTGACTCTGAAGGTGCAGTTGTCGACAGTCGATCCAAAGAAAAATATGTTACCTATATAGATGATGATGGATTTGACCACATTCTCTGGTTTGAGGATAAAGAGTCGGTAGCAGTAAAAATTGAATATCTCAAAAGTCAGGGTATCGGGAAAGTGGGGTATTGGGTGTGGGGGTATTTTTGATTATTTTTTTGAAGGATTTGCTGTCTGTGTGATTGTAGGAGCAATTACTGCTGTTAGAAGCGCCGCGTTTATGAGCATTTGGACCATGGGAGAAGCCGTTTTCGCGTGTGACTTTAATTCATATTCTAAAAGCTCAATTTCTTGACCCAACACAATTATATGACTCGTAAATGTTGCACGATCTATTTTATGTTGATTAGTAATTTCACCAGCGAGATTGTCAATTGCTTTTACCCCTTCTTCCAGGTTAAATTTTTGTTTTCGTTTTTCAACGAGTAATTTTGTTTTTTCAATAATCTCTTTCTCACTTAATTTTTCTCCCTCTTTATTTTTTTCTTCTTCATTCTTTTCGTCTGCTTCAGCACTTTCTTCAGTTGTTGTATCTGTCACCTTCTCGCCAGCCATTTGCTTGTTTTTAAGCCTAAGCTTTTCAGCTTCTCTGTCATCTTCCCATTTTTTATGATCATCGGGACTTGTTGATATGTCGGGTTCGGGGTTTGCGTCGTCCCATGTTTTCACATCTTCAAGAAAATTCGCGTCAGCTTCAAATTCATTCTTTTGATTATACTTTTCTGTTCTCCAATCTTCATACCCTTTTGGATCTGATTCACGGTCTGGTGCTGGGTTAACTTGTTCCCATTTCTCCATATTTATTTCAACTGATTTCTGAACTCGTTCGGATCGATCAGCCGATTCATGCTCTGTAACAATTTGTTCAGGATCAATATCAACCTCATCAGCCTCATTTTTCGTATTAGGAGTTGTTGTCTCAGGTTCTGTTGTATTTTCGGTTGCGGAGTCATTAACTACTGGCTTTCCATCTTCCCAATGAAGTGTTTTATCATTTTCAGCTTCTGCCAACTTGTCTTGAAGTTCGTCGGTAGGATTAGCATCAAACTGATCTATCAGATCCTGAATACTTGTTGAAGCCTCTGCAGCGGTAGCAGAATCTACTGCGGTGGTCGTAGCTTGTTCTGCCAGGTTACTTGCAGCTGCATCAACTACTGCTGGTGCAGTCTCAGCTACAGCAGTAACTGCAGTTGTTGTTTCTGCAACTTTTGAGACCCCTTCGACTACTGCATCTACCATATTATTTTTGAACTAAATTAATTGCTTGATCAATACTATCATTCTTCATTAAATGTCGCATTTTTTCAAGCACTTCTTTAGTTTTTTGTTCTTCAATGAGTCCTAATCCATATACATGGAGGTTGGTAAAAAGCGGAAACTCGTTTCCAAACGTAGCCAATTTCAAGAGCAAATCGTTGTCATTTTCAAATGGGAGCAGTTTTAAAAAAGCCTGTGCAGAATTTTTTGCACGATTTCGATCAATCTTTCCTTCTTTGAGCATTTTCGTAAGATGTCGTAAATATTCGACTTCTACATCTTTGATTAGCGTATCGGGAAGTTGCATACATTCAATCTAATGAAACGAGAAGCATTAATCAATACGAAGTAATTGTTTATTTGAAACTTTCAAGGTGAAAACGGAATATCTGATAAGTCCGGATATCGGAAGTGTGGGGGTATTTTTGAAAAAATGCACTAGTATTTTAGTAATATATAGCCTATAATATATGAATGGGAAAAGAAAATATATGTATGTTTGGCGTTGAAGATACCATGTACAACGGTGATTTTGTGGAAGGCGGTAAGGGTTTTCAGGTAATTGATCCAGCAATTGGACAAGGCCTATATTGTCCAAGATCTGACCTGAATGGAAGTTCCGATGTGAGGCCCGATGGAGATGCTCCTTGTCCTCATTTTGATTTATTAAAATGCAGCTTTGCCTATTCAGAAGAGTATAAATGTCCTGTGAGGGGAGCAAGTAAAGATGAGCGAACGGGAAAATCGTTTAGTTATACGGAAAATTTTTAACATTGAGCTCAAATTACTTGTTTCTTCTTTATTACCTTCTTCTTTCCGCGCATCGTAAATCCATATTTTTCAAAAACCCCCATCTCTTTGAGTTTCCACATGAAAAGGGCACCTTTACTCCTCGCTTTTGAATCGACGACAAATCGAAGCGCCTGCGTAAGAACCACTCGGGGAAGATCCCGCGACATCTTGATGTAGAGACCTTTGCGCTTTGTATCTTCAAGTTTTTCTGCTAAATACACGCCATATGATTGATATTCTCTTGAGATATATTTATCTTCCAAAGGGTCGAAGGTATTGAGAACATCTGAGATTGATTTCATACGTCTATTATACTGCCTGAGGAAGTGGTTGACGAGAAACTGTTGGGGGATTTGGGTCAAGTTTATTCAACAACTCAGTTGTATGGGTAGCATTGAGATGAGCAAGTTCTTTGTATTCTGTTCCGGTCATTGTACCTGTGTATGGATGTTTAGAAAAAGGGATTTTTCTGAGTGTAAGTTTCAAAATATTTGAATCAAAGGAATCGTCGTATTGATCAGGCAGGGTATCAAAACACTCTGGAAGTGGGACGTCATTCTCAGTGTAATATCTTTTTATGGAAGAGGCCATTTGGAAAAATCGTTCATTTGAATCAACTTTTGCAAGTTCAGCCAGAACATACGAAGGATTATCTTGAAGATTTTGTAATCCTCCCGGTTGATTTTTATATGTCTTATTTTCTCTCTCTTCAAATCCAACAGGATTAATATTCTTGTATCCATAGTGGTCCATGATTTCCTCAGATGAAAGTACACTTGCTTGTTCACTCAGTCCAAAAGCTTTTATCATTTCGGCGATGCGAGGCGTATGAAATCGAGAAGAAAGAATGGCGATCGATCCATCAAAAAGCTTACGGTGCTCCTTGTCAAGAAGATTTATGGAGCGAATAATATTAGCAAATGTCGTTTCTGCTTCAGGTTCTAGTACGAGCGAGCGTTCAGCTGCGTTTTGAGCTTCGGGTCTGAGTTCTGCCGGTAGGAACGTTGCTTGCATTCGCGCATACGTATCTGCTTGGAGACGAGCTTCAGAAACGCCGGGATGGACTTCCGAATTACTTTCATAACCACTCATAATGATCTGAGGCGATAATTCTCTTGCACCTAATATTTTGGCAGCTTGAGCATTTCTTCGCGCGTATGCAGAATTGGGAAATAACCGATCAGAGGCTTTTATATCTTGAAGATCAACGGGGCCCATTCCTGCAACAATTACAACATCTGGTTTTGATAAAAAATTACGTTCTGATTCAACTGGTTTGGCAAACGTTTTTGATTCAGGTTTGATTGGGGGAGTATTTTCCATAATTTATTGCATAAACGATTTGAGGTGTTTAAAATAAAGCTCTCCAACAACTTCTTCATCAAACCGTTCTGTCACGTCTTGTCTACATGCATTCCTATCTATTGAGTCTATCTGATTTATTTTTTCTGCCATCTCATCCGCGTTATTCACTAAAAATCCTGTTTTACCATCCTTAATAATTTCAGCGACCTCGCCATGAGGATACGCTATTACGGGAGTTCCACTTGCTAATGCTTCGATGACGACCAAGCCAAATGGCTCCTCCCATTTAATGGGAAAAAGAAACACTTTTGCCTTACTATACAATTTGCTTTTGACCTTAAAATCAAGTTCTTTTTTGTATATCACATTGACGCCATCAATGTGTGGCTCGATCTCGTCTTTAAAATAATCCTCATCCCGAATTTTCCCCGAAAGTATAAGGGGAATATGTGCTTTTTGAGCAGCAAGAATGGCATCTTTTTGATTTTTGTGATAAGCAATAGTAGATAACATTAATGCATAATTATCTGGAGAGTTTTCAAAAGTGAATGTGGAAACGTTAATTGGATTTGGAATGGTTGCGAGATGATTGAGATGGGGGAATGCATCTGCTTGGTGTTTTCCAATAGTTATTATATGAGTTTTATATTGTGCAAAAATATCAGCAAGTTCTTCAAAAATATTAAGATGCATGACATTTATAAAAGGTTTGTGAAGTGTGGCTGCAAGAGGAATTAAAGCAGCCTCTCCTCGCATATTGTTGAGTATGAAAGAGTAATCATCCTTGCGATCCATCACGAGTTGTTGGACCTGAGCTAGATATGTCATTTCCAGTCGCATTTTGCGAGAGGCTTCAATCTTAGATTTATCAAGTTCAATGGCATCTGCGGCATTACCAAACTGTGTGCCACCGCCAATCTCAACAAATTCAATTCGGCTCAATATTCCATGAGAATCTGCCTTTTCGTGCACAAGTTCATCAGTAAAATTTTGAGCTGACCCTTTTCCGCCAACGAATATAATATTTACACCCTGCGAAGCCAATAGTTTTGCTTGATAGTATGCAACGCGCTCTGTGCCACCTTGTTTTTTTGGCGGTGCGGGAGAAGCTACAGAACCTAACAAAAGTAGAGATTTCATATGTGAAATAAGTTTATCACAAAATGAGCTTGTAATATTTCAAGCATTAGACATATTTTTGATACATTCGCACAAATTTGGCAGCAATAGCTTCCCATGAAAATTTGGAGACTGCTATTTCTCGCGCTAAAATACCCATTTTTCTTCTGCGTTCGTCATTACTAAGGAGGGTATTAATTTTATCTGCTAAATCATTTACTTGGCGAGCT
>Ga0210057_1003421_pt1 | contig 21889 bp, 15 predicted proteins | sample CryGeyCG2114_010_2_FD_183968 | JGI IMG/M metagenome (GOLD analysis project Ga0210057, IMG submission 183968) | Groundwater microbial communities from aquifer - Crystal Geyser CG10_big_fil_rev_8/21/14_0.10 (SPAdes) (version 2) | ecosystem: Environmental > Aquatic > Deep subsurface > Groundwater ...
GTGATTAGAAATATTCAGGAAATGAGGAAAAAAGCTAATTTGACACCGAAAGATCGCATTCTCATTCAATATTCAGCCCTTCCTTCTTTGAGCGACATTTTAAAGAAAAATCAAAATACAATTTTAAAAGAGACATTGGCTAATAGTTTAGAATTTATTTCAAAAGAAAAAGCCAGTTTTGATGAAGAAAAAGAAATTATGATTAATCAAGAAAAACTCTGGCTAGCGATTAAGAAACTTTAATATGTTCATCCATTACCGGACAAATGGAGTAATGATAAAGAAAAAGGATTTGGGAGAGGCTGACCAGTTGTTTACGATTTATACAAAGGATTTTGGGAAACTGGAGATTTTAGGAAAGGCGATTAGGAAAATTACTTCAAAATTGAGGTCAGGGGCTGATATTTTTTATTTATCAGATATTGAATTCATTCAAGGAAAAACCCACAAGACCCTAACTGATGCTGTTTTGATTGAAAAGTTTGAAAATGTTAGAAAGGATTTAGGGAAATTAAAGATTACTTACAAAATTGCTGATATTTTTAATGGTTTAGTTAAAGGCCAAGAAAAAGATGAAACCCTCTGGAATTTACTAAAAGAAACCTTCCAAAGATTAAACACTTGTTCACTGTCCACTGTTAACTGTTCACTGATATATTACTATTTTCTCTGGAATTTAGTTTCTCTTTTAGGATACGCGCCAGATTTTTACAATTGCGCGATTTGTCAAAAAAGATTAATCCCAGAAAATCTCTATTTTAACCCAAAAGAAGGGGGGGTAATTTGTAGCCTTTGTTTTAAAAAAATAAAAAGGGGCAAAAAAATTGATTTAGATACAATAAAAATTTTGAGGATTTTACTTAAAGGGGACTGGCAAACTTTAAAAAGATTAAAAATTGCCCCCGATGATTTGCAAGAATTGAAAATAATTTCTAATTATTTCCTTTTCTATATCAAAAAAGAGGTGATTGGAGCATGCGAATAGCGCAACCCTCGCCTTCGGCTCGGGGTATCCGAATGCGCCCATGCGAATAATCCATTATTTTGATATACTAAAAAAATGAGAAGAATTACTATTTTTTTAATAATTTTAGCGGTTATTTTGGGAATCATTGGATTTTGGTTCTATCAAAGAAACATTTTTTCAAAAGAAGTTTTGAAATTGGAGATTTTGGGGCCGAGTGAAGTGACGATAGGTCAAGAAATTGAATATTTAGTGAAATATAAAAATACTGGCCAAATTACCCTAGAGGAGGCAAAATTAATTTTTGAATACCCGGAAAATTCTCTACCTACAGAAGGAGAAAATTTAAGGATCGAAAAAACATTAGGGGATATCTATCCTGGTAAAGAAGAAACAATTTCTTTTAAGGGAAGAATTTTCGGGAAAGAAGATGAAGTGAAAGTTGCTAAGGCCTGGTTGAATTTCCGACCAAAGAATTTAAAGGCCTTCTTTGAATCCTCAACAACCTTAACTTCTCAAATTAAATCTGTCCCTCTAACCTTTGAATTTGATTTAGGTTCAAGAGCGGAAAGTGGTCGAGAGATAAAATTTTCTTTAAATTATTTTTCCAATTGCGATTTCCCCTTATCTAATTTGGGAATTAAAATTGAATATCCTTCGGGTTTTGAGTTTTTAGAAAGTCGTCCTAAGGGCTTAGATAAAACTGAATGGTCTCTTCCTCTTTTAAATAAAACTGAAGGAGGACGAATAGAAATCGGGGGGAAATTAATTGGCGAACTTTTTGAACAGAAAATCTTCAAAGCCAGTTTAGGTATCTGGAAAGAAAACCAATATATCTTACTAAAAGAAGCCCGGAAGGGAGTGGAAATTATTAAACCTTCAATTTATATCTCTTATCAGATTAATGGTTCAGCAAATTATGTTGCCTCTTTGGGAGATTTACTTTATTATGAAATCTTTTTCCGGAATATTGGTGACAGCCCATTTGAAAATTTATTCTTAGCCGTTCAGCTCGAAGGAGAGAGTTTTGATTTAGAGACCCTAAGGGTTGATGTTGGCGAGTTTCGAAAGGGAGAGAATACCATTTTATGGGATAGTCGAGTTTTACCGAAACTGAGATTTTTAGAAGCCGGCGAAGAAGGAAAGGTTGAGTTTTGGGTGAAACTAAAAACTGATTTACCAATTTCTAGTGATAAAGATAAAAATCCTCGAATTAAGGCAAAAATAACTTTGGGTCAAGTAAAAGAAGAATTTGTTACAAAGATTAACTCAAAATTAATTATTACCCAGAGAGGAATTTTTAGTGATTCCGTTTTTCAAAATTCAGGACCCATTCCGCCCAGGGTTGGCCAAACAACAACTTATACTATTTCCTGGCAGGTCAAGAATTACTATAATGATTTAAAGAATGTCAAGGTTAAGGCCAATTTACCTTCTCAGGTGAGATTAACCGGTTTAATGAAACCCGGAGATGCCAGATTAACTTTTGACCAAAATAGCCGGGAAATTGTCTGGGAAATTGGTGATTTGAATTGGGGAACAGGAGTTTTAACCCAGGCACCAGAATTAGCTTTCCAAATTGCTTTTACGCCCAGTCCTGATCAGAGAGGCCAAGCCCCTACTCTTATTTCTGAAGCTAAAATCAGCGGCGAAGATACTTGGGCAGAAAGCGAAATTCAGGCAATGGCTCCCGGGATAAATACAACCTTACTGGATGACCAGATAGTAAGCGAACAACAGGGAATAGTACAATAAACCATAAATTATAAAACTTTATGGAAAATTTATTAGATAAAATTACATCATTAGCAAAAAGAAGGGGATTTATTTTCCAATCTTCCGAAATTTATGGTGGTTTTGGTTCTTGTTATGATTTCGGGCCTTTGGGAGTGGAAATGAAAAATAATATTAAAAAAGCCTGGTGGGATGAAATGACAAAAAATCATGAAAACATCGTTGGACTGGATGCTGCCATTTTAATGAGCCCCCGAGTTTGGGAAGCATCTGGTCATTTAACTGCTGGCTTTGCTGATGAATTAGCTGAATGTAAGTTCTGTCACAAGAGGTTTAAGGCCGACGAAGTTAAAACTAGAAAATGTCCTGATTGTGGAGGAGAATTAACTCAGCCAAGAAAATTTAATTTAATGATGAAAACTTTTGTTGGGCCAGTTGAGGATGAGGCCTCAGTTACTTATTTAAGAGCCGAAACCTGCCAAGGAATTTATATGAATTATGAAAATGTCTTAAATTCGATGCGATTGAAAATTCCCTTTGGCATTGCCCAAATTGGCAAGGCCTTTCGAAATGAAATCACCCCCAAAGATTTTATTTATCGGACCCGGGAATTTGAGCAAATGGAAATGCAATGGTTTTGTCGGCCCAAAGAAGCAAAAAAATTCTTTGATTTTTGGGGAAAAGAAAGATTAAATTGGTATCTTAATTTGGGAATTAAAAAAGAGAATTTAAGAATCAGAGACCATAAAAAAGAGGAACTTCCTCATTATGCCAAAGCCGGAGCCGACATTGAATACCATTTCCCCTTTGGTTGGAAAGAAATTGAGGGTATTCATAATCGAGGAGATTGGGATTTATCAAATCACGGAAAAGCCAGTGGAAAAGATTTAAGTTATGTCGATGAGCTTCACTCATCTTCACCTTCGCTACACTCGTTTTTTAATGAGGAAACGAAGGAAAAATATATTCCCTATATTGTTGAAACTTCCGGTGGCGCTGATAGAAGTTTTCTGGTTTTTTTAATTGATGCCTATCAAGAAATAAAAGGTGGTCGGACTAAAACAACGAAAGCTGCAAAAGAAGTTGAAATTTTACTCAAATTAGATAAAAAAATTATTCCAATAAAAGTCGCTGTTTTACCTTTAGTTCGAAATAAACCAGAATTAGTCAAAAAAGCCAAAGAAGTTTACCAATTATTAAAACCTCACTTTACTTGCCAATATGATGAATTAGGCTCAATTGGCAGGAGGTATAGAAGGCAGGATGAGATCGGCACGATTCTGGCCTTAACTATCGATTTCGAAAGTTTGGAACAAGAAGACCTCACCGTTAGGGATCGCGACACCATGGAACAAGAAAGAGTAAAAATTAAAGATTTACCTACGCACATAACGAAACTTATGTGCGGGGTTTAGTCACAGTTTTAAAAGAAAAATTAGAAAAATAGTATTAGGATGATTTTAACGCGCCGGCCACTGGGCGGCGCGTTTTGTTTTATTGGTCAAAGTAAAGTATAATTAAAAGATATGTTTAAAAAGACTATTTTGAAAAATGGATTAAGGGTTATTACTTATCCAATGGATGATACTAAAGCCATAACGCTTTTAATTTTGATTGGAGCAGGTTCGAGATACGAAAAAAAAGAAATAAATGGCATTTCTCATTTGTTAGAACATATGGCTTTTCGGGGAACTAAAAATCGTCCTCGGAAATTAGATATTGTCAAAGAATTAGATAGAGTTGGTGGATTATACAATGCCTTTACCGGTAAAGAATTAATGGGTTTTTGGGTGAAAGTTGATTCAAGACATTTTGATTTATCCTCTGATATTTTATCAGATATGATTTTTAATTCTCTTTTTAAAGAAAAAGAAATTGAGAAAGAAAAAAAAGCGATTATTGAAGAAATTAATATGTATTTAGATACTCCCCAGACTTATATTTTAGAACTTTGGGAAAAACTTTTATATGGCGACCAGCCGTTGGGCTGGATGATTGCCGGAGAAAAAACAATAGTTAGAAGTATTACCCGAAAGGATATTGTAAATTATTTCAAATCACAATTTAGTGCCGAGAATGCGGTAATTTCCTTAGCCGGTAATTTCAAAGAAAAAGAAGCTCTTCAAAAAATAAAAAAGTTTTTTGGAAAATTTAAAGATGTTAAAACCATATCTAAAAGACAAGTAATTGAAAAGCAAAAATTTCCAGAAGTTTTGCTTCAGACAAAAGAGACCGACCAAGCCCACTTAACTTTAGGAGTTCGTGCTTATGATATTTTTTCACCCCAAAAATATCCTTTAGCAGTTTTGGCTAATCTTTTAGGAGGAATTATGAGCTCTCGGCTATTTCTTGAAATCAGAGAAAAAAGAGGAATGGCATACTATATTAGAACAATGACTGAAAATTATACTGATACAGGATATTTAGTGACTCATGCCGGGATTGATAATAAAAAGATTGAAGAGGCGATAAAAATTATTTTGAAAGAATATAAAAAATTAAGAGAGAGAAAAGTGCCAAAAGATGAACTTCAAAAAGCCAAGGATAATATAAAAGGCCATCTTTATTTGGGTTTAGAAACCTCTGATGCCTGGGCAGTTTATCTCGGCGCTCAGGAGATTTTAAAAAGAAAAATCTGGACCCCCGAAAAAGAGTGTCAAATGATTGATAAAGTTAGCCAAGATGATATTCTAAAAGTAGCCAAGGAAATTTTTCGGCCAGCAAAATTAAATTTAGCTTTAATTGGACCATTTAAAGATAAAACAAAATTTCAAGAACTCTTACATATTTAATTTTTCCGCGTAGTTCAGCGTCCAGTTCTGCGTCGGTTCAGCGATAAAAACCGTGGTAACGCTGAATTAACGCTGATTTCTACGCTGAGAAACGCTGAATTTTAAGATGAACAATAATCGAGTCTTAGATATTTCTTGGGGAACGATTCTGAAAATAGGGATAGGTATCCTCGGTTTTTATATTCTTTATTTAATTAGAGATATTTTGGTCTGGTTTATTTTTGCTTTGATAATTTCCATTTTATTTAATCCGGCAATTGATTTCTTGCAGAGAAAAAGAATCCCCCGGGTAATTTCTGTAATTTTTGTCTATCTTTTTGTCTTTGGCTTACTTTCTTTCTTAATTTATTTAATTTCTCCTTTATTTATTTCGGAAATTCAACATTTTTCTCAGGTTTTCCCTCAGTATTTTGAAAAAATTTCACCACCTCTAAAAGGACTAGGCGTTCGGGCTTTTGAGAATTTGGAAAGCTTTATGAATATTTTGGGTGGAACTCTAGAAAAAATGACAGCTAATATTTTTAATACTTTATTTTCGATTTTCGGAGGCATTTTTTCTACTATTTTTGTTTTAACTATAGCTATTTTCCTCTCCTTAGAAGAAAAATCAGTTGAAAGAGCTCTGAGCCTTCTTTTTCCTAAAAAATACGAAGCCTACGCCCTTTCCCTCTGGGGAAAATGTCAAAAAAAAGTCAGTGGTTGGTTCCTTTCAAGGATTTTGGGATGCGCCTTTGTGGGACTTTTGTGTTATATCGCCTTTTTACTTTTTAATACCAAATACCCTTTCTCTTTAGCCATGTTAGCTGGAGTGGCTAATTTCATCCCCATAGTTGGACCAATTGTTTCTGGAGTAGTTATTTTTCTTATTGCTTCCCTGGATAATTTCCTTAGGGGTATCTTTGTTTTGTTAATTTTCATTTTAATTCAGCAAATTGAAAATAATATCCTGATGCCGGTTTTAACCAAAAAGTTTATTGGGTTATCACCAACTTTAGTTTTATTGTCTTTGGCCATCGGTGGCGCCCTCTGGGGAATTTTAGGCGCAATTTTAGCTATCCCGCTTTTTGGAATTTTATTTGAATTTTTAAGAGACTTTTTGAAAAAGAAAAAGGAAGAAAAGGCCGTGGTAATCTAGAATGCCTAATATCTAATTGACCTAATTTTTAATCAATGTCTAATGACAAAATGACTAAATTTTTTATTTCTACTGCTATTGATTACCCCTCGGAGAAACCACATTTGGGCCACTGCCTGGAGAAGATTCAGGCCGATGTTTTAGCTCGCTATAAGAGATTTCAAAGATTTGATGTCCATTTTAGCATTGGTACTGATGACCACGGTTTGAAAATTCAAAGATATGCTCAAAAAGCAAATAAAAAGCCGCAAGAATTTGTAGATGAAATGAGTGAATATTTTAAAGAGCTATGGAAATTACTTAATATTTCGAATGACGATTTTATTAGAACAACGGAGAAAAGACATGAAAAAGTTGTCCAGGAAATTATAAAAAAAATTTATGAGAAAGGCGATATTTATAAAGGAAAATATAAAGGACTATATTGCGTAGATTGCGAGAGTTATTATTTGCCGAAAGATTTGGAAGGAAATCTATGTCCTGTTCATCATAAGCCAGCGGAGACGATTGAAGAAGAGACCTATTTTTTTAGAATGAGTAAATATCAAAAGCAACTAATAGAGCACATTGAAAAGAATAAAAATTTCATTATTCCAGAATCTAAAAGGAATGAGATATTCAATAGATTAAAAGAACCCCTCCAAGATTTGAGTATTTCAAGAGCTACAGTTAAATGGGGAATTCCCTTTCCGTTGGATAAGAAATTGAGCCTATTTGTTTGGATAGATGCTTTAATCAACTATCTAACAACTATTAATTACCCTAATGAAAAGTTTAAAAAATTTTGGCCGGCAGATGTTCATGTAATAGGGAAAGATATCCCTTGGCATCACAGTGTAATTTGGGGAAGCTTGCTTTTATCTCTGGGATTGCCCTTACCAAAAACTATATTTGTTCACGGGTTCATTACTGTTTCGGGCCAAAAAATGTCAAAGAGTTTGGGAAATGTTATTGACCCCTTTGAATTAGTGAAAAAGTATAGTTCGGCAAGCTCACCACAAGTTGGAACCGATGCTGTCAGATATTTTCTTTTGCGGGAAATTCCTTCAACTGAAGACGGAGATTTTACTTATGAGAAGTTTGAAGGAAGATATAATGCCGATTTGGCTTCTGGACTTGGCAACTTAGTTGCTAGGGTGATAACGCTGGGCGCTAAACTTAAAACTCAAAACGTAAATCTCAAAACTACAACTCAAAACTTAAAACTAAAAAAAGAGACAGATAATGCCTGGAAAAGATACAAAAAAACATTAGAGGAGTTTAAATTTAATGAATCTTTAATTATTATTTGGGAATTGATTAGTTTTTGCGATAAGTACATAGAAAAAGAACGCCCCTGGGAAAAATCTGATAAACAACAATTAACAATTAATAATTTACTATTAACAATTAATAATATCGCTGAAATGTTAAAACCATTTTTACCCGAGACTTCAGAGAAAATTTTAAATCAAATAAAAAATAAAAAAAGCGAGCCATTATTTCCCCGTCTTAAATGAAATTTTTGATTTTTGATATTTAATTTTTAATTTTAAGCTATGCTTGTGGATACCCACGCTCATTTGAATTTCAATGCTTACAAAGAAGATGCCGACGAAGTAATTCGTCGGTCTTTAGATAATAATGTTTGGATGATAAACGTTGGGTCAACTTATGAGACAAGCAAAAGAGCAGTTGAGATTGCAGAGAGATATGAAAAAGGAGTATACGCTGCTATTGGCCTTCACCCTATTCATTTAAATGCTGGATTGGTGAAAATAAAATTAGATAAAGAAGAAATCGCTTTTAATTCGCGTGAGGAGGAATTTGACTATAAAAAATATAAAGAACTGACCCAATCAGGAAAAGTAGTAGCTATTGGTGAAATTGGTTTGGATTATTATTACAAACCAAAAACCCCACACCAATTTCGCGAGCAAGGTCAGGGCGACGCCCTCTCCACAGGAAAGGCCTATTCGGCCCCGGGCGTCGCGAGGAAACCCAATGGCGAAATTAGTACGGGGCAAGCGAAAATAAAATTCGAACAATTTAAAAATCGCCAAAAAGAAGTATTTTTACAGCAATTAGAGTTGGCTCAAGACTACAACCCACCCACCGCGTCCTCCCACTCGCCTAAAGGCGAGCGGGCCCCTTTAAATTTGCCAGTGATTTTCCATTGCCGCGTCGCTCACGATGACCTCATTACAACATTACAACAATACAACAATAGAACAATAAAGGGTGTTATTCACTGTTTTACCGGAACACAAGAACAAGCGGAAAAATATTTGAAAATGGGATTTTATTTAGGTTTTAATGGATTGATTTTCAAGTTGAATTTTGATGAAATAATTAAAGAAACTCCTTTAGATAAAATTTTAATTGAAACCGATTGCCCTTATTTAACTCCACCTCAAGTTGAAGGCCGAAATGAACCAATTTATGTAAAATATGTAGCTGAAGAAATTGCTAAAATTAAAAACTTAAGTTTTGAAGAAATAGCCAAAATTACCACTGAAAATGCCCAAAGATTATTCGGAATCTAATAAAATTTCTGATTGATATGTCATTACTGGAAAATTTAGGTTATGAAGTAATTGAGATTCCAGAAATGTCAGTTGAAGAAAGATTGAAAAAAATTTTAAACGAAATAAAAAAATGAAATTATGAAAACTTATGCCAAAGCCGGCGTTAATAGAAAATTAAGAGAAAAGGCAAAAAGAGAGCTAAAGGATTTTGAATTAACTTATAAATTTCGAAAAGGAAAAATAATTAAGACCCCTTTTAATATCCTTTATCCTCTTTCTGAAAATCACTACCAGGTGAAAGTTTGCGATGGAGTAGGCACTAAAGTTCTTTTAGCTGATTTATCAAACAAGCATAACACAATAGGGATCGATGCCGTGGCAATGGTTGTCAATGATTGTATAAGGTGTGGCGCTAGGCCGACGGCTATTACTGATATGATTGATATTAAAAAATCTGAGCCAAAACTATTAAAAGAAATTCAAAAAGGGCTGATTTTAGGAGCCAAAGAAGCTAATTGCCCCTTAGTTGGGGGAGAAATCGCTGATGTGCCAGAACTCTTAAAGGCTACTTATCATATAAACTGTGATTGCGTTGGTGAAGTCAAAAAACAGAATATAATTACCGGAGAAAAAATAAAACTAGGGAACATTATAATTGGCCTTCGGAGTTCGGGGATTCATTCCAATGGCTTAACTCTTGCCAGAAAAATTCTTTTTAAAAAATGGGAAGGGAAATTCGACGCTTTTGACAAACCAAAAGGTTTAAAGAAACCCTTAGTTTACGAATGTCTTATGCCAACAAAAATTTATGTTAAATCCTTTTTAAAAGTCGCTCAAAAATTTGAAATTTTAGGCGCAGTAAATATTACTGGCGATGCTTATTTGAAATTTAAAAAGTTGAATTTTGGCTTTGAATTTTTTAATTTCAAACCTCAGCCGATTTTTAATTTAATCCAAGAGACTGGAAAGATTTCTCTAAAAGAGATGTTTTCTGTTTTTAACATGGGCTGGGGATTCGCGATAATTGTTAAAAAAGAAAATACTAACGAAATTGTAGATTTATTAAAAAAATTAAAAGTAAAAGCAGAGGTAATTGGAAAAGTGATTAAAGAGAAAAGAATTATTATTAATTATCAGGATAAAAAATTAGTTTTGTAAAATGGCTCATCGAATTGAAGTTGGTTTTAAAGAAGGAATTAGAGATGCTCTGGGAGAAAAGGTAAAAAAGAGAATAATTGAAGATCTAAATATTCCTGTCGCAAATGTAAAAACAGTCGATGTTTATACAATCGATACTGATTTATCTAAAAAGCAGCTAAATTTTCTTGGCGAAAATCTTTTCTCTGATTCAGTAATACAGGAATTTAGCATAGATAAACCTTTGGCAAGAGATTTCGATTGGGTAGTAGAAGTTGGTTTTAAACCCGGGGTAACTGATAATGTTGGCAAAACCTCTAAGGGAACAATAGAGGATATTTTAAAAGAGAAATTGAATGGGGAGGTTTATACCTCAAAACAATATCTCATTTCTGGAGAAAATTTAATAAAGGAAAATATTGAAAAAATTGCTCAAGATCTTTTAGCCAACGCATTAATTCAGCGTTGGTTTATTTTTGATTATAAGTCTTTTACCGAGAAAGGGCTGAGTCTTCCGATACCAAAAGTTGAAAGGGCAATTAATCAACCTACCATTGTTTCTATTGACTTAAATGTTTCTAATGAAGAATTATTGAAAATTAGTCAAGAAAGAAAGCTGGCTTTAAATCTTGAGGAAATGAGAACGATAAAAGAATATTTCGCTAAACCAGAAGTTATAACAGAACGTAAAAAAATCGGTTTGGACGAGAAGACAGTCAATGAACCTGGCGTTTCATCTTCACCCTTCGCTGCGGCTCGGGTAACCGACGCCGAATTAGAAGCAATAGCTCAAACTTGGAGCGAACACTGCAAGCACAAAATCTTTAATGCCAAAATAAACTACAAAAACAGGACTGGCGGAAAAGAAATAGATAGTTTATTTAAAACCTATATTAAAAGTTCGACAAAAAAATTAGAAAAAGAATTAGGTTGGATAGTTTCAGCCCTTTGGGATAATTCAGGAGTTATGAAATTTAACGAGGACTGGCTTTTTGCTTTCAAAGGTGAAACTCATAATAGTCCTTCAAATGAGGAACCCTATGGTGGTGCCATCACTGGAATTGTTGGAGTTTACAGAGACCCAATGGGAACCGGCAAGGGGTGTAAGTTAATTTATGGTACCTACGGTTTCTGTACTGGTAATCCATTTTACAATGGCAATTTAAGACCGAAATTACATCCAAAACGTCTACTCGAAGGAGTTCGCAAAGGAGTGGAAGATGGCGGAAATAAACATGGAGTTCCCACGCCCTATGGAATCACTTTTTTTGATGATGGCTATATGGCAAAACCAGCAATTTATGTTTTAGCTGGGGGATTAATTCCGGCTAAAATTAGAGATGAAGCTGGTTATGAAAAGAGAGCTGACCCTGGAGATTTAATTGTGATGGTTGGTGGGAAAGTAGGAATTGATGGAATTCACGGAGCAACTGAGTCCTCGATGGAATCAGGGGAGTGGATATCAGCCAGTCACGTTCAGATAGGCGACCCTTTCACCCAAAAGAAGCTTCACGATTTTCTAATTGAAGCCAGGGATTGGGGATTATATAAAGGTATTACTGACAATGGTGCTGGCGGCCTCTCTTCTTCGGCAGGAGAAATGGCTCAATTTTCAAATGGTTTTGAATTGTGGTTAGATAAAGTTCCTTTGAAATATTCTGGCTTAGATCCCTGGCAAATTCTGCTCTCAGAATCCCAAGAAAGAATGACGATATCTGTTTCGCCCCAAAATTTAGATGAATTTATGGAAATGGCAAAAAAGCACGATGTTGAAGCCACTGTTATTGGCAAATTTACCGATTCTGGAAAATTTTATTCGACTTATCAAGGGAAAACAGTTACTTATTTAGACATGGATTTTGTCCATCAGGGAGTGCCCCAGATGAAACTTGAAGCAGAATGGATCACTCCTGAGCAAAGAGGGCTTTCTGAGCCAAAACTCGAAGAAATAGCAGACCACAATTCCTTTTTGAAAGAAATGTTATCTCGTTTAAATATTTGCTCGAAAGAATATATTGTTAGACAATTTGATCACGAGGTTCAAGGGACTAATGTAATTAAACATTTGATTGGCAAAGATAGCGATGTTAATAGCGATGCGGTAGTTATTAAGCCGCTTTTTGATTCAAATGAAGGTATTGCTATTGCTGCTGGCATTAACCCAAAATATAGCCAGATTGATACTTATTGGATGACTGCCCTATCTATTGATGAAGCAATCAGAAGAATCATTGCCGTTGGCGGGAATTTAAAACAAATAGCCTTAAATGATAATTTCTGCTGGCCAAGTCCCTTGCCTTCGGCGGAAAACTTCAATGCAAAATATAAACTGGCTCAATTGATAAGAGCAAATCAGGCCCTTTATGATTTCACTTTAGCTTTTAAAACCCCTTGCATTTCTGGTAAAGATTCTATGTCAATGGATGGAACAATAAAAGATGTAAGAATTTCTGCCCTACCCACTATTCAATTTTCAGCAGCTGGAAAAATAGATGACATTCAAAAATGTGTAACGATGGATGCCAAAAAACCAGGTGATTTAGTTTATATTTTAGGAATTACCAAAGATGAATTAGGTGGCTCAGAATATTATGAGACAAGAGGAGAAATTGGATTAAATGTTCCAAAAGTTGATGCCGAAACTGCTATTAAACTCTACAACGCTTTAACTCAGGCAATTGGAGAAGGTTTAGTTAATTCTTGTCATGGAATTTACAAAGGTGGTCTGGCAGTAGCTCTGGCCCAGATTTCCTTTGCCGGAGGCTATGGTTTAGAAATTAATTTAGATAAAGTGCCAACTGAAAACCCCCCACCAATGTATTGGTGGGGGATTGATAAAATATTGTATTCTGAATCGGCCAGCCGATTTTTAGTAACAATTTCTCCAGAAAATAAAGAAAATTTTGAGGAAATTATGAGAGGAAATGTTTTTCAAGAAATTGGGAAAGTGAGAGATGACGAAAAATTTATAACTTTCACTAAAGGAAAGCCAATAATTCAAGAAAACATCTCTAAATTAAAAGAGTCTTGGCAGAAGACCTTTAAAAATTTTTAGCATGCGAATAGCGCAACCCTCGGCTTTCAGCCTCGGGGTATGCGAATGCGCCCATGCGAATAATAAATCATGAAACCTAAAGTTTTAATTTTATATGGATATGGGATAAATTGTGATAATGAAACTCAGTATGGATTTGAATTGGCTGGAGGGGAATCCAAAAAAGTCCACGTAAATGAACTTATTAGTGGAGAAGAAAAACTTAAAGATTATCAGATTCTAGCTATTCCGGGAGGATTTTCTTTTGGTGATGATATTGGAGCGGGAAAGATTTTAGCAACTAAAATAAAATACAATTTAGCAGCAGAATTTTCGGAATTTATCAAAGAAGGAAAACTAATTATCGGAATTTGTAACGGCTTTCAGGTAATGGTAAAATTAGGAATTCTTCCCGGATTTAATAGAAATTATGATAGACAAGAGGCAACTTTAACATTTAATGATTCAGGAAAATTTGAAGACAGATGGGTTTATTTAAAAATAAATCAAAAATCTCCTTGCATTTTTACTAAAGGAATCAAAAAGCTTTATTTACCAGTTAGACATGGGGAAGGGAGGTTTATTTCCAGAAATGAAGGAATTAGAGAAAAGTTAGAGAAGAAAAATCAAATAGTTGCTCAATATGTAGATGATAAAGGAAATTTAGCTGATTATCCTTGGAATCCCAATGGCTCAGAATTAAATATTGCTGGTATTTGTGATGAAACTGGTAGAATATTTGGCCTAATGCCTCATCCCGAAGCCTTTTTATTTTCTCAAAATCATCCCAGGTGGACTAGGCAAAAAATCCTTGAAGGTCAAGGCCTAAAAATATTTAAGAACGCCGTAAATTTTGTAAAAAATGAATTATAAGAAATTTATTGATGAAAAAATAAAAGAAATTAAAAAAATTGTTGGGAAAGAAAAAGCCATCAGTGTACTTTCGGGTGGGGTAGATAGTTCAACGGTGACAGTTTTAGGTTATCGAGCAATAGGAAATCGATTGAAAACTATTTTCATTGATAATGGCTTAATGAGGGGAAATGAGCCAGAAAATATTGTTAAAACATTTAAAAAATTAGGAATAAAGGTTGAAATAATAGAGGCCAAAGATAAATTCTTTAGAGCTTTGAAGGGAAAAACCGACCCAGAAGAAAAAAGAGAAGTAATTACCCAGACTTTTTATAGAGATGTTTTTAAGAAAATAATCCGAGAAAATAAAATCAAATTTTTATTACAAGGAACGATTTTGACCGATATCGAAGAGACCATTGCCGGCATCAAAAGACAACACAATGTTTTAGCTCAAATAGGCATTAATCCTCAAAAAGAATATGGATACCGAGTTATTGAACCCTTAATTGAACTTCGGAAAGACAGAGTGAGAAAAGTTGCCAAACTCCTTGGATTACCTGAAGAAATTCACCAACGAATTCCCTTTCCTGGTCCAGCCTTAGCCGCTAGAGTAATTGGCGAAGTCACCCCTAAAAAAATTGATATTATCAGGAAAACAACCACTATCATTGAAAAAGAACTAAAAAACTCAAAAGCTTTTCAATATTTTCCAGTTTTAATGGAAGATCGAGCAACAGGTATGAAAAATGGAAAACGAGAATTCGGGAATATAATTATAATTAGATGCGTTGAAAGCAAAGACGCTAGAACGGTAACTCCTTCGAGACTTTCTTGGGGGATTTTAGATAAAATTCAAAAAAGGATAACAAAGGAAATACCCGAAGTGGTCAGAGTCTGTTATGATATAACCCCCAAACCACCAGCTACAATAGAGTATATTTAACCTGAAAATGCCAAAAAACTATTCAAAATCTAAAAACCATTCTAAAGAAAAATCGGCTTGAAAAAGCCGATTTTTTGTGATATATTGGAAAATACTTATAGAATCTTAATATGGAAAATTACAATTCCTCAAAAATAGACCCCGCCACCATCCGCCTTCGGCGGAGCTACGGGGCAAGAAAAAAATGATATATAATCCAAATGAAATAGAACCTAAGTGGCAACAGCATTGGGAACAACATGGTTTTTATCGGGCTGAGGATTTTTCTAAGAAACCGAAGTTTTATGTCTTAATTGAATTTCCTTATCTTTCTGGTGAAGGTCTTCATGTTGGTCATTGTCGTAGCTATTCTGCATTAGACGCGGTGGCCAGGAAAAAGAGAATGGAAGGTTATAATGTTTTATATCCCATTGGCTGGGATGCTTTTGGCTTACCAGCCGAGAATTATGCCATAAGAACCGGAGTCCATCCCCGTCAGGTTACTGATGAGAATATTAAAACTTTTAAAAAGCAATTAAAATCTCTTGGTCTTTCTTTCGATTGGAGCAGAGAGATCGATACTTCGGATCCAAATTATTATAAATGGACTCAATGGATTTTTTTACAACTCTTTAAGAAAAATTTAGCTTATCGGGCAAAAATTCCAATTAATTGGTGTCCTTCTTGTAAAATTGGATTGGCTCACGAAGAGGTAATAGATGGAAAATGCGAGCGTTGCGGTGCAGAAGTTGAACAAAGAGAAATCAAACAATGGTTATTAAGACTTACAAAATATGCTGATCGTTTAATTGAAGATTTAAAACAAGTGGATTATTTAGAAAAAATAAAGACCCAGCAAATTAATTGGATCGGTAAAAGTTATGGCACAGAGATTGATTTTGGGGTAGTAGACTTTCTAGATACAATTAAAGTTTTTACCACAAGGGTTGATACTATTTTTGGAGTAACGGCAATAGTTTTAGCCCCTGAGCATCCTTTAGTAGAAAAATTAGTTATTAAAAATTACGAAGAGAAAGTTGAAGAATATATTAGAGAATCTAAGAAAAAAAGCGAATTTGAAAGGACAAAAATAGAGAAGGAAAAAACCGGCGTTTTTACTGGTGCTTATTGTGTTAATCCGGTTAATTCTGAAAAAGTGCCTATTTGGATTGGGGATTATGTCGTGGCTACCTACGGGGGAGGAGCAGTAATGGTAGTTCCTGCTCATGATAAAAGAGATTATGATTTTGCTGTAAAATACAACCTACCCGTTCGGCAGGTTATATCGCCGATTAACGCTGATAAAGACGCTGATTTACGCGGATTAAAAGAGGCTTTTGTTGATTATGGAGTTTTAATAAATTCTGGCCAGTTTAATGGTTTATCTTCTCAAGAAGCAATGAGAAAAATTACTGAGTGGTTAGAAAAGAAAAAGTTAGGTCGGAAAACAATTCAATACAAACTTCGGGACTGGGTTTTTTCCAGACAGCATTATTGGGGTGAACCGATTCCAATTATCCATTGCCAATCGTGTGGGACAGTTCCAGTGCCAGAAAAAGATTTACCAGTTGAACTTCCTTATGTTGAAAGATATCAACCCACTGGAACTGGCGAGTCGCCTTTAGCAGACATTTCTGATTGGGTAAATGTAGCTTGCCCTTCGTGCGGCGGAGCCGCACGAAGGGAAACAGATACGATGCCAAATTGGGCAGGTTCGAATTGGTATTATATGAGATATTGTGATCCTAATAATGATGAGGCTCTGGCTGATAAAAAGAAATTAAAATATTGGATGCCGGTTGATTGGTATAATGGCGGTTTTGAACATACTACTTTACATCTTTTATATTCTCGCTTCTGGTACAAATTCCTTTACGACATCGGTGTTGCTCCTAACCCCGAACCTTACAAAAAGAGGACTTCTCACGGAATAGTGTTAGCTGAAGATGGTAGAAAAATGTCAAAATCTTTTGGTAATGTGGTTAATCCAGATGATATTGTTAAAACTTATGGCGCCGATACCTTAAGAATTTATGAAATGTTTATGGGGCCTTTTGACCAAGGAATCAGCTGGAACACGCAGGGTGTTAAAGGGGTTTTTCGATTTTTAGAAAGAGTTTGGAGATTAAACTCAAAAATCAAATCTCAAAAGTCAAAACTACAACTCAAAAATCAAAAATTAGAAAGATTAATTCATAAAACAATAAAAAAAATAGATGAAGATTTAGAAAATACCAAGTTTAATACAGCCGTTTCAGCGCTAATGATTTTAGTTAATGAAATGGAAAAAGAGCAGGCTATTCCAATAACTTATTATCAATCATTATTAATTTTGCTTTCTCCTTTTGCGCCTCACATTACTGAAGAATTATGGCATCAGTTAGGTCATGAGGATTCAATCCATAACCAAGTTTGGCCAAAATATGATTCAAAATTAGTAAAAGAAGAAACAATTACTTTAATTGTTCAGATTAATGGCAAAGTCCGAGACAAAATTGAAGTTGAGGCAGATATTTCCGAAGAAAAAGCCAAAAAATTGACTTTGGAAAGAGAAAAGGTTAAAAAATGGATAGAGGGGAAGGAAACCAAAAAAATTGTTTTTGTCCCCGGAAAATTAATTAATATCGTAGTGTAACGGAGACCCCGCCCTCTAAGCATAAGTAAAATGACATTTAGCATAGAGGGCGGGGTACTCACTTCGTTCGTATGTGTGGAATTATCGGTTATATCGGTAAAAAACCAGCTTTCCCAATTTTATTATCTGGATTAAAAAGATTAGAATACCGAGGGTATGACTCCTTTGGCTTTTCCGTTTTGGATGGAGAAAAGCCCTTTTTATTTAAAAAAGTGGGAAAAATTTCCCAATTTGAGCAAAGCTTTCCCAATCCCAATGGCACTATTGGCATTGCTCACACTCGCTGGGCAAGTACAGGTGCTGTTACTGATGCCAATGCTCATCCCCATTTTGATTGCCACAAAGAAATCTTTTTAGTTCATAACGGGATTATTGAAAATTATCAAGAGATTAAAAATCGATTAATAAAAGAAGGCCATAAATTTAGTTCAGAAACTGATACCGAAGTCCTCTGTCATTTAATTGAAAAGTATTTTAAAGGAAATTTAGAAGAGGCAATGAGAAAGGCTCTAAGGGAAGTAAAAGGAGCTTATGGAATAGCTGTGGTTTCTCCAAAAGATCCAGAAAAAATTGTGGTTGCCAAATTTTCTTCTCCTCTACTTTTGGGAATAGGAAATAATGAATTGTTAGTTGCCTCTGATCCAGCAGCAGTTATCACTCATACCCGTCAAGTAATCAATCTAGATGATAACGAAATTGCTGTTTTAAAACCTGATAATTTTTTTATTTTAAAAGAAAAGCCCTTAGAAACAATTGAGTGGACAGTGGAAGAAGCTGAAAAGAAAGGATATCCACATTTTATGTTAAAAGAGATAATGGAAGAACCAGAAGCGATTGAGAGTGCGATAAGGGGAAGATTGATGATTGAAGAAGGAAATGTAAAATTAGGAGGATTAGATGCAATTCAAGCGAAATTAAGAAAAATCAGTAGATTAATTTTAGTTGCCTGTGGTACAGCTTCTTATGCCGCTAGGGTGGGAGAATATATGTTGGAAGAGTATGCGGGACTACCAACCGAGGTTGATATTGGCTCAGAGTTTCGCTACCGAAAACCAGTAGTAGATAAAACTGCAGCAGCTGTCTTTGTTTCCCAGTCTGGAGAAACAGCTGATACCCTCACCGCTCTAAGAGAAATGAAAAATAAAGGAGTTCTAACTCTGGGGATTACTAATGTTGTGGGTTCCGCCCAAGCAAGGGAAACCGATGCCGGAGTTTACATCCGTTCGGGTCCGGAAATTGCTGTTGCTTCTTCAAAGGCCTTTCTTGGCCAATTGGTAACTTTAGTTATGCTGACAGTTTATCTGGGGAGACAAAGAGAGATGGCGCTTGTTATGGGGAAAAGGATTGTTTCTGAGCTTTTAAAACTTCCGGAATTAGCCAAAGAAGTCTTAAAATTAGCTCCAGAAATTGAGAAATTAGCCAAAAAATATAAAGATTTTAAAAACTTCTGGTTTATTGGCCGAAAATATAATTATCCCATTGTTTTAGAGGGTGCTTTAAAATTAAAAGAATTATCTTACTTACATGCTGAGGGGGTAGCCGGGGGAGAATTAAAACATGGCTCCTTGGCCTTAATTGATGAAAATTTTCCAACAATTGCTATTTGTCCTTCGGATTCGGTTTACGAAAAAATGATTTCCAATATTGAAGAAATTAAAGCAAGAAAGGGTCCGGTAATTGCCATTGCGACCGAAGGCAACGAAGAGATTAAAAAATTGGTAGATGATGTAATTTATATTCCCAAAACCTTAGAAATGTTAACTCCAATTTTATCTGTTATTCCCATGCATCTCTTCGCTTATTATATGGCAGTTTTACTTGGCAGAGATATAGATAAGCCTCGCAACTTGGCAAAAAGTGTGACGGTCGAATGATGTTTAAAACTCTATTTTAAACATATGGTGGAAATTTTACAAAATAAACTGGGTAAAAAGATAATTTTACTTGGCAATGAAGCTATTGTTAGGGGTGCCTTAGAAGCAGGCGTTAATTTTGTTTCTACTTATCCTGGAACGCCGGCTTCAGAAATCGGTAATACTTTCTTTAGAATCGCCAAAGAAGGGGGTCCTTACTTTGAATTTTCTACTAATGAAAAAGTAGCTTTAGAAGCTGGAATTGGAGCATCATTTTCTGGCTTAAAAACATTGGTGGCAATGAAAAATTTTGGATTGAATGTTTGTTTGGACGCTTTGATTCCGTTTGTTTATACCGGTACAAAGGGCCCGACAGTGATTATAGTTGCCGACGATCCCTCTTGTCATAGTTCAGCCCAGTCAGAAGAAAATACCAGGCCAATAGAGCACCTTGTCCACCTACCGATTTTAGAGCCGTCAGATCCTCAAGAATGTTTAGACTTTACTAAATTAGCTTTTGAAATTTCAGAAAAATTTAAAATCCCGGTAATGATAAGAACCACTACGAGGGTGGCTCATCAGAGAATGCCGGTAAAGCTGGGGGATTATGAATCAGGGATAAAGAATAAAGTAGAGTTTATAAAAGACCCAAAGAGATTTATCACCTTGCCTCCGCGAGTTTTAGAGATGAAGAAGGAATTACTTGAAAAGATTGAAAAAATAAGAGAATTTTCTGAAAAATCAAAAATAAATAAGACTGAAGGCAATAGAAAATCAAAAATAGGAATTATAACTTCAGCTATTTCTTATCTTTATGTTAAAGAATCTTTGAAAGAATTGAATCTTGACTTACCTGTTTTGAAGCTTGGGGTTTTCTATCCTTCTCCCAATAAAAAAACTAAAAACTTCATAAAAGACCTTAAAAAGGTTTTAATTGTAGAAGAATTAGAAGCATCTTTGGAAGAATGGGTAAAAGGTTTGGCTAAAGAGGTCAATCCTAAACTTCAGATTTTTGGGAAAAATCTGTTGCCGACAGTCGGAGAATTGAAGCCCGAGTATGTAATTTTAGCAATTGCTAAAATATCTAATAAAAAGTACAAGATACAAAATACTAAATACAAAATTCCAGCTTCTAAGCGCCTGCCCCAACTCTGCCCGGGTTGTCCTTACTGGTTGGTTATTTCTGCAATTAAAAAAGCCGTTGACGTTGAAAAAGTAATATTTGGGGGAGAAATCGGCTGTTATATGCTCTTTGGAAATTCGCCGATTAATCTGCAGGATTATTTGTCTTGCATGGGTTCTTCGGTAGGAATTGCTCACGGAATTAAAAAAGCTGGTTCCGCCTTCGCCCCGCCTCCACTAAAGTTTCGGCGGGCAAGCAAGGCTCAGGCTCGCAAGCAGAAAGTAATTGCCTTTGTCGGCGATTCTTCTTTCTTTCATGCCGGCATCCCAGCCCTAATTAATACCGTTTTTAACAAATCCAACCCTCTGATTATTATTTTAGAAAACCAAACCACGGCAATGACTGGACATCAGCCCCATCCCGGAGCTCCAGTTATTCCAAACGGAATAAAAATAGAAAACATTGTTTCAGCTTGCGGAGTAAAAAATCTAAAAGTCATTGATCCAATAAACCAAGAAGAATTTACTAAAACAGTTAAAGAATTTTTAGAAAAAGACGAAGTTTCAGTAATTATTGCTAGACGTCCTTGTATTTTCGTTGCTCAAAAATATGAAAAAAAGACTTAATCAATTTAACATAGTCATTATTGGAACCGGCGGACAAGGCTTAATCACTCTATTACAAGTATTAGCCGAAGCTGCCCTTTTGGAGGGTTATGATGTTAAAACTTCAGAGCTTCACGGCTTATCTCAAAGAGGGGGCTCAGTTGAAGTTCATATTCGATTTGGCAATCGTATCTTTTCACCTCTAGTAAAACAAGGCGGAGCAAATTTAATAATTTCTCTAGAAACTCAAGAATCTATTAAAGCCTGTTACTATTCATCCCAAAAAGCTAAAACAATATTTTTAGTTAATAATTTTATTATCCCAATTCCCGAGGCAAAACTCCTAACAATTAATCAAATTTCCAAAACTCTTAAAAATTTCTCTCAAAAAATAATTTTAGTTCCGGCTTCTAATATCTGCCAAAAAGAGTTAGGAACTAATGTTGCTAGTGGGGTTTATTTATTAAGTTTAGCTGCATTTAAAAATCTAATTCCTCTAAAACCAAAATCAATTTTAGAGGCAATTAAAAAAATAATTCCCAAAAACTATTTAGATATTAATTTAAAAACATTCAAACTCGCTTCTAAAAATG
>Ga0210057_1003422_pt1 | contig 21883 bp, 21 predicted proteins | sample CryGeyCG2114_010_2_FD_183968 | JGI IMG/M metagenome (GOLD analysis project Ga0210057, IMG submission 183968) | Groundwater microbial communities from aquifer - Crystal Geyser CG10_big_fil_rev_8/21/14_0.10 (SPAdes) (version 2) | ecosystem: Environmental > Aquatic > Deep subsurface > Groundwater ...
ATTTCATAAGTTGTATAAGCGTGACCTATGTGTGGCTTATCATTAACATAATAAATTGGTGTTGTTATATAAAATTTGTCCATATTTATTTTTAATTCCATGATTCCTTGATTTTATGATTAAATGATTATATGATTCCTACCTTCTACTTTCATAAAACTTCGCAATGTCATCATTTTTAGATTGATTATCTTTTTTAATTGCATGAGAAATTTCTGACAATAAAACATTTTCTACTCTTATACCACGTGGAGAAAATATTCTTTCTAGCTCCTTCTTAACATCCATTTCCACCTCATCACGCTTTGTTGATAATATATCGCTATGAGAATATCTAGATGCAATCATCCTAAGACGGCTTCTTATTGCAGGACGAACTATTTTTGCCACAAAATCTTCTCCAACCCATTGCCAAATCATAGGGATATACTCCATATCTAAACGAAGTAAAATTGTACCTTCTATATTTATGTTCTTAGAATCACTAGTTAGAGTATTAATTGCTACATCTCCCAATCCTTTAATATTATCACTTCTAAAATTATTAGAAATGCTATATTCTAATGTTTGTATATTAAATAATTTTGCTTTTTGCCAAAAAGGAATTTTAAAATGAAGCCCTGGAGTTAAAACTTTTTTTAATACACCTTGTCCTAAATCATAAACACAAGCAACATATCCTGGTGGGACATGAATAAAAAGCCCCTTCAAAACATCCTCCATTACAAACGAATATACAATCTTGTCTAATGAATCAGCCATATAATAAATTAATAATTAATCACTTTCTTTTACTGGCACCTCCTCATTGTCTTTGCTAGATCCTATTAAGCCAAACAATATCCTTGCCCCTCCTACTACAATAAGCGAAAATATTAATGATGTCAATATAAAAATTGACTTAACCAATGGTAAAACCGCTAATACTATAAAAATAATTAAAGGAAATAAAACCTTATAAACTACATCGGAATTCATCAAAAGCTTTTTCTTTTTTCTTTGCTCCCAAGATACTTCTAAAAATAAAAATATAGCAACGATGGCAGGCCAAAGAATACTACGAGACCCTATATCAAACCCTAAAAATTGAGTATTAATAAAATCAGGCCTCTCTACTTGAGGATATAATAAATCAAATTTACTTCCATGAATACCACCCAAAAATACTTGATATAGTAAAACAAGTGTTAAAGCTTGAACACCTAATACAATGGCCTTGGCCCATGGATTTATTCTATGGTGCCTTAAAAACTCTCTTATCTCTTGATTTTGTAATACTGGATCATCTTTATATGCTAAAGCTATTTTAGAGATATCCTTAGAAATCTTCTTATAAAATCCTTCATTCCAAACATTAATTAATGAGAATGGCAATAATACAAATCTTAAAAGTAGGGTTAAATAAATAACAGCTACCCCAAGATTTTGATTAGTTAATTCATTATAAAAATAGACCAGAAGATTAAATACTGGCTGAAAGAGATATACTGTCCAAATGTGTGTTAACATATAAAAATATATTAACAATAAAAAGGATAAATTACAAGGTAAATTTTAACCTCAAATTTTAAAAAGTTTTTCTAAATTTTACACTAAAAACCGGCTCATATTTATTTTCATACTGATCAACTATCTCTACAGTCTCCCCTTTTACATATTTATTTAAAGCCATATCACTCAAAAGCTCTTTATCTGTTTCTAAATCTAATTTTATTTCATCTAATTTTTGAAAATCTGCACCAAAGTCTTCTTGTACCTGTGCCTCAATCTGCTTTTTCTTTCTTTTTAAATTATCTAAATCTGCTACAACGTTTTGATAGTCTTGCAGATTAAGTAAAGCATCCTTATACATTGCCTTGATACTTCGCTGTTCTTTTTTAGCTTCTTGCATACGATTAAAAATTTCTTCTATTTGTGCCATAAATATTATTTTAATTTTTTATTTAATAGTTTATATATTATCATAAAACAAAAATATTGGACAGAAACTATTAAAAAATCCGTGATTAGTTCACGGATTATTATTTTCTTTTTTATGCATATAGTAAGCCTTAAGAAAAAAATAAAGTGCAGGAACACAAAGTAAAGCAACGATAATCCTACCAGCATAGCCCACTCTAGCAGTACAATGTGGCGCTGTTGGATCAAGTGCTAAAAGAAGAAAAATGATAGAAAAGATAGTAATCTTACCAATTGCTATTCCTAACTTATTACAAATATTAACGAGCTTATCAATTTCACTTTGTTTGCTGCCACCTGCCATCACAACCTCCTACTTTGTAAACACTAGCATGTATAACATAATATATCAATAGTCAAAAAATTAAAAAACGCGAAACCCTTGTCTCGCGTAATAATTATTCCAACTTTTTAAATCGCACCCATCTATAACCACATTTACTGATATAATGCTTTTCAATTAACCCTATCAAATCTTTCTTAATTCTATTATAAAAATCTATATAAGGCTCCATTTTTGTTGTATTATATTCTTCTCTTAAATCAGAAATACTTTTACCTAATAAATACATACTAATAAAAGCAAACTTACAATCACTACAAATAAAATATGGCATATCTAATTTAAACCAAAATTCTATTCTACTGATATAGGAAGATTCTATAACCTTATTACACTTAGGACAAGAAAAAGCTATTTTTTTTATATCTTTCTCTTTTTTTGGCATCTGTAGACTAACTCAATAAGGGAAATTTTGATAAAATAAATCTAACATTATTTTTTAAGTAGCCTAGTCTTGCTGTGGTTTTTGGATCAAATTGTAATGGTAATCTTGGCAAACCATCTGACCTACCAGTACCATGAAAAAATGCAAAACACTTATCACAAAAAACTGGATGTCCCGATGTAAATAAAAATAAATCATGTACCCTAATATCACCATTTTTACATTTAGGACACTTCATTAGCACCTCCTAATATTAGCCTATCACTTTTTTAAAATAAATCAACAATAAAAAAATCGCAGTATATTTTCTGCGATTATTTACGTAATTTTATAATTTTTTTCTGTAAAAATCTAATAACAGCCCTTTGTACATTTATTGCTGGTGAGTTTTGATCTTGGGACCATAATTTAATAGTTTGTAGTGGCACTCTTAATTCATCAGCTAGATCAATTAATGGTTTTTGATATAACTGAAGAAATATATTAAAAGCTCTATTAAATGATCCTAACCTTTCATCTAAAAAAATATTACAACGGATAACCAACCTTTTAAATAATTCATTTTCTAAATGAGCAAAGCACACAGGGCTTTTATTATATTGAGATAATTTTTTATCACAAAGCACACAAAAATGATCTGATGCCTGTTTTCTTTTTTCCATCTCTACCTCCTTATATAGCATAACAAAAAATATCTTTTTGTCAATAATATTATACAAAGTATACAAATAGGCAAGGGTGTGCCTTGCAGACACCGCCTTTGTCATTAAAAAATTAAGTCATTATTTAAAAATTAAAAAATGGAAATTAAAAATTAAAAAAAGTTGATCTAAAAATCAACTTTTTTTGGTACCGCTACGGGGAATCGAACCCCGATTGCCAGATTGAGAATCTGAAGTCCTAACCGTTAGACGATAGCGGCAAAATAATTACAAATTACTAATAATTAATTATATTATTAAATTAAATCATAAAACAGGCCAAATGTCAACCTTAATAAAATTAAATGCTTTTTATTTCTTTAACTATCTCCTCCATCTTCATACCACGAGAACCTTTAACTAAAATAATATCATCTTCTTCTATATTTTCTAGCAAAACCTTTATCAAATCTTGATTATTATCAAAATGAAAAACTTTATCTTCATGCATACCAGCACTTTTAGCAGAATTTGCAATATATCTTGCTTCTTTACCAACTGTAAATAAATAATTAATTCCTAAATCTCTTACTTTTTGACCAATGTGTTTATGAGACTCCTTACTAATACTACCTAATTCTAACATATCTCCCAATACCGCAACCATTCTTCTACTGTCTGCTAAATCTCCTAAATTACTTAATGCCATCTCTACTGCTTGTGGAGAAGAGTTGTATGTTTCGTCTATTATTAATATGTTTTTTATTCCTTTTAAAAGAGATCCTCTACCCTCTGGAGTTGTATAATCTTTTATTGATTCTTTTATTGTTTCTAAATCTAATCCGTAAGATAATGCACATGCTATACCAGCCAAAATAGAATAGATTTGACCACGACCAGTAGAGTGTAAAATTATAATTGGTATATTTTTATCTCCATATTCTAAAGTAAAACTGGATTGAGATTTTCCTAATAATATATTTTTTGCTCTCACATCAGCTCCTTCTTCTAGTCCATAAGTAATACATTTGGCTTTTATTTCTTCACAAATACTTAACACATCCTTCGCATCATAATTTAATATAGCAAAGTCCTTATCAGTTAAAACTTTTATCATCTTACTTTTTTCATCTAGTATTTTTTGTTGTATTTTAAAGTTTTCTAAATGTACTGGACCTATCCTAGTTAGCACTCCCATGGTTGGTTTTGCTATATCTAATAAATAATCCATATCACCTGGTTTATCAACTGCCATTTCTAAAATAAGAATTTTGGGATACTTTTTATCACTAATTAAAATTAATTTTATTGCATATAAAAATACATCCAACCAATTAAAGATATTTTTACCAGCAGTTTTTCTACCAATAATTGCCAAAGGCAGTCCTATCTCATTATTATAATTGCCTATATTTTCACTTACATTAAATTTATTTTTTAAAATACAATAAATTGCTTCTTTAGTAGAAGTTTTACCTATAGATCCTGTAACGCCTATGATTTCTGGTTTATATTTTTTTAATATCTGCTTTGCCAATATTTTTAATATTTTTTGAAGTATTTTTTTCATAATAATGTTACGTATCAAATGTTACATGTTAAACGTTCTACACCCTATCTCTCAGGTGGTATTTTATAATAATTTAAAATAAATTTTGCTACATCTGCAAATACAGGTGCCGCAGAAGATGACGCCCATTCTACATTTTTTGGATTGTCCATCTTAATCAATATAGAAAATCTAGGCTTATCAACTGGTGCAAATCCTACAAAAGTAGTTATTTTTTGATCTTCTTCATATCCACCTCCACCTTTTTTAGAAATTTGAGCAGTTCCTGTTTTGCCACCTATATAATACCCCGGTACTTTTGCTAAAGAAGCATGTCCAAACTCCACAACACTCGTTAACATCCCCCTTAAAAGAGTTGCCGATCTTGAAGATATGACTTGGGATATTATTTTTGATTCGGTTATATCTATATTACCATTACCGTCTATCTTTTTTTCTACTATATAAGGCTTCATTAACTTACCACCGTTAGCAATAACATTGAAAGCATTTAACATCTGTAATGATGTAACAGCAATACCCTGACCAAACGATGCTGTTGCTGACCAAATCTCTCCATTCTTCTTTAAAGAACTTATATCACCACCTACTTCTGTATCAAGTTCCACTCCAGTTAAATCACCAAATCCAAAATTTTCCATATATTGCCTATATCTATCTGGACCTAAAAGCTCAACAACATATATAACTCCTGTATTTAAAGATTTTTCTAATACCTGAGTCATAGTTTGAACACCATTCGCCTTACCATCAGAATTTTTTATAGTATAAGGTTTTATATAAACACTTCCCGTATCTTCATAGGTAGTTTCTGGGTTTACAACTCCAGCATCTATACCAGCCGCCATTGTTATTGGCTTCATAATTGATCCTGGCTCATATTGATTAAAAATTGCAGGATTTACAAATAAAGATTGATCTTTTATTTTATTATATTCGTTTGGGTTATAATCTGGAGTTGAACACATTCCTAATATAGAACCCTTATTTGGATCCATAACAAGTATAGAACCAGATTCTGCATCATATGTTTTAATTGCTTCATTGATTTCTGTACATATAAAAAACTGAATACCACGATCAATGGTTAGCTCTAAATCAACTCCCTCTACAACTTCTTCCACTGTTTGATCTGCTAATGATATGGCATTTCCAAAGGCATCTTTTTCTCCCTTAATATACCCGTTTACTCCTGCTAACTCTTTATCAAAATAACCTTCTAAACCATATCTTCCACTTCCTGCAGGTCTATCTTTATCAAAACCAACAAAACCTAAAATCTGACCACCAAAATTATCTTCTGGATAAAAACGCCTCACCTCAGATTCAAAAACAACACCTTTTAAGCCATATTCTTTTATTTTATCAACCTCTACTTGAGAAACATGATCAGCAATACGTTCATAGGGATCATTTTTACTAACTATATCTATTAACTCTGATTCGTCTAAACTTAAAGAGTTTGCTAATAATTTTACTACTTGTTGCTTATTCTGAATTTTAGAAGGCTCTACAATAACACGATAAGTTATTTGATTAGTTGCTATAGGATATCTAAAAGATGTATTAAACTCTCTAATAAAAATCTCTCCTCTTTGTGCTATAAGATCATCCTCCATTTGATGAGTTCTATTTGCCTGATCTTTATATTTTTTACCATTTAAAATTTGTAAAAAAAATAACCTACCTATTATAATAATGGCAAAAGTAATACATACTATCAATACAAAAACTAATCTTTTATCGTATAAAGAAAGTTTATTCCTTTTTTTATATGAATAACTACTCATCTTTTAAATATTTTTTATTTTTTAAAGACTCTGGTAAATAATCTTGATCAACTTTTCCTTCATAATCTGGATTATATTTATAATCTTTACCATAATTTAATTCTTTCATTAGTTTAGTTGGTGCATTACGCAAATGAAGTGGTACCGACTCTCTTGGTAACTCTTCTATATCTTTTTGAACTTTTTGATAAGCGCTATAAAGATTGTTTGATTTTGGTGCTTTTGCTAAATAAACAACCGCTTGTGCTAGTGCAATACTACACTCTGGCATTCCTAAAAAATGAGTAGCTTGATAAGCAGAAACGGCTTGCACCAATGCATTTGGATCTGCTAAACCAATATCTTCACTAGCAAAACGCACTAAACGACGCGCAACATACAATGGATTGTCTCCAGCCTCCAACATTCTACCCAACCAATATAAAGATGCGTCAGCATCACTGCCACGCATTGATTTATGTAGTGCTGATATTATATTATAATGTTCTTCACCATTTTTATCATAAAAAAGATTAGCATTTAAATATGCTTTTTTAATATCTTCTTTCCTTAATAATACCACATTTTTAAGATGACGCTTAGCTTTTAATAAAAACTCTAAAACTCCCAAAAGAGCTCTTGCATCCCCTCCTGATAATCCTAATAAAATACTCGGAGCACCTTCCTCAAAACTTATCTTCAATCCTTTTTCTTGATGAATGAGACGTAAAGCATTTTTTAAAATAGTTAATAGTGAATCATCTGACAATTGTTTTAAAGTAAATACTCGTGTTCTGGATAACAAAGCTCCAACAACTTCAAAAGATGGATTTTCTGTAGTTGCTCCAATTAAAGTGATAATTCCACGTTCCACATGTGGTAAAAGAACGTCTTGCTGTATCTTATTCCATCTATGTATTTCATCTATAAAAAGAATTGTTTTTTTATTTTGTAATTTTAAATCATTTTTTGCAGTCTCAATAACTAACTGTAAATCTTTTTTTCCACTACTTGTTGCACCTAACGTTACAAACTTTGAACCTGTTTTATTAGCAATTATCTCTGCCAAGGTTGTCTTGCCTATTCCTGGAGGTCCCCAAAAGATCATTGATGGTATATCATCATTTTCTATCATATTACGAAGTGGCGCATCATTGCCTGTAAGATGTTCTTGTCCAACAAAATTATCAAAACTACTTGGACGTAACTTATCTGCCAAAGGCCTATTAGATGTTAGTTTTTGATCAAATAAATCCATATCCCAGATTCGTCATCCCCGTGCAGACGGGGATCTTATTATTTATATTATATCTATTATATGAGATAATTTACCATAATTATAGTAAAAAGAACAAAGTTAAAAAGATAAATGGCTTATTTTAGCTAAAATAAGCCTTAAACCCCTTGACCCAGCACATAACTTTTATTCGCCTTTGGCAATTTTCACATCACATTATTTAAAATAGACTAATTTTATTAAAAATATCAACAAAATTTAGATATTTTTTAGCTAATTTTACAATAAAAATTATGTGCTGAGTTGACAAAAGGATAAAAATATGCTATACTTATAGCAAATCACAATAAAAACCGCCTTTTAGGCGATAACAACAAAGGAAGTAGAAAATGAAAAACGGTTGGGAAATGCTTGTTTGGATGCTCTTTGGCACCATGATCATCATCCTGAGTATCCTCGCCGATGGAGGTATGAACGCGATTCTTAGTGGTCGCTTCATTCCCGAAGCAGGAAACATCATAACCGGCATGGTGGTTCTGCTCACCATCATGAACGTCGCTCTAGGATTTTTGCTCATTGTCTTTCGACGAGAAGTCCGAGGCAAACACTTCTAACCAAAGATCCAAAAAAAAGGAGCTGAATAATGAAGCGTTTCATTTTGTGGGTACTCTTCATCATCACCATCGCATTAGCGATTGGCTTCACCGTTTCGAAGATAGAGGACATGCTTCGAGGCAGTTTCACGGTCAACATGGCCATAGCTCTGACCTTAACCTTTGTGGCTTTGACCGCTTTCTGCGCCTTCACAACGGCACTGTTCCTTTCCACAAGAAGGGAGTTGTAAAAACAACACATACCAAGCCTCCGTAGCACTACGCACGGAGGTTTTTTCTATAACAAAAACTACCCCGTTAAAAGGGTAGTTTTAAATTCTAGTTTTAATCCAAAATAAAAATGTGTTTTATTTAAGATCAACTGCAGCACCTGCTTCTACAAGTTTTGTTTTCATTGCTTCTGCTTCTTCTTTCTTTACTTTTTCTTTAATAACTTTTGGGGCTGCATCTACTAAGTCTTTTGCTTCTTTTAAACCAAGACCTGTAAGTTCCTTAACGACTTTAATTACAGCAATCTTGTTATCACCACATGATGTAAGTTCTACATCAAACTCAGTTTTTTCTGCTACAGCCTCTGCTGTTGCACCACCTGCTGCTGCAGCTACTGCTACTGGAGCTGATGCGCTAACACCAAACTTTTCTTCTAAAACTTTTACAAGTTCTGATAATTCTAGAACTGATAGTTTTTCTACCTGTTCTACTAGTGCCTTAAATTTTTCTGGCACTTCTACATTCTTTGTTTCTTCTGTCATAAAATTTATAATTAATTAATTTTTTGCAGTTTTAATTGCATCTAATACGTAAACAAATTTACGCATATTTCCAGCAAGTACATTTACAAATCCAGATACTGGAGCGTTGATTGTACCAACAAGTCTTGCTAGTAACTCTTCACGAGAAGGGAGTTTAGCTAATGCTACCACATCTTCTTTAGAAGAAAATTTACCATCAATAACTCCTGCGACAATCTTTAATGATTCATGTTTTTTGCTAAAATCTGCAGTTACTTTTGCGGGACTTACCTCATCTTCGCCGAATACGGCTACAATTTCTCCCTCAATATTTCCTACATCAACTCCCTTGTTCTTTAAAGCCAAGGTTAAAAGGTTCTTTTTTAAAACTGAACATGATAGATTATTTTCTCTACATTCAGATCTAAGAGCCTCTGTCTCATGAACTTTAAGACCAAAAAAGTTTGCAAAAACTACTGACTTAGAATCATCTAGTTTTTTCTCTAAATTTGCTAAATCTTGCTTTTTAGTTTCTTTTGTCTTTGGCATATTTTGCCTATTTTTACTATTTTTGTTAAAAAAATCACGACCTTTTGGGCCGTAGATATGAGAATATAGCTAAAATTAGCTATTTTTAATCTCGGTAGGGATTTTTGTTTAATTCCGCCTAACGGAACCCCACTGTCTACGACGTTTATTTCTATAATTATACTAACACCTTTCTTCAACTCTGTCAAATATAGATCATTTGATTACTATAATGAGGCAAGTTTGTAAAAAATAAGTAGTAAGTAGTATGTAGTATGAGGAGGAGAATAATTATGGTTTTGTCCCCTCCTTTGGAAAAGGAGGGTTAGGGTGGATTTAATTATTTAATATCTTAATAATGACGATTTTTGTCTTACTTTTTCTAAAAAAGTAAGGAAAGAAAAAAGTAATTATTTTCCGAAGGAAAAGATTATTAAATTATTCCTGAAATTCATGAGATCCCCGTCTGCACGGGGATGACGGGCGTGGGTGGTGGAATGACAGGCGTGGGTGGTAAGTAGCAAGTAACAAGTAGTAAGAATATAATTACCTCACGGAACTATTTGCCACTATTTACCCAAAAACTCTTGATCCTATATATTTCCCACCCTTAACTATATTCTCTAAATTTTTAATCTTCTTACCATTAGCCAAAATAACTTCTAATCCTAATTTTTGAGCTTCGCGACTTGCTATTGGATCAAAAGGCACATTTGCACCAGGATCCCACTTATCCCCTACTATTTTTCTAAATCCTTTCCAATCTATTTCTAAAATACGTTCTGCATCTTTATATATGTTAGGATTTTTATTATACAAATAGTCAATATTTGTAAGATTAATTACTTTTTTTGCATTATAAAGTTTAGCTAATAATACTGCATCATAATCAGTTGAACACCCTGGCTTCCAACCACAGCCTATTAAAACTTTTTCTTTAAAGTTTAATTTTACTGTTGGATTTTTTACTATTACAGGATGAGCGGTATCACGAAAAATAGTACGAACTAAGTGAGCATTCAATCTTGTCGCATGAATTCCTAACCAATCTAAATCATCTCTAGTTAATTTAATAACTTTTTTTGCAGAGCTTTGATAGTTACGAGCAGTCATACCACCACCACAAATTAATATAAAACGATAACCTTGACTAGTCATCTCATCAATAGCTTTTTTAAATTTTTTTAAAAATCCAAAATCAATGCCTGTTTTTGGTACTATTAAAGATCCCCCTAAAGATATAATTATCGGCTCTTTCATATTGAAATTATTATATCAGATATTTAAAAATTAATATAATTATTCAGTTGGAGACCCGACCTCCAACTCGTATCCAATTGAGTGCTAAAAGTTTATATCAATATCTGGGAGATAATTTTTATTACCTAAAGAGCCTTTTATTTCCTCACCATCAACATCTATAACTGGCAAATCATCATCACCATCAAAACCATCAATTCTATTTAACAAAAATTCATCTATTTCTCTCAAAAACATAGACGGTTCATTAAACATCATTCCGCCACCACTAGAATATCCCCCACTAAACCCTGCATAAGCATGAGATAAAAATAAATTTTTCTTAGCACGAGTACAGGCGACATAAAATAATCTACGTTCTTCCTCTATACCACCTTCTTCCAAGGTTGCCCGTCTATTAGGAAACCCGCCTTCAATTAAATTTATAATAAATACAGTATTCCATTCCAGTCCTTTTGCCTGATGAATTGTAGACAATACCATTTTTTCATCTTCATAATCACCTCCCTTATCTCTTTTAACTGCGACTTCTTCATAAAGAGTTATTTCTGATAAAAACTTATCCATATCATCATATCTACTAGAATAATTTAAAAATTCTTGTAAATCAGAAAGTCTTTCATCATAATTAGTATACTGACTCTCCATATAATCTTTATAGTAAGAATGTAAAACCTGATTTATTAAAGCAGAAGGTTTATATTCCACACTTAAAAACTTTCTCCAAAGAGTAAAAATCTCTTCTAATCCTATTTTAGCTTTTGCTCCTATATTATTTGTATCATACGCTAATATAGCTTCCCTACTTATTACAGAACTTATACCGCTAAATATTTTTTTTGCGGTTGCAGGACCAATACCAACACCAAAACTTAACACCCTCATCCATGCAGCTTCATCTTTAATATTATGAAAACATCTTAAAAATGCTATAACATCTTTTATATGAGCACGTTCAAAAAACTTTACACCACCTCTGTAGTCATAAGGTATATCACGCTTTGTTAATTCTAGCTCCAATGCTTGAGAATGATAACTCGCTCTAAATAAAACCGCCATATCTCTTAATCTAATACCTTGATCTCTGAGTTCTAAAACCTTATCAGCAATAAATCTAGCCTCATCATCAGAATTACCTGCAGATAAAAGACTTGGTATCGTACCTCGTTCACAAATAGCTTTTAGGTTTTTTGGAAACTGATTTATATTATTAGAAATAATACTATTTGCAAGATTTAAAATATCAGGAGTAGAGCGATAATTTATTTCTAATTTAAAAATCTTAGCATCAGGATATGTTTTATTAAAGTCTAAAATATTCTTAATATCAGCTGCACGAAATGAATAAATACTTTGCGCATCATCTCCTACAACTAAAATATTTTTATGACAACTTGATAAATGATAAAGTATTGCAGCTTGTATTGGATTTGTATCCTGATACTCATCAACTAATATATATTTAAAAGTTTCTGCTAACGCATTACGGATATCAGGTTGAGTTTCTAACAATTCTAAAGTACGAACTAATAAATCATCAAAATCCACCATATTACCATCTCTTTTTTTCTTTTCATATATTCTACGAATATCACTTATCTCTGTTTGTATTTCTAAAAATTTTGGATGCTTTAATTCTAATACACCATCCAAGGATCCTCTGCTATTTTTTGTATAACTAAAAATTTCTTTTAAAACTGCTGGGGATGGAAATCTTCTTTTTTTTACATCTATCCCCGCTTCTGTTAAAGATAGTTTGATTAATGATTTTTTATCATCCTCATCAATAATAGTAAAATTAGGCTCTAATCCGATTCTTCTTCCGTAACGACGTAATAACATATTAGCTACATGATGAAAGGTTCCTCCAATTAATCCTTTGGGCGTGGTGTGTAAAAGTGTTTGTACACGATGAACCATCTCTCGTGCAGCACGATTAGTAAAAGTCATTAACATTATGTTTTTTGGCAAAATCCCCTGTTCTAATAAATATGCGATACGATAAACAATGGTACGAGTTTTACCACTACCTGCACCAGCTAAAACAAGGCATGGTCCGTCACCACCATGTATAACTGCTAACTGCTCTTCATTTAATTCTTTTTCATAGTTAATCATAATAAGACTACGGACAACCGACTACAGACGACGGTTGTAATTATAGTTATTCCTATTTATAAGGAGGGATAGAATATTTAAATTACTAATTATTATCAAAATGATATTTTAATCATTTTAACATAAAATACCAAATTAAAAAACCAAGCTATTTAGCTTGATAACATCTAAAAAATAAAAAAGTCAAAATAAAAAAATCCTTACTTTAATGGAGTATAAACATTTCTTGCATTCCAAATTAAAAAACCTTCTCCATTAGCTTCGTCAACTGCTCTAATCTGCTCATTTACTTCAAAAGTATTATAATATGCTCCCAAATCAAAATCCTGAATCCAAGGACGCAATCCCCCTAAAGGTGTAGATGTTGCGCTTGCTTGTAATATTTCTACTTTTTCATTAGCCTTATCCATGCTATATTTTACTACACCGTAAGGATGTTCTGCTGGATTACTATATCCTATAAAACCATCAGAATAATGAGATGGATACATCATTGGACTAATAAAATCAAAATATGGCAAAGCACGCTCCAATACCTGACCTATTCCTAAATCATAATTATTATAACAACAAACTAAACCAAAAAGATCAGCAGATGTTTTTACACCTTTTCTTCGTAAAATTTTAGAAATATAAGCAAAAAACTTTTCTATCTCTAATTCTTTTGGCGTTGTACCATCCCAACCTACATATTTAATTGCTTTTAAATTACCATCAGAAGGAAAGCGAATATAATCAAACTGGATTTCATCAAACCCTTGCTCATAGGCATCTACAGCCATATTTACATTATATTGCCAAACATCTAAGCTTGTAGGGTCTAACCAGCTAACTCCACGATAATCCGTCCAATTACCTCCATTAATATTTTTTAAAGCAAAGCTTGGCTCGGCACGCACCATATATGGATCCTGAAAAACAAAAGTTCTACCAATTACATAAATACCTGCTTTATGTAATTTATCCAACACTTCTTTTGGATTATACAATTCCCTATCTGTATTATATTTTATTAATTTTTCATTTGTAAAATGAAAAGCAGGTTCTCCATTAGGACCTTTTAAATCTATGACCATTGCATTTAAGTCATTTTGCTTTACAAAATCTATCAAATCATCTAAACGCCTTGTTCCAGCCGTATAAGCTGTTAAATATATACCTTTTACAAACTCTGGTTTTTCTATATGTAGGCTATCTTTTACATCTTCTTCTAGTACACTGGCTATTACTAAATCAACTGGTAATTTATAATTATTTTTTTTAATAACTATAAATACTAAATTAAAACTTACTAAAGCAAAAATTAATGCCAAAACAGCCATTATCCAATCATCTATAGTTTTTTTCTTTTTTTCTTTCATACTTCCAATATTAAAAAATTAGAAACTTCTCTCCTTGTTTACATTGTATCAATAAATAAATAAAAACCAAACTATTTCTATAATCAAAAACTACCCGTTTTAAAATAGGTAGTTTTTTAAATATTTTAATAATTTTATAATTCTATAACATCTTCCCATGGCAAACCCTCTTTACCAAAATGTCCATAACTAGCGGTACCCAAATACATAGGCCTCTTTAAATCTAATCTTTCTATAATCGCTCGGGGTCTAAAATCAAATTTTTCTTTAACCAATGTGCTAAAATCTTTTCCATCAGATGTTATTGCGCGCACCATAAGTGGCTCTGCCTTGCCAATAGCATAAGCAACCGATACTAATACTGACTTTGCTAATCCATTAGCTACAAGATTTTTTGCAACAAAACGAGACATATAAGCCGCGCTTCTATCAACCTTAGAAGGATCCTTACCAGAAAAAGCACCACCTCCATGAGGCATTAAGCCACCATAAGTATCTACCATTATTTTTCTTCCTGTTAATCCAGTGTCTGCTTCAAAACCACCTTTGACAAACTTACCTGTTGGATTTATCAATATCTCTACTCCATTCATATCACCAATAACAGGTTCTATTAAATGAGATATTAATAAATTGTGCATAACTTCATTACCTAAATCTCTAACATGCTGTGTAGAAACAAGAACAGTTTTTATTTTATTATTTTCATAAGTTAACTGTGCTTTTCCATCTGGTCCCAACCAATCAAATTTTGGATGATTTTTACGTAAAAATGCTAAACGCTTAGTAAGACTATGCACAGTAACTATTGATTTTGGTAAAAACTCTTTTGTTTCATTAGATGCATACCCATACATAATGCCTTGATCTCCCGCTCCACCATTATCAACACCTTGTGCTATGTCTGGAGATTGTTTTTGTAAGTGTACTAAAATTTCTAAATCGTCTTGATAGCCTATTTCCCTATATAATCTAGAAGCGATATGCTCCACCTCAACAGCTATATCTGACGTAACCTCTCCGCCAACTAAAAGTAAACCATGAGAACCAAAACATTCTACTGCCACTCTAGCATTAGGATCTTTTTTTAAATATTCATCCAGAAGTGCATCTGATACTTGATCACAAATTTTATCAGGATGCCCTTCTGTAACTGATTCTACTGTTTTTATCATAATATAAAAATTACTTATTATAATACATTATCAAAAATAGAGCTTTAAAGCAAATAAAAACTGCGAAATCATCGCAGTTACATATTACTACCTACTACTTACTACTTATCAAGATATTGTCTATTAGCCTGATGCTCTGCACCAGTTGATGCAAAATAAACATGACCAGATTTATCAGTTAAAAAAAATAAATAATTATTTGCTTTAGGATAAATTGTAGCCTTAATTGACCAAATACTTGGATTAGATATCGGACCCAATGGCAAACCTGGATATTTATAAGTATTCCATGGAGAATCAACTGCAAGGTCACTATAAGTAGATCTAGCTCTACCAGAACTGGTGAAGTAATTAATAGTAGAGTCCATCTGCAATGGCATATGATATTTTATTCTTCGTCTTATTAAATCCGATACAATCTGTCTATCGTTAAAGGTATTAACTTCTCTTTCTACTATACTAGCAATTGTAATAATCTCATGAATAGTTTCTCCACGTTTTTTTATCTCTTCTCGTAACTCTGGAGTTAATTTTTTATCAAAATTATTTAAAGCTTTTGTTAACAAAACTTCTACACCCTCCTCTTCTAATACTTTATAAGTATCTGGATAAATATATCCTTCTAAACTTGCCCCTCTTGGCTTTGAAGCTAAAAAATCATAATCCCAGCTATTCTCTAATTCTATATTTTTATCTCTAAAGTCTTCTGCAGGTCTTCCAGTCAATCTATATAATTCATCTTCATTGTTAATCCAACCAGCCTTAATCAACCCTTCTGCAATATCTTCTAATTTCCAACCTTCTATAATTGTAAAACTTTTTTCATGTATTCTAACCTTTGTTAATTCTTCTACAAGATTTTTATAATTTAATCCTGATGTTAAATAAAAATCTCCAGGTTGAAAATTTTTATCTAATCCAAAAATTAATACATAAGCCTTAAATAAAACATCGCTTTCTATTAAATTAGCAGATTCTAGATTTTCTGCTATAGTTTTTACACTAGTACCTTTTGTAATTACAAACGATATTGGAGTTGCAGATCTATCAGGTTGTTGAACAAAAAAAGTGTGCAAAACATAACCAGCTATCAAAACTGGAAATAATAATATAGTGAGTAATACAATTTTTAGATAAAATTTCATTTATTTATATCTATAATTAAATCTAGATTTAATTATAGATATTTGGTTAATTTTTGTTCTTCTAACTTTTGCACTATTTTTTTTACATCCTGTGCACGATCTTTTGGGCATATAAGTAAAGCATCTTCAGTTTCTACAATAATCATATTTTCTAATCCTATTGTTGCAGTTAACTTTCCTGTTAAAGAATAAATAAGATTACCAGAACTATCTGTATGTATATGATTACTAAGCTCTATATTATCATTACTATCATTAGATAATATATCAAGTATAGCTCTCCAATGACCTACGTCTGTCCAACCAAAATTAGCTGGTATAACTAACATTTCTTTTTCCTTTTCTAATATGCCGTGGTCGGTACTTATTGGATTAATAATAGGAAACAAATCTGCGATAACCTCATCTTCATCATCTGTGTCTATAGCTTCATTTATCTTCATCAAAATATCATACATCTCTGGTAGGTATTTTTTATATAAACCTAAGAAATGATCTGCACGAGCCATAATCACTGTTGGGTTCCAAAGATAATCAGTACTTTCTAAATATTTTTTTGCAGTTTCTAAATCTGGCTTTTCTTTAAAACCATCTACATTAAAAACATCATCCCCTTCAAAATTTTTAAAAAATTCTCCTGACTTTATATATCCATATCCAGTTTCTGGATAACTAGGGTTTATACCTACTAATAATATTTTATTTGGATTTTGTTTTACTATATTTTCTCCTAATTTTAATATTCTAGTATATTCCTTTTCATCTTTGATAAAAGCATCAGAATATACACAAACAAAAATACCATCTTTATTACGTTTTAATATCTTTAACAATGATAATGCTAATGCAGGTGCAGTATCTCTTTTTAATGGTTCTAAAATAAAATTTTTATCTGGCAGTCCTTGTAATTCTTTTTTAGCTTCTGTAAATAACTTAATATTAGTGGATAAAAAAATGTTTTGAGCTGACTCTATGTTAAGTATTCTTTTATATGTTTTTAAAAGTAAAGTCTCACCATCTAAAAATGGTTTTATTTGTTTTGGACTCTCCTTTCTTGATACTGGCCAAAGTCTTGTACCAGTCCCTCCAGCAAATATAATTGGATACATATACAATTATTCTAACAAAAAAGAGGTAAAAAATCCAGCTTGATTAAATAAACCCGCTCTGTTAAGCTGATAATATAGATCTTTGACAAAAGAGGTAACAAATGAATGATACATGGATTGATAGATTAGAAATAATTAGAAAAAGAAAAGAAATATCAGAAAAAGAAATTGTTAGCGCTTTAATAGATATACATGGCAAGTCTCATGTAAAAAGAATTAAGGATGGTGTCGCTCAAGTTTTACAATTTTGGGAAGAAGCTGATGGTACACCAGCAGAATGTAGGCAATTTTGTTTAGAACATTTTATATCTAATGCAAAAGCGCTCAATCTTTTATTCCAAAGGACGTCGCAATATATGGAAGATTATTTTGGGCTTATCGGTGAAATACATAGACGTCTACAGATGTACATTGATCTAGATATTGGCCAAGCTACATCTATAGATGAGATGTTTTATGGATTTAATGTTAGTACAAATTATAGTGAGAATGTTTTTAGCATAAAAATTGCTTTCTATATACTACTTAATTTTAGATATTATAATTTGCAAGAATTGATAGAATTAGGGGATAAATTAACAGAAAAACAATGGGCAGAAACTCGTTTAGCTAGGTTTTTTGTTAACAGAATACCTACACCAATAAAAGAAGAAGTTGCCACTGCCTTAAGTCATAGCATTCAATATATAAAAAATTATTATATCTATCTTGGCAAAATCAGGTGGCATAATGGTAAACATTTATTTGGCGGTAAAAATTCTAGAGAAAAATGGCAATCACACTGGGAAATACTTGGAGAACTTATGGGACAATATGAATCTAGATATGGATTAAGTAGGCAAAAAAAATTATATGAAGTGCTTATTCATATAATTGACCAGACTATACCTGCTACTGTAATCAACAATCCAAAAGTCATCTGGCGCATAGCTGATAATACAGTAACTACTACTTCAGGGTCTAAGATACTAGCTTCTACATCAAGTGATTTTGGACACTATCATCATCTATTAAGATATTTTAATGCTGAAAGAAAAGCTGATGACTATCTTGGTACAACTTTCTTAGAACGATCTTTTGAAGATCATATGGGAATTTATCAAAAAGAAAGTATGGGACTTTTACAATCTGATGTTGAAAAATTAATGAAAGAATTGTTATATGCACCAGTAATGAAAGATGTTGCCAAAATAATGCGAAAAATATTAAAAAGAAAATTAACAGCTTTTGATATTTGGTACACCTTTAATTCAAGTTGGCAACGAAAATCAAATGTTCTAGATAAACTTACGGCAAGTAAATACCCTACAATCCAAGATTTTTCTAATGACATTCCTAATATTTTAATAAAACTAGGCTATCCCAACGATCTCGCTAATAAAATAGCTCAAAATATTGTAGTTGATTCTGCTAGAGATAGTGGACATGCTTTTCCACTAGAGTGGAGAGCTGGAAAGGTACACTTAAGAGTATATTTTGATAAAAACGGCCTATCTTTTTCAGATTATAGTGTTGCTATACATGAATTAGGACATTGTGTAGAAATGTACTTATCTAAATATTTAGCTAAATATTTTTCATTAGGTATGCTTCCTAATATAGCATTTTCAGAAGCATTTGCATTTTTATTTGAAGACCAGTGCTTATCATTATTAGAATTAGATAAAAAAACAGATAACAATGAACACCTTCATACTTTAAATACCTTTATAGAATCATTTGAGTTAGCCGGTATGGGTCTTCTTGATATACGTATTTGGCAGACAATGTATCAAAATCCTAATATAAATGCAGATGAATTAAAGCATATAGTCATACAACTAGCTATTGAAATTTGGAATGAGTATTTTGCTCCTATTTTTAAAATAAGTAATTCCCCTATTTTGGCAACCTATTCACATTTTATAACAGATCCCTTATACTTATCTAATTATTTTGTAGGGATGATTATAAAATGGCAGATAAGTCAATTTTTAATAGGTAAATCTTTGTCTGAAGAAATGGTAAGAATGTGTTCTATAGGCAATATTACACCTCAACTCTGGATGAGACGAGCAGTTGGTGCAGACATATCTTCAAAACCTCTAATTGAAGCAACAAAACTTGCCGTTCAAAAACTTAAACAAAAAAAATCCGCATAATCCGCGGATTTTATTATATTAAAAAAGAGGTATAACTACCTCTAGATAACTTCATGAGCAATACCCCATTTTACCGCATCTTCTGCATTAAACAACTTTTCTATCGCCATCCACTCTTTCAATTTCTTTCTTTTAATTCCTGTCCTTTCAATAATAAATCTTTCAACTAATTTATTTCCTTTTTTTATTGCAGTTAAATAATCAGCAAGCTCAGGCTCTCCTAATGACATATGCTCTAATCCCCCACCTTGTATCCTAATATAATGAAACATTACAGCAGAAAATTTTGTGATGTATCGCTTTTCACCAGCCAAAAAGATTAATGCTCCACTAGATAATGCTCGTCCCAACACAACAGTATAAACTGGCACACTCAACAGTCTAATAGTATCACAGATAGCTAAACAAAGAGTTTTAGCACCGCCATTACAATTTATAATTAAATAAATAGGATTAGTTGATTTTTCTGCAAGTGTTCTAAGTTTAGATATAATATCTTGAGCATAATCTTCTTCTGCTAGCTCTTTAGATAAATATATAGCTTGATCTTCAGGATATTGAAAAACAGAACTATCTTGGCTTCGTAATCCAACTACATCTCTTTTAGCAACTCGATTAACCTCTTGTCTCTGTTGTTCTTTTTGTTCCTTAGTTAAATTAGCTTGAACAAAACCACTTAATTTAGAAGCTATACGATTAGGACTACCTGTCATTTTAACCTCCAGTCAAAGAACATGTGCTTATAGCTTATAAGCACATGCTCGACTTGTCAAATCAATGTATTAGTCCATATCATATTAGAAATTAATTTATTATAATTATTTTTATTTCCCATCTTGCCATCCTCACCCCCACCGCTTGTCCCTCTATAGTAATCTATGGGCGGGGTCATCCCCGTGCAGACGGGGATCTTATAATCCCACCGAACGTACTCATGAACGTACCTCCCTCCCCTTACTACACGCTACTTACTCCCTACTACCTACCCCCACTATTTTCTTTTTAAATATTAAAGACAATAACAATGCTGTGGCAATACCTGCTAATATATCAGTTGGATAATGAACGCCGACAATAATACGAGACAAAGCAACTAAGAAAGCTAGGATAATAAAAACTATTCCCCACTTTCTATCAATCCATAAAAGAGTAAATGCTAAAATAAAAGATACAATAGTATGTCCTGATGGAAAAGATGTTTCGCTAATACTTTTTTCAATCAACTTATTGATATTTGATAAAGCTCCAAATGGTCTAATTCTAAAATAAATTAGACTCATAATCTTTTTAAATAGTAATCCGGAAAAAATAGCTATCATTGACCATATCCAACCCTTTAATCTTTTTTTTCGCCAAAAAATTACAAAATGCAACCCTGCTAAAAAGAAAACAAAATATACTGATAAAAAAATAAAAAATAAATCTAAATAATAATTTTTATTAGTTAAATTATTTAAAAAATATAAAATAGTATTATCCATAAAAAAATAAATAATATATACTCACCTCTCCGTCATCCCCACCACCACCGCTTGCCCCACTATAGTAATCTATGGGCGGGGTCATCCCCGCGCGCCCCTTCCTGTCATCCCCGTGCAGACGGGGATCTCATGAATGCAGGATAATTAGCTAACTATCAACAACCTTCTAGTTAAATCAAAGGATGTCCTGTCATTTCTGGTGGTTGAGGTAAGTTTAAAACTTTTAATATTGTTGGAGCTACATCCCCCAATATACCAACAGGTGGTAAAAGTGATAAGTCAGAGCCAACACCAGCGGGCAACCCCATACTCTGAC
>Ga0210057_1003423_pt1 | contig 21882 bp, 17 predicted proteins | sample CryGeyCG2114_010_2_FD_183968 | JGI IMG/M metagenome (GOLD analysis project Ga0210057, IMG submission 183968) | Groundwater microbial communities from aquifer - Crystal Geyser CG10_big_fil_rev_8/21/14_0.10 (SPAdes) (version 2) | ecosystem: Environmental > Aquatic > Deep subsurface > Groundwater ...
GGTGTAGGTGTAGGTGTCGGCGTTGGTGTAGGTGTAGGTGTCGGCGTCGGTGTCGGTGTAGGAGTTGGAGTCGGTGTCGGAGTTGGTGTTGGAGTCGGTGTAGGTGTAGGTGTAGGTGTCGGAGTGACACACTGGATTGAAGTCATCAGCTTATTACTCCAGCTACCGGGGAAATTTGTGCCATAGACGTCGGCTGTATTGATAATCTGGTTGTCGCAGACGGCGCTGGAATCAGCTGTTACTTGGATGAAAATAGTGTGTGATTGGCCGGGATCCAGATTAACCGATGTACACTCCACTCGGCCGCGGCCGTAGTTGCCGTTTACATTCGGAACTTTAGTGCAACTTGGTGATGTGGATACAAAGTTAGTGAACGTCGGCAAGTTATCTACGATCTTGACATTGTAGGCAGTGACAGCGCTGACATTCTCCGCTTTGATTTGATAAACAAGACTGCTGCCAGGAGCGACGCTGCCCGGTCCGATCTTGGTGAGTACTACATTGGCTTGCGGCGTGGGCGTTGGTGTGGAGGTTAGATTGACTCTGATAGGACAGCTTGAGGCCATATAGAAACCATTGGGCTGACTGTCGCCGAAAAACTTAGCTGTGATGGTATCCGTGCCAGACTGGTTTGCCGCAATGGCGTACGTGGCTGCAGCGATACCATTGGTGTCTGTCTGTGAAGCGGCGGTTTGTACTGTTCCCAGGCCCGGTAAGTCACTCCAACTAATTGTTTGGTTCGGAATTGGTTGTTGATTCGATAGGGTATGCAATTGGGCTCGCACAATGTATGAGCTTGGCGCTGAAGTGGCAGTGATATCTGGAGTTAAGCAGGTTAATTCTGTAAATACTTTTGGCGTCGGTGTCGGCGTTGGTGTCGGTGTAGGTGTAGGAGTCGGCGTTGGTGTCGGTGTAGGTGTCGGCGTCGGTGTCGGTGTAGGAGTCGGCGTCGGCGTCGGTGTAGGAGTCGGCGTCGGCGTCGGTGTCGGTGTCGGAGTGACACACTGGATTGAAGTCATCAGCTTATTACTCCAGCTGCCGGGGAAATTTGTGCCGAAGACGTCGGCGAAATTCTGAATTTGCGTGCCGCACGCTGCGCCGGTGTCGGCTTTTACTTGAATCACGACACTGTACGACTGTCCCGGTGTAAGCGTGACTGGGTTGCATTCCACACGGCCGCGGCCGTAGTTGCCGTTTACATTCGGGACCTTAATGCAGTTTAACGAGGCAGATACAAAGTTAGTATATGCCGGCAAGTTATCTACGATCTTGACATTGTAGGCAGTGACAGCGCCGGTGTTTTTGGCTTTAATGCTGTACACAATGTTCTGGCCGGCTGTTGCTGTTGCCGGTCCGATTTTTGTCAGCTCAACCCGGGTTGTCTGAGGGGCCGGTGACGGCGTAGTAAGCGGCGTTGAGGTCGGCGTCGGGGCTAAAGTAGGCGTTGGTTTTGGAGAGGGCAGAGGACTGACTGTTGGATGGGGTGTTGCGGCCGGAGTTGGGCTGGTAGATGGAGACGGTGTTGCGCACTCGATGGCGGTTATAAACTTGTTACTCCAAGTGGCGGGAAAATTCTCTCCTTGCACGTCAGCAGTGTTTTGAACCTGACTGCCGCAGGTAAGGTTTGCGTCGGCCCTAACCTGGAACCTCACAACACTAGCTTGGCCGGGATTGAGGTTGAACGGCGTACACTCCAATCGGCCGCGGCCATAATTTCCTGGTATGCCCGGTACCAGGGTGCAGTTACCCAGTGAGGATGAAATGAAAGTAGTTTTTGCCGGGATTTGGTCTATAATTTTAATATTCTGAGCTGCGGCAGTACCGGTGTTCTCTGCCACAACCTGGTAGACAATAATTCCGTTGGGAGCGACTGAAGCGGGTCCAATGGTGTTGAGGGATATCACGGTTTGCTGTTGATGGCCTGTCACCGGGTTTTGTTGGCCAGGGGGATTATTATTGTTTACCGGCGCTGTGGTTGGTGTTGGGGTGGGTGCAGTCGGGGCAGGACTTACTGGTGTTTGAGTTGCGTTCGGTTTCGGCGAAGGCGCATAAGAGGGGGCCGGTGTTTGTTTCGGAGCAGGAGAAGGAGAGACAGTAGGGAACGGAACGGCAGTGCTTGCTGGGGTTGGGGTGGGTGTGTTGTTTGGCTTTGGTGACGATTGCGGCGAGGCAGTTATCTGCGGAGTCGCTGTCGGGGCTGCGCTCGGGCTGGGGTTAACTGATGGTGTTGGAGAGGATTGCGGTGCTGGAGATGTGCTGGGGGCTGGCGAGCTGCTCGGTGCAATGCTGGGTGCAGGGGTCGGCGCCGCTGCTCCTGCCGCTAATGACGGTATCAGACCACTCATGGTGAACACCAGTGCCGCGGCAACGGCAGTGCGGATGTGCTTAATCTTGATTGAGGAAGAATGCTGTGACATACAATAAAATGCACCTTTGATATAATGTTTAATAGCTTAATAAAGGTAATAAATCTCTTTTTTGATCTTATCGGCCTATATCGTACGGTATCCGTGGTGTGATTTTTATTAAAAACACCGTTTTTGGTTGCCTCCGCACCGTTTGGTGGAGAACCAGACCTTGTACCGCGATCAGTGTCTTTTTGTCAAGGGTTGTTTTTCAGACCCAAGTGATCATCTGCTTGTGTCTCGGGGACAGCTAGCGTCTACTATAATGGCAGACACATGCCGCTATTTCATCAATCGGTACGGGCTTTAGTACTGTCACGACGTAACCTAGGGGAGGCTGACCGCTTATTGACGCTATTTACTTATGAGGCGGGTTTGTGGCGTGCGGCAGCGCACGGAGTCCGCTCTTTGTCGTCCCGGCGGGGAAGCCACCTGGAGCCTTTTACCGAAATTGCGGTGGTGCTGTCGGGACACGGGAGATTGTCTCGGATAACGGCAGCAGAAACACACGATTATTTTTCTGCCTTGCACAGCGATGACGATGCGTTACGGCGAGCGTATGTTGTCGCTTGCGGGCTTTTGGCTTTGTTTGGAGAGCATGATCCGCAACCGGCGCTCTATTTGCTGTTGCAACAGCTCTGGCACCATCTGCCGAGACTACCGCAGCCGCGGCGGCCGGTAGCTGAAGTGGCAGCAGTGCTAGCGCTGTTGGCCGGTGCCGGAACGGCGCCCCATATAAGCCGCTGCCGCGTGTGCGGCTATACCGGTACTGATCGTTCAGTCCGCTTGGAGCCGGTTCACGGTTCGATTGTGTGCAGCGCTTGTTCACCGGCCGGCCCTTCGGTATGGCGTTTGTCGTCTGTGGCCCTTAAGGCAGCCAGGATTGCAGCCGCGCGGAACGACTTAGTGTTGCGCACGGCCGTGTCTGAAACCGATGCAATGGCAGTCACAATGCCCTGGCGGACTTATTTGCGGTGGCAGGGAGCGCAGATTGCGGGTGAACAGTAGCCGGTGCGTCAGATTGCGCTAGAATGAAAGGGATGCCAGTTTCACCCGATACGCCGGACAGTCCGCAAGACCATCGACCGGATGGTGACGATACCCAGCCTTCGGACCGGCTAGGTTTGGTCCGGCGAGGTCTGTATGCACGTGACGAGCCGCGCGACTTGCAGGCTCGGCAGCGGGCACTGCATCGTTTGGGTATTACCCGGCAACCGCACGGGTCGGGAGAACATGCCGGGGACACACTGTCATCGACAAAGTATCGGGACCTTGTCCGATTGCGAGCCAAACGGCGGGTGCGTTTATTACGATTCAGCGGCTTGCTGGGAGCGTTGCTTGTTATTGGAATAACGGTAAGTATCTTGTTTGTGTGGTACCGGTCGCGTTTGACCGTTACGGAAGTGCAAATCGGAATCAGCATTGAAGGGCCGGCTGAATTGGCAGCCGGCGATGAGCTGATGTACCAGGTTCATTACGGCAATCTCAGTCGGGTCGACTGGCATGGTGTTGAGCTGGCATTTACCCCCCCCCGCGGCTTTACTCTTTTAGATAGCACACCCGGGCTTACACCGGCCGGCCGGCAGTTATTATTGCCTGTTGGAGAGCTTGCCAGCGGGGCTAGAGGAGAGGCGCGTATTCGAGGTCGATTATTGGGGGAGAGGAATGAAACGGCTTTAGCGGAGGCAAGTGTTACTATTACGCCGGATAATTTTCCGAGCGGCCAGTTTGTCCGCACGGCTGTGTTGGCCACTACTATCTCGGCGCTGCCGCTCGAGTTGGCTACGTTAATTCCTGATGATGCGGCTAGCGGAGAGAGAGTGCGGGCTTCTCTTGAGGTGCGCAACTTAAGCAGCCAGGCATTGTCGAATGTATATGTGCGGTTGCAGCCGGCGCCAGGTATGGAGCTGTTGCTGACTGATCCGGAAATGAGTACGGGGTTTAATGCAGCAACCGGAGAATGGACGTTGGCGGAGCTGCCCGCGTTACAAACCCAATTGCTCACATTTATCTTTGTAGTTTCCGGACAGACTGGCGAACAGCGGCCGATTGGTATTACTGCTGGTATTCGTCAGGGTGAAGAAGATTTTGTGCAGCGGGAACTGACACATATTGTTACACTCTCGGCGAGCGAAGTGGTGGTTCAGCAGCGATTTCAAGGAGAGAGCGGGCCGGTGGTCGTGCGGCCGGGTGACCATATTACCGGCGAAGTTTTGTATCGCAATATTGGCACGGTGGGTTTAAAAGACGCTATTGTAAAGCTAAAGTTGGAAGGAATTGGTTATGATCCAGCCCGCTTAGAATTGCGGAACGGGGCGTATGATCCGGTTACACAGACGATCTTTTGGAGTGCGGCAACTGTACCGGAGCTGGCGGTGGTCCAACCGCAGGAATCGGGTGTTATTTCCTATTCTTTTACTTTGTTGCCGTTGGCAGCGTTTTCGGATGATCCGGAGACGGGCAAGAATAACGTGATTGTCAGTACTGCCTTGCTTGACAGTCCTGACTTGCCTGCGCCTCCGGGTCAGCCGCGGCAAGTGATATCTGACCGCGCTATTTTGTCTGTGCAAACAGACCCGATTTTTGCAGTTAATGCATTTTATGATGACGGCCGGCTGGGATTAAAAAGTTCCGGTCCCTTACCGCCGCGGGTGGCAGAGCAGACCACCTACACTATTCGTTTCCGGTTGGGCACTACGCTGAATGATGTGGGTGACGTACGGCTTATTGCTGTAATTCCGGATGGAGTCTCTTTCACTGGTCAGTATTACGCAACAAAGGGCGAGGTTACTTTAACGGAACGGGCGGGCCGTTTGGAGTGGACGGTGCCGCAGATCGCCGGTATGACCGGCCGTTCGCGTCCGCCGGAAGAGCTGCATGTCCAAGTAGCCGTTGTACCGGGCGATGACCTTCGCGGTGAAGTAGTGTCGCTGGTACGGGAGCTTTCAGCGACGATGACAGATCTTTTTGTTGATCGGGTGCTGACTGTACCGCAGGCTGGTTTGCCGACAACAGAGACTGCTGTGCCCCAGAAGGGAGTAGTGAAGTAACGGGTATGCGTGCGCGAGGACGTTATTACCGGCAGGCAGGGCGGCGGCCATTCTTGGCGAGTTTTTTTACCCCAACGCGCTCTCTGTCGTCGAGCCGGCTCGCTGATGCGGCAGTTCGTCCTGAAAGTCGTCGGCAGGTGCGGGTGCAGCGGCAAGCAGCGGCGGCCGGCGCTCTGACTTTTGTCGGGCAGCTAGCCAGTTCTTTGCCGAGAACGACCGGCACGGTGTATGGAGAGCGACGCCGGCGGCGGCGGGCAGTGCGGAAGCTTTACTTGAAAGAGGTGCGGCGGTTGGCCGAGGCACGCGTTCGGGCGGAGCGGGAGTTAGATAAGCAGTTGGCTCGGCGGCAACGGGTTATTGCACAACAGCGCGGTGTTTTACATGTTGATCCGGAAGACGCCCGGCAGGTTCGGACAAAACAATTTGCCGATGACCGTTATCATTCCATTGAGAGGCAAAAGCGGAAATTGAATAAAAAGCACTGGGATGAGGCAAAGCGTGACTTGGAACGCTCCCGCGATCAGCAGTATCGGTCCATTTACCAGCGTTCGCGCGGAAGACAACAGGAAGAAGCCAATTTACCGCCGATACTCCGCGGTACTGCCGGTACTTTGTTTCGGCAATCGGATGCCGCGGGCGGACCAAATTTTTATACCCCACAGCAGGGATCGATCTTTGCGCGGAGTACCCGCGGCGATGATTGGCGGATCGGCGATGATATGCCGCCGGCTGCCGAGCGGCCGATTGCGGTGAAGGATGTTTGACAGAGCGCGGTTGCATTGCGCACGATAGCCGCAGAGTTCTATGGACACCTCATTGGCTACTATTGTCCGATTGGCAAAGCGGCGCGGGTTTATTTATCCGGGGTCAGAGATCTACGGCGGATTGGCCAATTCATGGGACTACGGCCCTCTGGGGGTGCTGTTGAAAAATAATGTGCGTGATGCCTGGTGGCGTAGGTTTGTCCGGCTGCGGGCTGACATGGTTGCGATTGATCCGGCTATCCTGATGCACCCAAAAGTGTGGGAGGCTTCAGGCCATGTGGCGAATTTTAGTGATCCATTGGTTGAAGACACGGTGACGCACAAACGGTATCGTGCTGACCACTTGTTGACCGAGGCGCTGGGCCAGGCGGTTGACGGAATGAGTATGGAAGAGATGGCGCGGGCTATTGCCGACCAGGATGTTCGCAGTCCGGACGGCAACACGGTGACCGCACCGCGGCAGTTTAATTTGTTATTTGAGACAGCACTGGGGCCGGTGGAAACGCAACAGCAGCACATTTACCTACGCGGTGAGTTGGCACAGGCAATGTTTGTTGATTGCAAGCGCGTGGCGGAAACCCTGCGGCTGCAGGTGCCGTTTGGTATTGCGGCAGTGGGCCGGGTGTTCCGTAATGAGATTACCCCGGGCAACTTCACCTTTCGCACACTGGAGTTCGACTTGATGGAGTTCGAGTATTTTATCCGTGAAGCGGATTGGGAAGTGATGTTTTCTTACTGGCTGAGAGAGATGCAGCAATGGGTGACTGACACAATCGGTCTGCGCGCTGATCATATACGCGTGCGCGACCATGAACAGCATGAGCTTTCACACTATTCTAAGCGGACTGCTGATATTGAGTATAAAACATCTTTTGGGTGGAAGGAGCTGTTCGGTCTGGCGTACCGGACCGATTTTGACTTGCGAAATCACGCGGCGGCAAGCGGGGAAGATTTACGTCTGACCGATCCGGTATCCGGGGAGAAGTTTTATCCGCATGTGGTGGAGCCGACGTTTGGCTTGACCCGGCTCGTGTTAATGCTGCTATTGGATGCGTATCATGAGGAGACGGTGCGTGGCGAGGTGCGCACCGTGCTTCGGATTAAACCGCAGTTGGCGCCGTACCAGGCGGCCGTGCTGCCGCTGTCGCGCAAGGAAGAGTTGTTGGCGGTGTCGGAGAAGCTGGCTGCCGAGCTGCGGACTGTGATGTCATGCGACCATGACGTGACGCAATCAATCGGTAAACGTTACCGGCGGCAAGACGAAATCGGCACGCCGTACTGTGTGACGATAGATTTTGATACTTTAGTTGACCAGAAAGTGACAATCCGCGAGCGTGATTCTATGCAACAGGAGCGGATTGCGTTGGCACGCGTACCGGAAGTGATGCAGGAAAAGCTGGCGGAGTCGTTTGCTGTTTTTCGATAGCTCTCGTACTATGGCCAAGCATATGAACCCTTTTCCCTTGGTAGATGAAAAGAGCCGAAACGGTCTTAGGACCCTGTTTTTACCGCGGAGCGAAGGGGAGACTGTCACCCTCATGGCATTAATCGGTGTGGGATCACGGTATGAGACGCCGCGCCAGTCCGGCTTGTCGCATTTTTTGGAACACATGTTTTTCAAGGGGACGGCGACGCGGCCGGACAAGCGTGAAATCGCCGAGGTTCTTGATCGAGTGGGCGCCGACTTTAATGCATTTACCGCTGAAGAACTCACTGCGTACTATGTAAAAGTACCCAGCGAGCACCTGTCGTTAGCAGCTGATGTCGTTTCAGATATATTGCTGCGTTCGTTGTTTCCAGCGGAGGAGATTGAGCGGGAGAAGGGCGTGATAAAGGAGGAAATACGGATGTATACAGATACCCCGATGCGTCACGTGCACCACTTGTGGATGCAAACTCTTTACGGTGACCATCCTTTGGGCCGGCGCATAGACGGTTCGATTGAAACTGTGCGCACCTTTCGGCGCAGCGATTTTGTCCGGTATACAAATCGCCACTACCATACGGGTAATGCAATTATTGCCGCGGCTGGCCGTTTTGACTTAGCGTCGACGCGTAAGTTAGTCCATCGGGCTTTTGCGCCGTTGTCCGTTGGTGCCGCGACAATGCCCCGTCGGGCGCCGCGGGCTGTGCCCGCGCAGCGTTTCGTTCACGAGCGCCGCGCATCACTGGATCAGAGCCATTTGATTGTGGGCGTGCCAGGGACGGACGTCCATGATCCCCGCCGGACAGCGGCGGAACTGTTAGCGACGGTACTGGGCGGCGGGATGAGCAGCCGGCTGTTTCTGCGGGTGCGGGAAGAACATGGTTTGGCGTACTCGGTCCGCATGTATTCGGAAAACTTTGTTGATTCCGGCAGCTTGATGGTGCAGGCGGGTTTGCGTGTTGACAAAGCTTCAGCGGCGTTGCAGCTCATTAGCGAGGAATTTGATCGGGTGATACAGGAGCCGGTACCAGCAGCGGAGCTGGATAAAGCCAAACAGATACTCCGGGGTCGGATGGTTATGGGGCTTGAAGAAACTAATGCTATGGCAATTTTTGCCGGCGGCCAAGCATTATTAGAGGGACGGGTGCGTACGCCGGAAGAGCTGTGGGACGAGGCGGCTGCGGTGACACCGGATGAACTGCAGGCGGCGGCGCAAGAGCTATTGGCACCGCCGCGCCGCGCGGCAGCGCTGCTTGGCCCACACAAGAGCGTTCGCGCCTTTACGGCAGTGTTGGATAGGGCGTTGTGATGCGCTTACCTGCTCAGCGCATAGATATCTCTACTGGTACTTTTGTACGGGCGGCAGCGGTGCTCGCAGCAGTGTGGCTGCTGTGGCAATTGTCGGATTTGGTGCTGCTCCTCTATGGCGCTTTTTTGGTAGCGGCGATCGCTGAGCCGGTTGCGAAGAATGCCGAGCGGTATCGGGTGCCCCGTGCCGTCAGCGTCATTATTTTCTATATCCTCATTCTGGCGGCAGTAGCCGGCATCGTTGGTTTGATTGTCGATCCGGTTGCCCGTCAGGTTGAACAGTTTGCGCATGTGCTGCCGTCCCTGGTGCAACGGGCTAGCGCTGTACTGCCATTAGTTCCGGATATTGACCAACAAACTGCGGTTCGGAGTCTTCAGGAAGGTTTGCTGCGGTTCGGCGATAACTTTGCCCAAGTCGGATCGAATATATTTGCGGGCACGCGTTCGGTTGTCGGCGGCGTGGTAAGTTTTGTGTTTGTCTTTGTGATCGCTTTATATTTGGTTATTGAAAGGGATGTGTTACCCAAGCTGGTGCGTGTCCTTTCGCCGGCAGCGTATGAGGAGATGTTGTTGGCAGCTCTGCGAGAGGCACAACGAAGCGTCGGCCGGTGGATTTTGGGTCAAGCAGTGTTGGGCCTGATTGTGGGGATGCTCGTTGGTCTGGGGCTGCAATTCTTGGGTGTTCCGTATGCCTTGTTGCTGGGTATTTTGGCAGGAATCATGGAGTTGTTACCGGCTATTGGGCCTTTTTTGGCGGCAGTGCCGGGTGTGCTGCTGGCATTTACGACGCAATCGTGGTTGGTTGGTACGCTGACACTGTTTCTCTATGCTGTAGTCGGTCAAGTAGAGAGCCATGTCCTGATTCCAAATATTATGCGCCGGGCGGTCGGATTGCGGCCATTGGTGACGATTATTGCCGTGTTGACCGGAGCGCGTCTTCTCGGGACGTTGGGTATTATTTTAGCCATACCGACGGCTGCGATTATTAGTATTTTTTTGCGGCACATATTGCGTACCGGCGGAGCTGACGAGACATTGGCAGGCTAATGCGAATGGCTGTTGTCCCGGTGAATTCTGTAGTCGGGAACTGCCGCTAGGCGGCGAGGACGAGAATAATGGCAAAGGATACGGCTGCAGCTTGGGTGAGCAGTCCGGCACGTTTATTATATGTTTCGTGCTGGAGTTTATCGTGAAATGAAAAATACGGTTGCAGCCAGGCGAGGAGAGGCCGTGCTGGGGTTTTTTTCAGTAAGCTCCAGATGCCGTCGAGCACGTCTGGTGCATTGCCGCCGGCAATCGCAGCTATCGCCGAGTTTGCCGGCAGCGAATGTCCTACTATGACATACGCTGCAAGTATGCCGCCAAGTACGTCCAAGCTGATGGCGGTATAAGGATAATGCTCATACTCATCATAAAAAATATTCCAATGGAGGATGGTGTCGGCGAGAAAGTGCAGAATAATGGCCGCAAAAAAAATCATGAGCGGATGGTGCAGATAGGCTGCGAGCGGCAGACTGATGAGCGTATGGGCAAGGGAAAGCATTAATAAATTTTAAATCGTAAATCGTATCGCGTGCAATAAACCTTCACCACCCAAGCCAGTTGGCGTCGTTGGATTGAAAGTATCCGCGTGGACGTCCTGTCGCCGCTAACGGCAAAGATATTGTGTACTTTGTGTCTTTAGATTTACGCTTTCGTTATGATTGATAGTCATGCGCATGTTTCGTTTGGGCAGTTTGATGCGGACCGAGGGGTGGTGATCGCACGGGCACGGGCGGCGGGGGTGGGGTGGATAGAAGTTGGGACCGATGCGGCGCAGAGCCGGAAAGCGTTGGCGCTGGCTGAGCAGCATCCGGCCGATATCCTCGGAGCCAGTGTCGGTGTGCATCCAATCGATGCCGCTAGCGGCATCGATTGGGCGGACTTGCACCAGTTGCTGGATCATCCGCGGGTGTTGGCAGTGGGAGAGGTGGGGCTAGATTATTATCGCGGCGGAACAAGGGAGCAACAACTGCCTGTATTGGAGCAGTTTGTTGCTTTGGCGCATATGCGGTCGCTGCCGGTCATCTTTCATGTGCGGGATGCGCTACCGGCGGGCGGCGGCGGTGCTGGCAGCGCATTTGCTTGTGCCCATGATGACGTGATTGCTTTTTTGGAGCATTTGTCCGACAGCGACCGTCCAAGGGGTGTGATCCATACTTTTAGCGGCAGCTTAGAACAAGCTCGGAGGTATCTGGCGCTGGGGATGTATGTATCTTTTTCCGGCGTGGTCACTTTTAAAAACGCCGGTGAAATTGCGGACGCGGCGCGGGAGATGCCATTGGAGCGGATGCTTGTTGAAACGGACTGTCCGTTTTTGGCGCCGGAGCCGTATCGGGGTAAGCGTAACGAGCCATCGTACTTGCAGTATACTGCGCAGCGGATTGCCGATCTGCGTGGTGTGCGAGCGGAAGATGTTATAGCAGCAACGGAACACAACACACGGCGGTTGTTCGGTACATAACACTTCATTAGCCGCCAGCAGCGGTGTAGGATGTAAGAGTGTGCGAACAGGAACGATACAAGACACTCGGCCCTTGGCGGCACAGCTTAGGCCGAAACGATTGGATGATTTTGTCGGGCAGGAGGCTGTAGTTGGTCCTGGCACCGCCCTACGCCGCGCAATTGAGCGCGGGAACGTGGGCTCATTAATATTATGGGGGCCGCCGGGTGTGGGAAAAACAAGCTTAGCGTATATTATCGCGGAGCGGATGCAGGCAGATGTGGAGCGGGTTAGCGCCGTAGCGTCGGGGGTAAAAGATTTGCGGGACGTTATCGGCCGGGCAATCTTAAGACAAGCCCAGAGCAGGCGGACGGTGCTGATTGTGGATGAAATCCATCGTTTTAACAAAGCGCAACAGGACGTGCTGCTGCCGGCGGTAGAAGAAGGAGTGGTGACGCTGATAGGCGCAACGACGGAGAACCCATATTTTGAAGTAGTCGCAGCATTAGTCTCGCGAGCTCCAGTCGTCAGGTTGGAACCGCTGCGCGATGAAGCTGTTGGGGTGATTATTAATCGCGCTGCCGGAAAGGTCCAGGTGCGGGCGGAAGCTCGCATGATGATCATCCGCATGGCGGGCGGAGATGCGCGGCGCGCGCTCACGTTGTTGGAGCGAGTGGTGCAGACGGCAGGCGAAGGAGAGATTACCGAGGTAGATGTAGCTGCGGCGGCGCAGCAGCAAATTGTGCAGTACGATAAAGCAGGTGATGCGCATTACGACACAATTTCTGCGTTTATAAAAAGTTTGCGCGGGTCGGATCCGGATGCAGCCTTGTTTTATCTATTCCGTATGTTGGCGGCGGGCGAAGATCCGAATTTCATCGTGCGGCGTATGTTTATTTTTGCGTCCGAAGATATCGGCAATGCAGATCCGCACGCGCTGATGCTGGTATCAGCGGGGGGACATGCACTGGAATGGGTGGGGCTGCCGGAGGCAGAATATGCGTTGGCACATGCGGTGGTGTATCTTGCGGCTGCACCGAAGAGCAATGCGGTCATGGTTGCAATGGTCCGTGCTAAAAAAGACGTTTTGAGGCACGGCAACGCCCGGCCGCCGGGGCATATTACTAATTCACCAATAGCAGCCATGAAGAAGCATGGTACGGGCGTCGGGTACAAATATCCGCACGATTTTCCGGGGCAACTAGTGAAGCAGAATTACCGGCCGGATGTCATTCAGGGAAATATCTATTACGAGCCGGGAACAGAAGGATTTGAGAAAGAAGTGCAGCGGCGTGTAGAGGCGGCACGGCGCGTGATGCGCGACGAATAGGTTTGGGGATACGTTGTCAGCAGGTGTACTGCAGCGGTGATGATATCTGGTAATTAACCTTTATGCCCGTAGAAAAAATCATCACTTACTCAACCCAGTGTTTTAGCGGCGGCTCTTGTCGGAATGTTGGTCAGTCTTATTGTCGGGGCCGGGTCCTCCAACTACCTCGGCGCTAGGGCGTGTGGCACAAGGTCCGCATCATTGACCTCTAATCATGCATTGCTCATCAATGACTTGAGGAATAAAATGTGTGATCCTGAGATTAGCGAGGGGCTTGGCGGAAGGGCATCTACGGTTCCTCGGGAAGTTTGCGACTATTTTGAACGTGTGTGCAATTGCATTGCAGATCTTGAAACGAATGTCCAGAACGTGAGGGGTGCCGGAACTTAAGCTGAACTTCTTCGTAACTGTAACATCGTGGATTCTTCCCTGCTCCCCTCTCTGCAGCAGTTTCCGAGAAGGTAAGCTGCTTGTACATACTATTGAATGTTGTTTAATTTCGAAATGCGAACGCTGGAGAGCTTCAGGGCGACCTGCCGGAAAGGTATGTCTTCATCGAGCGCGTGGAAGAGTGTGTGGCAGGGGTCTCGACTCATCAGCGAATATTTGAATTTTTTTCACTCTTCTTGTTACGTGCAGAACTCTTCATGGTAAGCATTTATTATGATTTGGCTTGCCGCAAGCAGGGCATCATGCCTATCGGTTGAGCGATAGTGGCTGGAGTGCCAGTTCTCACGCTTTCTCTTGCACTGCTTCCGCTTGGGCTTTACTATTGCGGTCGTTTGACAACCTTTTTTCTCAGACACTTGGAAATCTCCAGGCAGTCGGGGGATTATTTTGTGTCGGGGTCGCGATGTGATACGGTATACTTTTTCTATGCCTGAAAATGCTTACAATCCCCTGGAGATTGAGCCGAAGTGGCAAAAACGGTGGGAAGAGGCGGGTGTCTTTAAGGCATCTGATTTTCCTGGCCAGAAAAAGCAGTACGTTTTGGACATGTTTCCATATCCTTCCGGCGACGGGCTGCATGTTGGGCATGTTAAGGGATATATTGCTACGGACGTATATGCGCGTTTCAAGAGGATGCAGGGGTTTGAGGTACTGCACCCGATGGGCTGGGATGCATTCGGGCTGCCGGCAGAGAATTATGCCATTGCCAACAAGGTGCATCCGCGTGAGGCTGTTGAAAAGAATATTGCGAGATTCAAAGAGCAATTAGGTAAAATTGGTTTTACATACGATTGGGACCGGGAAATTAACACGACGGATCCGGAGTATTATCGATGGACGCAGTGGATTTTCTTGCAGCTTTTTACAAAAGGTTTGGCGTATGAGTCGGATGAGGTAATTAACTGGTGCCCGCGGGATAAGACAGGCCTTGCCAATGAAGACATTGAGGATGGCCGTTGCGAGCGGTGCGGCACGTTGGTGGAGAAAAAGAAGATGCGGCAGTGGGTCTTAAAAATAACGGATTACGCTGACCGGTTGCTGAAGGATTTAGACGAACTCAACTGGCCGGAATCAATTACGGAATCACAGCGGAACTGGATCGGTAGGAGTGAAGGCAGTGAGATAGAATTTAGCATTACCCGGCCTTCGAATGAACCTACGCCAGGCCCGGAGAAATTGAAATTTAATGTTCGCGTTTATACCACACGGGCGGATACGCTCTTTGGTGTGACGTACCTCGTTCTCGCTCCGGAACATCCGTTTGTCGCGGAGCTCCTCACGGGAAATTTGGAATTAAGCATTCAAAATAAAGCGGAAGTTGCGGAATATATCCGTGCGGCTGAACACAAGACTGATTTAGACCGCCAGGCGGATGAAAAAGAGAAAACCGGTGTTCAGCTGAAGGGAATTGTTGCGATAAACCCAGCGAACGGTGAGGAGATTACGGTGTGGGCAGCAGATTATGTATTGATGAGTTACGGCACCGGCGCCATTATGGCAGTGCCGGCGCACGATGAGCGTGATTTTGCATTTGCTAAGAAGTTTGGGTTGGCGGTGCGGGAGGTTATTATCCCTCATCCCCATTCTTCCGCGCACATGAAGAGTGAAGAGGGTGGTGCTGCCGATCTTCCTTACATTGGTGAGGGAGTTCTTGTACATTCCGGTGAGTTTGACGGAATGGAACGTGAGCAAGCAAAGGCTGCTGTAATAAAAAAAGTCGGCGGGGAGACCAAAATAATGTACAAATTACGCAACTGGGTATTTTCACGCCAACGTTATTGGGGGGAACCCATACCGCTCATTTTTTGTCTGGAGTGCAAAAGAAGAATAGAAACGAATAATGTACAATCTGCACAAAGCACACACAAAACCAACATCACACATTATGCACCACAATCTGAAAGCGGATATAGCGCGGGAGAGCTGATGAATCCCGGATGGGTGGCGGTGCCGCAGGAACAACTGCCGGTGCGGTTGCCTGAAGTTGCATCCTATCAACCGAGCGGTACGGGAGAAAGTCCATTGGCGGCGATAGAAGATTGGGTGAACGTGAGGTGCCCGCGGTGCGGCGGGCCGGCGCGACGGGAGACGAACACGATGCCGCAATGGGCGGGCTCGTGTTGGTATTACTTGCGGTATCTTGATCCAAAAAATGACGCGGAGCTGGTTGATCCCGCAAAAGAAAAAGCGTGGATGCCGGTGGACTTGTATGTTGGAGGAGCAGAGCATGCTACACGGCATTTAATTTATGCCCGTTTCTGGCACAAGTTTCTATTTGATATCGGGGCGGTGAGCACCAGTGAACCATTCAGAAAGCTCAAGAACGTGGGGCTTATATTAGGGGCAGACGGACGGAAAATGAGTAAGCGCTGGGGCAATGTGCTGAATCCTGACGCAGTGACGGCACGGCACGGAGCAGATGCACTGCGAGTGTATGAGATGTTTATGGGGCCGTTTGAGAACGCCATGCCTTGGAGTGAGGAGAGTTTGATCGGCGCAGCACGGTTTTTGCGGCGGGTGAATGCGTGTTTTATGCGGCCAGAATATAGCACAAAGAAAAAAGAGTTACGCTGGGATGACGACAACAGACGGCTTGTTATGCACCGGACGATTAAGCGGGTGACGGATGCCATTGAGAACTTCCGATTTAATACGGGAGTGGCGGCGCTGATGGAGTGGCTGAATGAACTGGAAAAAACGGACGGCGGCGGCGACGAGGCCAGGCGTGTTTTTATCCGGCTGCTGGCGCCGTATGCGCCGCATGCGGCGGAAGATCTTTGGGAGAATATCGGCGGCGAAGGGTTTGTTTCCACGGCGCCGTGGCCGACGTATGATGACGCTCTATTGGCTCGAGCCGAGGTGACGGTGCCGGTGCAGGTGAACGGTAAAGTGCGCGGGCAAGTGACGTTGGCAGCGGATGCTGACCATGCTGCAGCGGAAGCGGCAGCGAGGGCGTTGATTAACGTTCAGCGTCATCTGGCCAATACAGAAGTACAGCAAATAGTGTATGTACCGGGCAGGATGATTAACTTTGTGAAGCGCACCGTGTGATATTTGGGATTGAGGCGGTTTTATTGGTATGAGCCGTGTTACTATATCAGGCATGCGAGGGGACATTGTTCTGACGGTTCGGCTCTTTTTTTGGGGAGCGGCTGGATTGGCGTGGGCCGCGGCCTTACCGATCTATGCACAAAGTACGTTGCCGTCTGCCGATGCAGGACGGGACCGGACCGTCAGTCCTGGCACCGTTGTTGTTCTGGATGGTCGCGGTTCAGCAGGCAGTAGATTGGTATATACGTGGCGGCAGCTGTCTGGTGCGCCGGTGCAGTTACAGGAGGCAACAGGGGTCAAACCTATGTTTACTGCGCCTGATCGACCGGGTGCGCTGGTTTTTCTGCTGGCGGTGCGGAATGAAGCCGGTCAGTCGGCCACTGATACAGTTACGGTTGCGGTGCGCCTGCCGTTAGAGCGGCACCTGGCTGCTCGGGCCGGCGTTAACCCAGTCGGCGCTTCAGGCGGGCGGAAGGTGTTGGCGCCAGCAGCCAGGATTGCTTGGCCGGCGGATGTCAGTTTGCTGGTTGTGTCTATCGGCGCAGTTTTAATTTCAGTGGCGGAGCACGTGCGGCGCGGATTAAATTGGCTGTTGGCACAGTGGCGGCGTGTCCGGTCGGGAACTAGATTGCGTCAACGCGTACGCGTCGTGGAGGTCCGCAGCGGCCGTGAATTGGCAGGTGTACAGGTCACCGTTCGATCGGCTGACGGAATAGTGCAGTCTGTAGTGCAAACGGACCGGTACGGCGTGGCTCACTTTGACATGGTTCCAGGCGCGTATCTATTGGGTATTAATGATGCAACGTATACCGCGGCGCCGAGCATTTCGCAGGAATTTGTGCAGGCGGATGAACAGGTGTATATGGGTGACTATGTGGATGTACCGACGGCGGGCGAGGTGCGCATTGTTCTGCCGGTGCAATCTGCCAGCGGCAAGCATGGTCCAGTGGTTGCCGCGCGGAGACTGCGCCGGTGGCAATTTTTACAACGCCATGGCCACGCTTGGGCCTGGACGGCGGTGACTGCCGGCGCACTGCTGAACACAGCGTTGTTGCTTGTCCGGCCGCAGGTATCCTTCTTTGTGATTGCGCTGGTGTATATTGTGTTAGTTGGAACTAAGTTGTTGTTGGAAGCCCGTGAGCGGCCGTCGTATGGTATTGTCCGGGATACCGTTACCCACCTGCCGCTTGATTTAGCCGTTGTCCGTTTGTATGAACGATACAGCGGCCGTTTGATTATGACCCGGGTGACGGACGGACAGGGTAAGTTTTTTGCTTTGCCGCCGCATGGGCAATATACGCTGATGGTTGCCCGGGAAGGATTCGCGCCGTATCGGCGGGACGGCGTGGAAATACACGGACATGATGACTCGGTACAGCTCCTCGTGGAGCTGGTTCCCCTGGTGCGGCCGGCGGCAGCGGCGCTTGCTGATAGTCCGGCAGCGTGATACATACACATTATGCAGGCGGTGATACTCGCAGCAGGTAAAGGAACCCGGATGGCCAAGCATTTTTCAGGGCCAAAACACTTACTTCCGGTGGCGGGCAAACCGGTAATTGAACATACACTTGGATTTCTGCCGGCGGAGGTTGATGAGTTGATTTTGGTAGTGGGCGGTCCGTATGAGAATGAAATTCGCCAACATTTTCAGCATGGGTTTGGCGGGCGGCCGATACGTTTTGCGGTACAACAGGAGCAGCTAGGATTGGCCCATGCCTTTGCTTGCGCCCGGCCATTAGTTCGCGGGCGTTGGTTGGGGATGGTAGGCGATGATATATTCGGTCCCCGTGGATTGCAAGAGTTAGTTCAGCATGATCTGGGAGTGTTGGCGGCGCGTGTGGAGCATCCCGAATCATTCGGTGTGTTGGTGGCAAATGCAGCGGGGCAGCTGGTGCAATCGGTCGAGAAGCCCCAAGAATTTATTTCCGATCTGGTGTGGACTGGCGCGATGGTAATGGATGAGCGTTTTTTTACTGTGCAGATAGCTCCTTCAGCGCGAGGCGAATACGAGACGCCGGACGTGTGGATGCAGTTGATTGCGGCGGGATGGTCCATTCAGGTTGTGGCGGCAGATTTTTGGTTGCCGATTAACGATAAGGAGCAACTGGAGGAAGCGCGTTGGACGTTGGAGCGCCAATAGCGTCTGGCGGGATTTCTGCTCTGATGCAAAAACCCGCACACCGGTGCGGGAAAGATATGAATTAGCCAGGCTGCTGCAGTGAAACTGGACCGATCACCAGCCCGGTCCAGGACTAATCGGAATTGATCGTATTAGGCAGTGCAGCAGCCTGGCGGGTTTAGGGTAAAAAGGGCGGCCGCAGCCGTCACCGGTGTGGTAGAAGGGTTCGTGCCGCGGCACGCCCATTTTCAGATACAACCACCTCCTTTCTCAAAAAGAACAGATTTGGCACTCTTCAGACTACCACAAGAATGGACACCTGCATAACTTCAGTCAGGCGACTTCTGTATGGACAGACGGATCTGCCGTCCAGAACTTTGATGAAAAATGCATAGTGACGTAGGCTCTCCACTGGCGGCAGCACCTCATTCTTCTCTGCGTTGAACCGCCGGAGCAATTTCTGTCTCAGCGTCACCTGCTTGTATGCATATTTACTGAGTTTCGCAAAGACTGTTACTTGACCTTTATTAATATATGTGATACTATAAGCATAGGTTGTCGTGCCCCCCGTTTTGGGGGTATTTTATTGGCTTATCTTAGCTGTTCTGCGGTGTGAGTTAGCCGCGGCCGACGCTGTGGTACACGAATCCTTGCTGCTCCATTTCTTGCGGTTGAAACATATTGCGACCGTCAATTATGATGGGGTTTTCAAGCAAGCGGTGTACTTTTTTCCAGTCGGTTTGTTTGAATTCATCCCAGTCCGTTAGGATAACCAGTGCATCGGCGCCGCGCAGCGCCTCATATTGGTTTTTGTGATATGTTATCTTGGTACCGAGTACCGCGCGCGCTGTTTCAAGTGCTTGCGGATCAAAGGCGTGAATGTCGGCGCCGTCGGCGTGCAGTTTTTTGATTATGCCAATGGAAGGGGCGTTGCGCATATCGTCGGTATTTGGTTTAAACGCCAGTCCCCACACTGCTATTTTCTTCTCTTTAGTGACCCAAAGCGCCTGCTCGATTTTAAGCAGGAACAGTTGTTGTGCTTGTTCGTTAATTTCTTCTACGGCTTTGAGCAATTCAAAATTGTAACCTAGCTCGTCGGCAATGGTGATAAAAGCGGCGACGTCCTTAGGGAAGCACGAACCGCCGTAGCCGATACCGGCCTGAAGAAAGTGTTTGCCAATGCGGATATCCATACCCATACCGGCGGCGACTTCATCTATGTTGGCGCCGGAAAGTTCGCATATCCGGGCAACCGCATTGATGAAGGAAATTTTAGCGGCGAGAAATGAATTACTGGCATGTTTGATTAGTTCAGCGCTTTTCACGTCGGTGACAACGACGGGTGCTTTAATCGGCGCATATATTTCTCGCATGATTTTTTCTGCGCGCTTGTTGGTAACACCGATTACAATTCGGTCCGGTTCGAGAAAATCTTTGATAGCCGAGCCCTCGCGCAGGAATTCCGGGTTACTGACAACGTCAAAATCTATCTTGCGCTTATTGTACTGCTTAATGGTGTCGGCTACGCGTTCACCGGTTTGTACCGGAACGGTACTTTTATCCACGACGACTTTGTACGCTTCGGCCGCTTCGGCGATTTCTCTGGCTGCGCCGGCAACATAGGAAAGGTCGGCTTTGCCGCTGGTTTGAGGCGGCGTGTTGACCGCAATGAAAATGATGTCAGATTCGGCGACGGCCTTTTTCAAGCTCACGGTGAAGGTAAGGCGGCGGGCCTCGACATTCTTTTTCACTAGCTCTTCCAGGCCGGGCTCGTAAATAGGAATGACGCCTTTTTTAAGTTTGGCTATCTTATCCTTATTGTTGTCAACGAGGATGACCGAATGGCCGATTTCGGCCAGACACGTACCGGACACCAGGCCGACGTACCCGGCGCCGATGAAGGCTAGTTTGTGGGTAATCTTCTTTTTTGGCATGTCCGTACGATACTAAAGAAGCTTCCAGTGTGCAACTTTAGGTGTTCTCGCGTTAAACGCGACAGTAAGGCGATCTTAACATAGGCTGCCTCGCACTGTCTTCTTGTCATGCTAGTTGACTTATCTCTTCAGTTGATGGCACTTCTTACATTTACCGGCTTGGGGAGACCCGGAAGAATAGTACTAATTTATCGGGTTGTACCAGGTAGCAGGCAGGTCTGCTTGCAGCATGTGCGGTATACTAAATGCTAATATGCTACGTCAGATTTCCTTCACGCAGGAGTTGGGACGACTGGTGGCGGTCCGGCCGCGGCGGGAGCTGCGGGAACTGTATATGTTTACGGTTCTTTTTTCCTTCGCCAGCTCGTTGATTGCAATCTTTGAGCCCGTGTTCTTTTTTCAGCAAGGATTTTCTTTATCGCTGATTGCTTTGTACTACGCCCTGCATTACACGCTGTACACGATCATTATGCCGTTCGGCGGAAAGTTTGCTGCCTGGTTTGGCACCGAGCGGGCATTGGGAGTATCAATGCCGCTTTTCGTTGTGTATTTTCTTCTACTGGCGTTGCTGCCCCAGGCGCGAGGGTTATTCTGGGTTGCGTGGGTACTATTGGCCTTGTTTAAAATATTTTACTGGCCAGCATATCATGCGGAGGTAGCAAAGTTCGGGGATGGTCAAAATCGCGGGACCGAAATTTCCTGGTTGTTTGCGGTGTCGTACGGTACGGGTGTGCTGGGGCCGCTGATTGGCGGGGTGGTGGCAACGTATTTTGGTTTTCCTGTCCTGTTTATTATTGCTGCCGGATTGGCTGTGGTGGCGGCATTCCCTTTGCTGCGGACTTCTGAAGATAACCGCCGGATGTCCTTTCCTTATACCTCGTCGTGGCGCATTCTGTTCTCACGCCGGCACCGCCGTATGCGTTGGGCGTCGCTGGGGTGGGGCGAGAATCTCATTGACTTGGTGTACTGGCCAATATTCCTTTTTATTGTACTGGGCGGGGCGGATACCTTGGGCTATGTGGCTTCGTTGAATACGTTGCTGATGGCGGCTCTGGGATTTTTCATCGGGGAGATGAGTGAGCGGCTGCCACGGCGGGCAGTATTACGGCTGCATCTGCCCTTTTTTGTCTTAAGCTATTTGTTCCGGCCGCTGGCGGCGACTGTGCCGGCGGCAATGCTGACTGACTCCCTGGCTAAAGCCTCGTCTATCGGTGTGCGCATTCCGCAGTGGTTCCGGTTATATGCACAAGGGCAACGCCACGGCGCATTACGCTATGTCATAGCAGTTGAGTTGGCGCTAGCCGTAGTCAAAGCGGTGACGGCCTGGGTGTTGGTCCTAATTTTCGCACTGCTGCTGCCGTACCAAGGATTTGTAGCGGCGTTTGTGATTGCGGCGGCACTGGCGGCACTGTACGTGTTTTTGTAAGTTCGCTGCGGGTCCTGCCACCGCGGGCACGCAACCAATTCTTACTTTAGTGCTTTTCCCCCTTCACTTCGGATTTCGGCGCACCGGCCGGCTTTTCGGCTAGGAAGAGATGATAGCGACCATGTTATGCTTTGTGC
>Ga0210057_1003425_pt1 | contig 21869 bp, 20 predicted proteins | sample CryGeyCG2114_010_2_FD_183968 | JGI IMG/M metagenome (GOLD analysis project Ga0210057, IMG submission 183968) | Groundwater microbial communities from aquifer - Crystal Geyser CG10_big_fil_rev_8/21/14_0.10 (SPAdes) (version 2) | ecosystem: Environmental > Aquatic > Deep subsurface > Groundwater ...
AAATTCTGGAATTTATTAATAAGTAAAAGAGTTCCGCAATATTGGCTAAAAGAGCATTCTAATCTGCAATGCGGAAACTTGATTAAAAAAATCCTTACTTCCTTCTAATCCGGAAGGAAGTTTCCTTACCAGGAATTTTTGTCCGACCGGTTCAGCCGCGCGAAGCGCGGCATTTTTTTATTTCTTTATTTTTATTACTTCGTCAATTAGGCCGTAAATTTTGGCTTCTTCGGCGCTCAACCAAAAATCTCGGTCAGTATCTTTTTCAATTCTCGTAATTGGCTGACCGGTATGTTTGGCTAAAATTTGATTTAACCGGTCTTTGATTTTGACAATGTGGCGAGCGGCAATTTCCACTTCAATGGCCGGGCCTTCGCCAGCGCCCATTACCTGATGAAGAAGAATATCGGAATTGGGCAAAACAAAACGCTTGCCTTTTTTCCCGGCGGCCAAAAGAACCGCTCCCATAGAAGCCGCTATGCCAATACAAATGGTAGAAATGTCGGCCTTGACATATTGCATAGTATCATAAATTGCCAAACCGGCCGTTACTACTCCGCCGGGAGTATTTAAATAAAGTTTGATGTCTTTTTTAGGGTCTTCGTGTTCCAAAAATAAGAGCTGGGCAATGACACTGTTAGCCACGGCGTCCGTAATCGGTCCGCCCAAAAAAATAATTCTTTCTTTAAGCAACCGGGAATAAATATCATAAGCCCTTTCGCCATCAGGAGATTTCTCTATAACCGTAGGAATGAGATTCATATATAAAATAGTAATTAAAATTCAAAAAAAATCAACCTAGTCTTGTCTTAGCGGGCAGAGAGGGATTTGAACCCTCAAGAGATTGCTCTCGCTGGCTCCTAAAGCTATCGTGTCTGCTCCCGCAAATTCTTGCGAGCAAATGTGCGAGCAACTGAATTTGCGAGAATCCCGTGACACAGAGCACAATCTGGTGGGCAGAGAGGGATTTGAACCCTCAAGAGATTGCTCTCGCTGGCTCCTAAAGCCAGTGCGTCTGCCAATTTCGCCATCTGCCCATTATAATTATAAATTTAGATGCTCGCAAGAAAAACGGGATCCTCGAAAAACATTGTCGCAATTATGCTCTGTGTTTTTCGGGACAATTTCACCACCTGCCCTTGATTATTGTATATTATTGTATAACAAAATCTTTACCCCGTATATCAACTGCGATAAGTCTGACTCAATTTCTCCACGCAAAGAAGAATCATTTAGAATGATAATAAAATTAAAAAGGTCGAGTATCTCCTCAATACCAGACCAAGGAAACGACTTGTCTGGAAGACCCTTTATAAGGTATTCTATGAATTAACCGGTGTTGCATTTCAGGTTTGAATGTACCCCAATGCGATTTGACAAATTAAAATAAGTATGCTATTATTACAGCAGTTAATTGACTAATATAATAATTCAGAAAGAAGGAAAGGAGAAGACAATGTCTGCTTTAATGATTTTTTTGCTTGTTTCTCTGGTTATCTTGGGCTTGAATGCTTTGGTCCAAGTGGAGGAGAAACACTTTGCCATTACTACCATTTTTGGCCGGCGCCGAAGCAGAATCCTCTATGAAGGTCTTAATCTTACTATTCCTTTACTTGAAAGAGTAAAGGAAGAAAATGTTTTCACCCTGGAAGAGCAGAAAACCAAGATAGAGTTTTCGTTCTTTTCAGGAAGCAGGGGAAAGGGAAAGGGAGGACAACTGGAGTTAAATTTAACAGGCCTCCTGAAGTGGCGGTTTGATCCGACAATTAAGAATAAGGATAAGACTCAAAAAGGATTTCCTCAGTTTATGCAGGTACTGCCGGAAACCCGCGAGGCGGGCCTCAAAAGCAAAGTAGAAAGCGAGGTGTCCCGCTTGGGGGGACTTCATTCCTGGGACATTTTTAGGAGCAAGCGACGAGCAGTTGAACATTTTATCAACTGTATTCTCCGACTAAAAATTCCTCCCCATGCAGATAAGAAATTTTTAAAGGAACTTGGGAATTCATCAAATCCAAAAGAAAGTCAATACGCGGAGTATGCAGCTATGGAGATTCCTCGTGAGATACGTCTCCAGTTTTACGAAGACTGCTCACAGAAAATCGGGGACAGCCTGAGAGGAAAAGAGGAAAAAGTCTCCGGCGTAGAAAAGGCCTACGGCATCAAAATTATTGAATTTATTTTGGGAACTATTTCGTTGAGCCCCGAAGCCAAGAGCTCCACTGAGGCCAAGGAAATCGCCCAGAATCAAATTCAAGCAATGGAACAAATCCATCAGCAGAAAATAAGGATGGCTAAAGAATTAACTTCCCTTGAGCTTAGCCAAGCTGCTGTTGATTCTGCGGAACTTACTCTTAAACAGGCAGAGAAAAAAGTTATTTCCTTTGAAGGGATTTCTCTTAAAGGGTTGGATTTGTTGCTTGTCGGTCTGGTCAAAAAACTCCTAGAAGAAAAGGAGGGATGACCAATGGACGATGAAAAGAAAAAAAGCAGTACTCATCGCTTGTTAGACAACAAGCGAACAATTTTTTGGTTGCTCACCGCCGGAATTCTCATTTTTCTGATTAATTCCATCGGGAGTTGTTCGGGTTGCTCCGGCGGGACAGAATATAGAGTTCCGTCATCAGATGAGGTTTTAAATATTATGCCTTTCTACCCTTATAATGTGGAAATGGGCAAGGCGGTATTTTTCAATCTCAATGGTAGATGGAGCCGGTGGATTGACGCTTCTTCGCCGCCAGGAACCTATTGGAGGGTCATCTCTGATAGAGGGCATCAGATACAATTTAAAGACGGTACAGTTATTGAAGTGCCGCCGGGTGAAGACGGCGCTGATTCTATCCCTGGTGGCAAGAGAGAAGGATTTTTTAGACTAAAAAGTCTAGACGGGCAGCCAGCCAAGGCGCTCATTAGATTATCTCGATATGGAAACTTTCCTCGTTACCAATTTTTTTAGTTTTGACCCCGCTGTGGAAACACATCGCGGGGTTTTTTATATTCAGTTGCTTTGTTAAATACGTCCGCAGGCTCCCAGAGTTTCCTTTAAATTTTTAAAGGCAAGCCAAAGGTAAAAGGTAAAACAGTCAAAAATCCCAAAATTACCATCACAATGATTAAAATCATCTTCCATTTTCTTTCTCTTACTGATTCGTTTTGAAAATGTTCAATGATTAACCAAGAAGCCAAACCTATGCCGAAAATCAAAGCCGGCAAATAATGGTATAAAAAAGTGGGACGGAAAACAAAAGCCAAAGGCAAAAGGGAAAGCCAATAGCCGCCAAAAAGAATCCAAAAATCCTTATACCGGCTTTTTGCTGATAGATATTTTTTGGCCAAGAAAAAACTGGAAATGACCGCGGTTGTCACCATTACCCAAATTATTGGATTGCCGAAAGAAGTAATTTTAATTGTTGAATCTCCAATTTTTTCGCTGAAATAAACCATGGGCTTGAGCATTAAAGGCCAGCCGTACCAAGCGCTTTGTTGAAGGTTAGAACCGCCGCCCGAAGTATAGCCTGAAAAAGAATTCAAAATTTGAAAAGAAGAAACAGTGATGGCTAGAAAAATATTTTTGAAAGGACCAAGATGAGAAGCGAAAGATTTAATCCAGAAAAAAGAAGGACTGCCTAAGGTTTCATAAAACGCCAGTTGCTTTTCCGGAGAAATAAATAAATTATTGCCCAATAATTCAATAGCCAAGATTGTTATTACCCCGACAGTAAAAAAAACAGAAGCCCCTTGTCTTAAAATTTTCTTTTCTTCCTCCCTTTCTGTTAATAAAACCGCTAAAATAATCGGTCCCAAGAAAACCGCGGCAGTTAATTTTACGCTCAAAGCCAAACCCCAAATAAGACCGGCTAAAAGCGGCCGGGATTTATTTTTAAAAAACAAAATTAAAGCCAAAAGACCGAAAACCAAATAAAATCCGTCTAAAAGAATCAAGCGGCTTTGAAGTAAAAGAGAATTTTCCCAAGCCATAAAAAAAGCGCCTAAAAGAGCCACCGACTCTTTACCTGATAAAATCTTCAGAAAAAAATACATTAATAAAACCAAAAGAACGCCGAAGAAAGCGCTTAAAAGCCGAAGGTTGAGATAAGGAAATGAACCAAAGGGCTGGTCATTAATATGAATATCCAAATGGCCTTGAGGATTTTTAAATTCAGTCAGGGGTTGGAAGTTTTGAATTTTATCTTGAGAAACGAAAAACAAAGGAAGGGAGAATAAAAGTTTGCCCAAAGGAGGATGAATATCAAGGTGCTGCCGGGCCAAACGATAGTCAGCGCTAAAAGTGGAAAAGAAAAGTTCATCAGCCACTGGTTTGTCCGGCTCAGATAAATTAAAAAGATGAAACCCCAAACTGATTAAAACAATGATAAAAAGAAAAAAATAGCGATATTTTAAAACCATTGCCATTTTTTATTTTAACAAAAATTATTTCATTAATAAACCAACGAATAACGAATCAATACGAATATACGAATATTCCTAAAAAATTCGTCATTAGCTGGAGACCACAAATAAACAAATCCCGCGGAAAACGGGATTTGTTGCTATACTTTTGCTATTTTTATGGTTACCAGTTGGCTGTGGGGGTTCCACCGCCAAGGGTGCTAGTAATTAAACCTTTTATCAAGTTGATAGATAGGGCAATAACAAAAGCAATAATCGTGTAGATTAATCTTTTCTTAGCGCTTTTGATTTTTGTTTCGTCGCCGGCAGCAGTCATATAAGAAATAGCTGTCCATAAAGCAAAAGCTATAGCAATAGCCCAAAAGATGCCGACAAAAATATCAACCGCATTCGCGATTATGTTAGCAATGCCTGTTAGTGTTGAAGCGTCCTGAGGTGTTGGAGCGTCCTGAGGTGTTGAAGCGTCCTGAGCCAGACCGACGAAAGGCACAATGCCGATTAAAACAGCCGGCCAATAAGCAATAAGTTTTTTCATTGTTTATTATTTTAAATTAAGACCTTTAAAATCGACCTTTAAAATTATTTTTATTATAGCATTTTTAATTTCAGAAACAAGGTTTTTAAGAAACCCCTAAAGTGTGTTTGATTAACTCTTGTAGCACGTTGATAGATATGGCAATAACAAAAGCAATAATGGTGTAAAGCAATCTTTTTTTGGCGGTTTTAATTTTTGTTTCATCGCCGCCGGCGCTCATAAATGTCAAGGATGTCCATAAAGCAAAAGCCACGGCAATAGCCCAAAAGATATTAATAAAAATCTTAACAACATCGCTGATAATTGCCGCCGCGCCACTAAGAGTGGAAACTCCTGTCGCCGGCTGACCGGTGTGGGGAGCGCCTAAAACATCTTCAATAAGATAAATAATACCCGAAGAAATAATAATGATGGCGTAACCAATGACCGCGTATAAAAGCGTTTTTTTGCCTTTTTTAAATTTTTCTTCATTGCCGCCGGCCGTTAAAATCTGAAAAGCGGCAAAAAGAATCATTGCCGCCACAATGGGCGGAGCAATATAATCCCGAAGTCCGTCCACAATTTTTGTCACCACATCGGCAATGGTACCGCTGCCAATGGGGTTGGATAATCCAATCGTCACGCAGGGAGGATTTTGACATTGCTGGGCAAAAGTCTTGGAAATGAAAATCACTAAAGAGGAAAACATATTTTTATTTTAGCACAAATAAACCCCGCAATACAACTGCGATTGCAATGTTTTAGTTAGTTCAACGCCAGGAGAAACCTTTGTGATTTCAGAAAAGACATTGCTATGCTCACCTTAATAATGAAACATTGAGCTAATCTTATCGCAGTTGTTATACGGGGTAAACCAAAATAAAAATAAGGCATTTTTTAATTATTCTGCTTCATCACTTTCCAAGGCGCAACCTTTAAAGGAATAGTTTTGAAGATTGAAATGAACCTTATCGCCAGAAATGTTTTGCCACCTAAGATCAATACCAGCATCGTAAAGTAAATCATTAATTTTAAAATTTTTATACTTATACTTGCCAAGATCAAGGGTTTTGCCATTTATGGTATATGAGTTGGTATTATTGTTGGAGTGAATATTGTCATAGTCGTTGACGGTGGTCCCATCATCAGCATAGCTTAACACAATATCAATGCCTATCCCTCTGGTATGAGGAGCACCAGAACCGCACGTACCGGGGTTTCCAACGACACCCAGAAGGCCGTGACTTTGTTTTTCGCCGCATACCTCATTCCATCTTTCTGTGCAGTAATTTATAACAGCTGTATCACTTTTGTCGCAGCCACCTAGGAGTTTGCTTTTCTTCGAAATTTCATAAAGATACTCTTGATATTTTAAGGGTCGGTAAACAGAAGTGGCGTCTGTGTTAATTCCTAATTGGCCAAGCAAGGGCCACATTTTGTTGAATTCTGTTTTTAACTTTGTTAAATTGCTTTGAATATTTGAATTGGAGGAAGACCAATGTACTCCAAGTGACGGTGCCTGAGTAGTTAAAGGGGCAACAGAACATTGTCCAGTTCCCGCAATACCACTGAAATTATCAACAAAGACCTTGCGACAATCGTATTCAACGGATGCCGGCTGCTTATTCGTGCATTCATCCAACGTCCCATAGCAGTGGGCAAAAATTTCGTTGGTGCGCTTGTACCCATAAACTTCTTTTAGTGAGCTTGAGGGATATTCTTTTCCACATAGCGTGGGGTCAGCAAGGGAAAAACAGTAGGCATTCGCGCAAGCTCCTGTAACTTTATTACAGTCTGAATCACAGCTATATTGTCCATTAGTAGCCACCTTGGCGCGCATAAATCCGGCTGGCTCAGTTGATGTTGGCAAATTTTCTGTGGTAATGACTTCTGAAGGAATACATTCCATGCTGGACCAGGAACCGGAAGCGCCGGTTAAAATAAAAAAAACTGTATTAATAATCACCCAGCCGCCTAAAGCTAAAATCATACCAATAACCGCGCCAGTAATAGCCCCCTTGCCTTTTTTAAGTAAATCCTCACTGCCGTGAGAAACTATCAGCATAATGGCGCCGTAAACAATTACTCCCACTGCTGCCACCAAGCCGATTTCCAAAAGCATATAAAAGAAGTTTTGACCGACGTGCAAAAAATCGCAAAGTCCGCAAGGAGTGGAACCGCTTTTAAAACAATCAATGCCTTCACCCAGCGAAGTCACCAAAGCGAAAAATTTAGAAACAGGCATAAATTTAAAATTATCTTTGAATTATTAAACGGCTGACTTGGTCCTGGGCTTGAGCCAAAGCTTCTTCAGGTTTCAGCCGACCGCTGATAGTCATTTCAATCATTTGGGAAAAAATATCACTGACTTTTTTATCATCAATTTGCGGCCAAGAACGGGCAATTAAAGTTTGGCGGCTGAAAATTCCTAAATCCGGGTCATTAAGATATTTATTGATTAAAACATTAAGAGCCGGCGGTTTTTGAGCTTGTTCAATATAATTTCTCGCCTTGTCCGCATTGGTGGTCAAATTAAGAATAAAACTCCAGGCGATATTTGGATAGCGGCTTTGACGAGAAACTGTATAAGCCCAATAGCGGCTGAAGGTAGCTTTTTTGACGGCTTGAGATGGCTGGGGAATTGGGCTAACCGCGATGTTTAAAAAGGCGTTCCGCGATTTAAGGTAAGAAAGAGAATCCGCATAATTAAAAATCATTGCTACTTTTCCTTGGCTAAAAGCATCCAAAGAATTGTTGGTGAAATAATCGCTCCAAGTGTAATAAGGACCGGCGGCATTGGTAAATTGAGCGTAAAAATTCAAAGCCCGTAAGCCGTCTTCAGAAGCAAAAGTTGCCGCCTCAAAAGTTTGGTTGACCATTTGGGTTCCGTCTTGGAGCATTAAAGTACTTAGTAAATCGCCGGCTCGGCTGATGCTTTTTTCCGAGCCGCCAATAGCCGCCGCCGCTTGAATAATTTGCCGGCCGGGGTTAATTTTTGCTAATTTTGGAATTAAATTTTGAAATTCTTCCCAAGTGGTTGGCGGGGAAACAATGGCACTTTGGTTAAAAAGGTCGCGATTGTAAATTAAAGCTAAAGTATCAATGGAAAGAGGCAGGCCGTAAATTTTTCCCGAAGGAGCGAAATTTTGTTCAACAATTTGGGGAAATAACTGCCGCAAGGAAGCTAAAGGAAATTTTTTCGGAGGCAAAGGAAAGATTAAGCCGGCATTTTTAGGAACCGTCAGGTTTTTGACCATAAAAATATCCGGACCTTGGCCAGTGGCTAAAGCGTCAATCACGGCTGATTCGTAATCGTCGGGGTCGGTAAAATTTCTTTGTTCAAAAGAAACATTGGGGTAATTTTTTTTAAAATTATTAATGACATTTGTATAAAACTCGGCCGAAGCGTCAAAAGTCCAGAATTTTAATTTCGCGGTTACGTTTTGAACGCCGCCTCCGGGTCCGGCTTTTAATCCCGGAATAATTCCTAAAAGCATCAAAATTAAAATCAAAACTGCCAAACCAGCGATGCCGATGACAATTAATTGAATTTTGGATAATTTCATATGCTTTAAATTTCTAATTTCTAATTTCTAACTTCTAATTTCTAACTTCTAACTTCTAACTTCTAACTTCTCATTTCCAATTCAGGAAATATTTTGATTATTTTTGATTTTACAGAATCATTATTCCCGCTATTTTATCCCCTTGTTTTAGTTTCATAATTCTGACTCCGGAAGTAGCTCGGCCGGCTGTTCTTACTTCTCCTAATTTAGTTTTAAGCACCTGCCCCTTTGAAGAAAAAGCCAAAATTTCTTCGTCCTTTTCATCAACAATATGACTGGCGATAATCAAGCCGGTCTTGGCCGTAATTTTGGCAGTTTTAATGCCCGAGCCTCCCCGTTTTTGAACCTTATACTGATTTAAAGGTGTCTGTTTGGCAAAACCATTAGCCATCACTACTAATAACGCGGATCCACGCGGACTGGACGCGGACTGGCGCGGACTTTTTTCTGCGTAGTTCTGCATATAGTCTGTCTTGATCCGCGTCTTTCTTATTATATCAAAGCCGGAGACAAAATCATCTTTTTTCAAGCGGATAGCTCTAACGCCGCTGGCGGTTCTGCCCATGGTTCTGATTTCTTTTTCTTTAAACCGAATAGCTTGACCATGTGCCGTGGTAATAATTACCTCATTAGAGCCCGAAGACAAACTTACGTTTTTCAAAAAGTCGTCTTTGTTTAAATTCAAGGCAATAATGCCGGTATGCCGGATGTTTTCAAAATCGCTCAGGGTTGTTTTTTTAATCAGACCATTTTTCGTCACCATCACTACATATATAGATTCAGGCAGACCCTTTTGTATTGTTTCGTGTTCCTTCCCGGCTAGTTTCGCATATGTCACCAGAGCGCTGATTTTTTCCGCCGGAGTAATTTCCAAAAAATTTTGAACGGCCTTTCCCTTGGCGGTTCGGCTGGCCGCCGGAATTTCATAAACTTTAGTTTGAAAAACTTTTCCCCGGTCAGTAAAGAAAAGAATGTCATCGTGAGTTTGAGCCGAAATAAAATGGCTGATGAAATCTTCTTCTTTTAATTCAAAACCAATAGTTCCCTTGCCGCCTCTTTTTTGAGAATGGAAAGCCGCCGGCGGCATTCTTTTAATGTAGCCGGTTTGGCTTAAGGTCACGATTGTTTCTTCTTGGGAAATTAAATCCTCTTCCTTGAATTCTTTCAGCCCCGACGCCACCATTTTTGTTCTTCGCGGGCTGGGGAAATTTTTTGCCAACTCCGACAATTCCTCTTTTATTATTTTCAAAATTATCTTCGGTTCCTTAAGAATCAATTGAAGTTCGTTTATTAATTTTTTCTTTTCTTTTAATTCGTCTTCCAGTTTTTGTCCTTCCAAAGCCGCCAAGGTTTGGAGTTTCATTTCTAAAATGGCTTCGGCTTGCAAAAAGCTTAAATGAAAATTTTTCATCAAAGCCGCATGAGCCGCTTCTTTATCTTTGGATTTTTTAATGGTGCTGATGATTTTATCAATTACTGATAAAGCTTTAACCAAACCGGTTAAAATATGGGCTCTTTCTTCGGTTTTTTTCAGGTCAAATTCGGTCCGGCGACGAATAACTTTTTGTCGATGATTAAGGTAAGCGGCTAAAAGTTCTTTCAAAGAAAAAACTTTGGGTTGAATTCCTTCGTTCAAAGCCAAAAGGTTAAAGTAAAAATTTTTTTGAAGTTCGGTATATTTGAAAAGTTGATTAAGAATTTTTTGGGGAACAGCGTCGTTTTTTAATTCCACCACAATGCGCAATCCTTCTCGGTCCGATTCATCCCGTAAATCGCGAATGCCCTCAATCTTTTTTTCTTGAACCAATTGAGCCACGTTGGTTACTAAATCAGATTTATTGACCTGATAAGGAATTTCAGAAACAATAATTTGGAAAGAACCGCTTTTTCTTTCTTGAATTTCTGCCACGGCTCGCATCGTGATTGAGCCGTGGCCGGTTTTATAAGCTTCGTTTAAAGAAGTTTTGTCGTAAATGATGCCGCCGGTAGGGAAATCCGGGCCCGGGATAAACTTCATTAAATCTTCAGTTTCGGCTTTGGGGTTATCAACCAAGTAAATTAAAGCGTTAATAACTTCGCCTAAATTATGGGGCGGGATAGAGGTAGCCATACCAACGGCAATGCCGACCGCGCCGTTAATTAAAAGATTGGGAAGTTTAGCCGGTAAACATTTGGGTTCCAAACGCGAACCGTCGTAGTTGGGGGTCCAGTTAACCGTTTCTTTTTCAATGTCCAATAAAAGCTCCTCGGCAATTTTAGAAAGCCGACACTCGGTATATCTTTGCGCGGCCGCAGAGTCGCCATCGACACTTCCAAAATTGCCTTGCCCTTTAATTAAGGGATAACGCAATGAAAAATCCTGAGCCATTCTGACCAAGGCGTCGTACACCGCCATATCGCCATGCGGATGGTATTTACCCATGGTCTCACCCGTAACGCGGGCTGATTTCATAAACTTTGCTCCCGCCCCAAGTCCCATATCCCACATTGCCCATAAAATTCTTCGCTGAACCGGTTTTAAGCCGTCCCGAACATCGGGCAGAGCGCGCGAAACAATCACTGACATTGCGTAATCCAAATAAGATTCTTGAAGTTCTTCGGTAATTTCCCGCGGCTCAATTTTTTCCAAATTTTTTTGTTTTTCCAGAGGCATATTTTTTATGGTAAAGGCGTTGAGGGTATAGGTTCAAGACCTTTAAAGACAAAATTTAATTGAGCGCCTTGAGAAGAAAAGTCATTGGTTTTACTAAAAAGATTTTTTGAAAAATCTTCCCAGTGCTTTAATTGCTCGGCGACGTTATTAATTAAAGATTCAAAATAGCCGCCGATATTTTTAAAAGAAATTTTAAAACCGCGGCCAAAAACCGACCAAAAAGATTCGGAAGAAGTTTTTTCCGAAATAGCGCCGGGAGCGGATTCGTCTTGGGCTGATTGACCCTGACTTATCGGATTTTGGTTTGAATTTAGACTCACAAAATTATTAAAATGGATAAACCAAATAATTAAAACCAAAGTGATACTTAGAGAAGTGGCCAGGATGAACCATATTTTTTTGCGGCGGTCGTCAAGGTCTTGCAAATCAAAAAAAAATTCTTTTAAATCCCGATAAGCTTTTATTAATAATTTAAACATTTAATTGTTAAATTGAAAATGCCGTCTAAATCTTTCTTTTTAATAACTAGTTTTTCTTCGGGATTAATTTTTATATTGCCCAGGATTTTGCTTAATTTTGAAGGCAAAGATTTTGAATCAACCAAGGAGGGAATAAAAATTTTTGGTTTTAAAGTTTTAATTAAATCGTTTAGTTCCGGCGAAGCAATGATAATATCCGACCCTTTAATTTCAGGAACAACGACTTCTTTTATTTCTTTGGTTTCTTTTGTTAGATAACCAAAAACGGCTATTTTAATATCTTCCCAAATCAACTGATAAATTGTTTTTTCTTTTCCTTCTTGAGAGTCGGTCCGCCAACCTTGAATGAAAATTCCGGAAAACTCATATTCCCCTTGATGCTCAACCCAGAATTGTTTTTTCTCAGCCGGATGTTCGTAAATCAAAGAAGCTGGTTGAGTAGAAATTATCAAATCCGCTCCCCTTAAAGCCCGATTATTGGTCGGGTCAATCAAGACAACTAGTTTGCCGGACTGAATTTTAAAATAATTTTCGCCGTACCAATTAATAACCATTTTTTTATTTTACCCGAGTCATCCTTGATTTTCAAGTTAAATATGTTATTTTAGTTTTAATCATCAGTTAAAACTATGGAAATATCTTCCAAACAACTTCATATTTTAAATCAATTAGCGAAATCCAACGCGCCTTTAATGTCTTTGTTAAAAGTCGGGGATTTAGTTGAAGGAAAAATCTTGGAAAAAAGAACCCGAATGATTTTGGTTGACTTGGGCAAATACGGCATTGGCGCTATTTACGGCTTGGAATTGCTTAATGCCGGCAGAGATTTTATTAAAAATCTCAAAGTCGGGGATGTCATCCCCGGCAAAGTCATTAATTCCGACAACGAAGACGGGTTTGTTGAACTTTCAATTTCTGAAGCCGGTCGGCAGGAAGCCTGGCAGGAAATCTCCGAGCTTAAAGAAAAAGAAGAAGTTATTAAAGTAATAATCAGCGGTTTTAACAGCGGCGGTTTAATTGCTAAAATTAAGGACGTTTCCGCTTTTTTGCCGGTTTCCCAATTGGCGGCTGAGCATTATCCGCGAATAGCCGGAGCGGATAAAAATCAAATTTCCCAGGCTCTCCAAAAACTTGTCGGTCAAGAATTAAATATTAAAATCATTGATATTAATCCCCGCACCAATAAATTAATTATTTCGGAGAAAGAAGCCGCGGGCGTTAATTTAAAAGAACTGATTAAAAATTACCAAATTGGTCAAATTATTGAAGGCATTATTTCCGGCATTGCCGACTTCGGCGTTTTTGTTCAATTTACCGACAACCCGGCAGTTGAAGGATTAATTTACATTTCCGAAATTTCCCACCGTTTAATTGATAATCCCAAAGAAATTGTCAAGCTTGACCAGGTGATTAAAGCTAAAATTATTGAAATAAAAGAAGGGAAAATTTTTCTCTCCTCAAAAGTGCTGGAACCAAACCCCTGGGATAAAGTTGGTGATTATTATAAAGAAAAACAAACGGTTAAAGGCGAAGTTTATAAATTTTATCCTTTTGGCGCGGTTATTAATTTGGAACACGACCTTCAAGGCCAAATTCATGTAGCCGAGTTCGGCAGCTTGGAAGAAATAAAAAAGCAATTGGAACTCAACAAAAAATATTCTTTTATTATTGAATCTATCCAACCTCAGGAAAAAAGAATTGTTTTGAAATTAGCTTCTCAATAATTGACAAAAGGGATAATTAAATAAACAATTTTGGCGGTTTTATTTCTGCTCTTTTTGCTCTTGACAAATTTTCACTTAGAGGGTATACTTACAACGGTTGTTTGAAAAGGGAGTTTTTGTTACTCCCAAAATAAACCTTTATTTTGTTTAACTTTTTTCTGAAAGGAGTGTTTGTTATGGAAAAGACCGGAATTAATACTACTATTGCCGCGGAGGCGACTAGGCAAGTTGCTGCCATCTCCCCCATTGATAACGGTCAAAATGGCGGGAAACTTCTCTCGCCAGAGGCTTTTGTTTTCTACCGAAAGGACCCTCGGGTCCTGTGGGGAGACATTTGTAAGGCCTTTGCTAATCGCTCGAATGGGCCGGTGACCTTGGAAGAGTATCGCGCCTTTTACCAGGCGTGGATGGAGAAAAACAATATTTTATTGACTCAGGATGCTTACCAAGAATGGCGCCAGCACGGCGGGCTAGCTTTGATTTCCCTTAAGGAAATTAAAGAAAAGACCGGGAAGTCCTCTGGAGTGACCCCGGAGGAACTTTTGCCAATTCTTGAAGATCAAGAAGTGGGCATAGGCTTCTCCTTGGACGGGGAAGCCATTGAATGTTACCGGTGCGCCAAGAAGTTTCAGCCAATTGCCAAAATTCTCATAGACTGGCGGGGCAAGCCAGTTTTCAGAAGAGATGGCACTTATGCCCGTTGCGGAAATTTTTTGGGCATCCGTAGTGAGGTTGATGGCAAGGCGGCGTTGTTCGTTGTTGTAGCGATTTGCTACAAATGCCATAACATTCCAGAGCTAAGGCGACAGCTGACTTTCCCTCGGCAGGAAGCCGAGAACTATGTCTGTCGTCAGAATCAGAAGATGACGAGAGCAGCAAAAGCCACGGAAGAGATTCTCCGTAGCATTCAGAAGACAAAAAGGGGAGGTTCTCGTCTCTCCGAAAATGTGAGGGTTAATCTCCTGAAGAAGTGTTGAACCGCACCAAAAGCCCTGTTTACCAGGGCTTTACTTTTTTTAAATTTCTGTTAGAATTAACTTCGGTAAATTGTCAATTATTAACGAATAAAAAGGAGATAAAATGATTCCCTTTAAGCCAATTCCAATTGTCCAGGACTACAAGAATAAAATTTTTGCAGTCCTAAAAAGGCTGAAAAATGAAGGCCTGATTTCTTCCTATGAATTCCTGGTCGGAAACCAGCCGGCTTCCTTGTTTTTCAAGTTAATTATTAGGAGAACCGGCCAGCCTTTATACCAAAAATTTGACATTTCTTACGGCGTAAAAAATCTTCAAAGTTCCAGCCGTTTCACTAGAATTGATTTACCTCAAAGTCCTTTTTCAGTTAATATTGTCAGCGAGATGGACCTTGAAAGAACTATCCGCGGGGAAATTTCAAAAAGAATTTTGGGGTTTATGAATGAAGAAAAAGCCTTGGAGGCAATGAAAAGTCTTGTTCAAACAGGAGAACTTCAGGACTGCTTCCGAGCTCCAAGCTACTCAGATATTCATAGAGGAGCAGATATCTACGGCACTTTTTTTAGTGAGGAAAATGAATTCTTTTTTAAAATGGGAGTATCAATTAAGAGCAGTTTGGCCGGCCGGGAAAGGCATAAGAAGAAATATCCTCAAGCTCCTTCTCTGGTCATAACCAAAGAGATGAAAATTGAAGACATCACTAAAAAGCTTCTTGAAATTAAAGAAGCCTTTATGAGAGGAGAAATTATCCACGTCTGATATTGAACCCTATTGGAACCCGCTGTCTCTAAGATAGCGGGATTTTATTTGCCCCGTGTAACAACTGCGATAAGTCTGATGTATGACGGGGTTTGCCCTTTTTAAAAATTTAGTTATATTATATTCTTAATAAATAGACTTATGAAAAATTTTTCCAAAAATATTTTATTAGTTATCGGCATTTTATTTGCCGTGGCTTTTGTTTTTTCTTTAATTGCCGAAACCAACCAAGCTAATGTCAAAAATTTGAGCATTGACCAAGTGGTTAAAATGATTAACGCCGGTGAAATTAAAAACATCACTGTCAGCGGCAATAATTTACAAATTGTTTTAAACGATAACTCCAAAGCTGTTTCTCAAAAAGAAAGTGAGGCCGGTTTGATTGAAACTCTTCACAATTACGGCGTTGATTCTCAGGCCTTGCAAAAGGTGGAATTTAAAGTTCAAGGCGAGAGCGGCTTTAAATATTGGCTGGGGATTATTATCCCCACGCTTTTACCTTTAATTATTATGGTTTTTATTTTTTGGTGGATTTTCAGACAAGCCAAAACCGGAGTTAACCAGGCTTTTACTTTCGGCAAAGTTAATTTAAGGCTTTTTGCCAATCCTAAAGACGCTGTCACTTTTAAAGATGTGGCCGGCCTTAAAGAAGCGAAAGAAGATTTAGAAGAAGTGATTGATTTTTTGCGTCATCCGAAAAAATTTCTGGAAATCGGCGCCCGCATTCCCCGGGGAGTTTTATTGATGGGTCAGCCCGGCACCGGGAAAACGTTACTGGCAAGAGCAGTTGCCGGTGAAAGTAATGTCCCTTTCTTTCATATCTCGGCTTCAGAATTTGTAGAAATGTTCGTTGGGGTCGGCGCTTCGGTAACAGGTGATACGCCGGTACTTTTTAAAACTTCCGGGGGAATAAAACTTTTACCCATTAAAGAATTTGTTGACCAATACTATAGAGAAAAAGAATCGGGTTTTGTTAAACCGGTAAATAATGTTCAAACTTTAGGATTCCAACCTTTAACTAGTAAATTTTATGGTGCTAAGTCAGTTAAAAAAAGATTTTTTGGCGGCAGTCAATGGACAAATATTCAGTCGGTCTTTCGCCATAAAATTAATGAGATTTACGAAATCTATTATCGCGGCGGTTTGATCAGAACAACCGGCGATCACAGTATTTTTGTAAGAAACGGCAATATGATTGAAGCCAAAAAGGCAAGCGAATTAAAACCTGGCGATATTCTGGTTAATTTACCTTTTAAAGTAAGAAGTGAATTTGTTCCTAATTTTGGGACTACCCATAAAATCCGAGCTCATCAATTTCCCCAAACTGTTAATTTGGAATTAGATCTTTTTGATAAAAGATTTTATGAAGAACAACGGAAGTATAATTTTGTTTTAGAACAACTGCCAATTTTAAGTCAGGTCGCTATTGGAAAAGAAATCGGAGTTTCTCAAGCAACGGTGAGAAATTGGCAACTGGGCCATCATCAACCGCGATTTTTCAGCGCCAATGTTTTTACTAATAATACTCCAGCTAAAATAAAAATAACGCCGGGATTAATGAAACTTTTGGGATATTACACTGCCGAGGGCCGGACAACGGAATATTATACTCAATTTGTCTTCGGTTTTCATGAAAAAGACTTACATAAAGATTGTATTCAATTAATTAAAGAAAACTTTCATCTTGAACCGGCTGTAAAAGATATTCCCGAGACCAATTCTTTGCGGATTACTGTTAGTTCACCGATAGTGGCAAGATTTTTTGAGAAATATTGCGGCAATAGTAGTCATAATAAACATTTGCCAGCTTTTATTTGGGAATTGCCTCAAGAATATTTCTTGAGTTATTTAGACGCTTACAGTCGAGGCGATGGTTATACTTCCAAAGAAGGCAAACTTATTATTTCCTCGGTCAGTCAGCAACTGATTCGTGAACTCGTCTGGCTTTGTAGTATGCACGGCCTTCAGGTTGGCGTTGGTCAAAATATTTCTCCGGCTGGCCGGATAATCAAAAAAAAGCCCTTGCCCGAAACCAAATATTGGAGATTAACGATTAGTAAAACATCGCATCCATTTAGAGAGAAAATGAAATTGCCGTATCAGTGGAAAAAGCCAATTATTAGCAAGATTATTAAAAAACCCTACGACGATTATGTTTACGACCTTTGCGGCTGTGAAAATGAGGCTTTTTTTGGCGGCGAAAAACCAATTTTATTACACAATAGTCGGGTTCGGGATCTTTTTGCCAACGCCAAAAAAGCGGCCCCCTCCATTATTTTTATTGATGAAATTGACGCGGTTGGTCGGGAAAGAGGGGCAGGATTGGGCGGCGGACACGACGAAAGAGAGCAAACTCTTAATCAAATTTTGGTGGAAATGGACGGTTTTGAAAGAGATAATAATGTTATTGTGGTGGCGGCTACAAATAGACCGGATATTTTGGACTCGGCCCTTTTAAGACCCGGGAGATTTGACCGCCGGGTTATTTTGGATATGCCGGATATTAATGACCGAGAAGAAATTTTAAAAATCCACGCTCGAGGAAAACCCTTGGACAAAACTGTTAGTTTAAGAACCGTGGCTGTTCGAACTCCGGGATTTTCCGGCGCTGATTTGGCTAATTTAGTCAATGAAGCGGCTATTTTGACAGCTCGTCAAAACCGAAAAGTAATCTTGCAGGAAGACCTTTTTAATTCTATTGAAAAAGTTCTTTTGGGTCCGGAACGAAAATCGCGGGTTATTTCTCCCAAAGAAAAAGAAATTGTTGCTTATCATGAAGCCGGGCATGCCTTGATGGCGGCTGGATTAAAAGACACTGACCCCATTCAAAAAGTTTCCATTATCAGCCGGGGAATGGCCGGCGGTTATACTTTAAAAATGCCGACCGAGGATTCTTATTTTAAAACCAAAACTCAATTCTTGAATGAACTGGCAATTGCTTTTGGCGGTTATGTCTCGGAGCAGGAGGTTTTTAAAGATGTTTCTACCGGCGCGGCCAATGATTTGCGTCAAACCACAGAATTGAGCCGACGATTGGTGACTCAATACGGAATGAGCGAAAAATTGGGACCGCGGACTTTCGGCAAAACTCAAGAATTGATTTTCTTAGGCCGGGAAATTTCCACGGAAAAGGATTATTCAGAAAAGGTGGCTTTTTTAATTGACCAGGAAATCGCTAAATTTATTGGAAAAGCTCTTGGCGTGGCTAAAAAAATAATTTCCGAACACCGAAAAATTTTAGATACCCTAGCCAAAACTCTTATTGAAAAAGAAACTTTGGAACAGGAAGAATTTTACAAAATTATCAAGTCTTTTAATTTAAAGCCAATAGCAATAAAATAAGTTCGGAAACTACCCTATTAAAGAGCCGCTGAGGGGTCAGTAGCTTAATGGCTAAAGCACGCTGCCTTACCTGTTCCGTCGAAATGCGCTTGTAGCTCAGTGGTAGAGCATCGTCCTTATAAGACGAGGGTCGTAGGTTCGATCCCTACCAAGCGCACAAGAATAGGCGAGGTAGTTCAGAGAATCCAAGGACGATTAGCTCAATGGTTAGAGCGCCTGCTTTACACGCAGGAGGTTGGAAGTTCAAATCTTCCATCGTCCACCAAAAAATGAGATTTAAATTTTTAACCGCTGTCAATATCTTATTTGACAAAAACCAAAAAATCAATAATTCTAACAATAAGGTTTTATGTTTAATAATTCTTCTGGTCTGAAAATAAATACCGAGGAAGTGGTTAAAGAAATTATCGGCTTTATGAAGGCTGATTTAGGGAGTCTTTATAAAATAATTATTGGCACCGACTCCGGACTTTTTGCCGACAAATCCGCGGATTTTGTTACGGCCGTTGTTATTCACCGCGTTGGCAACGGCGGCCGTTATTTTTGGCGGCGAATTGAACTAAAACAATTTCATACTCTTCGCGACCGGATTATCAAAGAGGTTTTACTTTCCTTAGAAGTGGCCAAGGAAGTTTTAATGGAATTAAAAAATTCTTCGGCGCCGGATTTTGATTTTGAAATTCATGCTGATATCGGTGAAAATGGCAAAAGCAAAGTTTTAATCCAAGAAGTGGTAAGCATAATTAGAGCTCATAATTTCAACGTCAAAACCAAACCCGAAAGTTACGCGGCTTCTAATGTAGCTGACCGGCACGTTTAAAATTTTTATTTCCTATGGCTGATAAAATTGTCTTTGATATTGAAACTAAAAATTCTTTTGCCGATGTGGGCGGAGAAAAAAATGTAAAAAAATTAGAAGTTTCAGTGGTTGGCGCTTATTCTTACGAACAAAATCAATATTTCATTTTTGACGAAAACGAATTTTCTCAAATCAACGATCTTTTTAAAAAAGCCCGTTTGCTTATTGGTTTTTCCAGCAAACATTTTGATGTCCCGGTTTTGGAAAAATATTTACCTTTCAATTTGTCAGCCATTCCCCATTTTGATATTTTAGAAGAAATTGAAAAAAAATTGGGCCGGCGGGTCGGATTAAACATCTTGGCTCAAGCTAATGTCGGAAGCGGCAAGAACGGCAGCGGCTTGGAGGCCATAGATCTTTACCGAAAAGGCGAAATGGAGAAATTGAAAAATTACTGCCTTCAAGATGTAAAATTGACCAAAGAAATTTTTGATTTGATTAAAGTTCAAAAGTATCTTTGGATTCCCCAAAAAAATGTTCCCCAAATGATAAAACTGGAAATTATTTTTGATGAAGGAGCTTTCGCCCAAAATCGTTTAATTTAAAATGCCCAAAAAAAATAAATTTTTTGTCAGTATTGTGGCTCTCCTTTTAGCAATGGGGGTGATAACGCTTTACTTTCCTCTTCTTTTTGCGCCGTCCAGTCAGCCGACCAGTCGTCCTTCTCAAGAAGAATCAACGTCTCCTCCAGTCACTGCCGTCACTTCTTCTCAAAGCACTTCTTCGGAAGAAAAAAATCCGCCGGCCAAAATTTCTTCTTCCTCTAAACCAATAACTTCTTCTCCGGGTTTGGCTACTACCACTAGCCCTAGCTCCACCTCTAGCAACGATTCTTCTGACCTTCAAAAAGAGGTTCAAGGCCTGGAAGATATCAACAAACTTTTAAATCCTTAAGGCAAGTTTTTAAAGTATTGATTACCATCTAGAACCATCTAGAACAGAAATTTTTTCTTATCAGCCTTGCTTTATTCAGCTTTTTTCGCCATCTTCTACCCTTTATTTTTTTACTCTTTATTTTCTGCTTTCTATCTACTTTCTATTTTCTAGTTTTTTTCATCTTCTTTGTTGTTTATCTTTATCTTTGTTCATTTTTCTCAGTCCTCAATCTTGTATCATATGATACAAGATTGAGGACAAGGGAAATTCTCTAAAATTTTTTCTCTAGAAAAATTATCCCTGTCTAATGAGGTCAAAAAATCGGTTCTTACTTAACTTCCATTTTTAGCGCTGGCATTTGAAGGGGTTTTATCATAAATTAATACTAATGATTGATAAAGTTTTGGAAAATCTGATTCGGAAAGAAACCAAAAGACAAAAAGAAACAATTAATTTAATTGCTTCGGAAAATTATGTTTCGCCGGAAGTTCTTAAAGCTTTAGGTTCGGTTTTTACTAACAAATATGCCGAGGGATATCCGGGAAAACGCTATTATGGCGGCAATGAAGTAGCTGACGAGCTGGAAAAATTAGTTCAAGAGCGGGCTCTGAAACTTTTTAAGTGTTCGTCAAAGACATGGTCAGTTAATGTTCAGCCGTATTCCGGTTCACCAGCTAATATTGCGGTTTATTTAGGCCTTGTGCCTTTGGGTGAAAAAATAATGGGTTTGCGTTTGGACATGGGCGGGCATTTAACCCACGGCCATAAAGCCAGCCTTAGCGGCAAGCTTTGGCAACCGGTTTATTACGGGGTGAACAAAAAAACCGAGAAGCTTGACTACGATGAAATTTTAGCCCTAGCCAAGAAGGAAAAGCCAAAATTAATAGTGGCGGGTTACACTGCTTATTCCCGGATTATTGATTTTAGAAAGTTTAAAAAAATCGCTGAGGCAGCCGGAGCAATTCTAATGGTTGATATGTCTCATTTTGCCGGGCTTGTTGCCGCTGGGGTTTATCCCTCGCCTTTTTCTTGCGCTGATATTGTTACGACAACTACCCATAAAACTTTGCGAGGTCCGAGAGCGGCAATGATTTTCTCCAGAAAAGAGTTCAGCGAAAGAATAAACAAAGCTGTTTTCCCGGGTGTTCAAGGCGGCCCTCATTTAAACCAAATCGCGGCTATTGGCGTGGCTTTAGATGAAGCTTCAAAACCGGCGTTCAAAAAATATGCGAGGCAAGTTGTGAGAAACGCAAAAACGCTGGCTGAAGAGTTGAGAAAACGGGGATGGCGCATTGTCTCCGGCGGCACGGACACGCACCTTTTCCTTGTGGATACATTCGCGGCCGGCGTAAGCGGAAAGGAAGCCAGCGAAAAACTTGAACAGCGGGGAATTATTGTCAACAAAAATATGATTCCTTACGACAGCCGGAACCCGCAAGACCCTTCGGGGATTCGTCTTGGCACAGCGGCAGTTACTACCCGAGGAATGAAAGAAAAGGAAATGAAAAAAATCGCTCAGCTTATTTCGGATATTCTTTTTTCAAATTCCAAAGTCAAAATTACAAAAACATAAATGTAGAATGTAAATATCAATCCATTCAACAAGTTCAGGATTGATGCTGAGTAAAGTCGAAGCATCAAAATGTCCCGAAAAATTTAAAATCTTCTTGTCCCGTTAATTTGCGAAGTAGATTTTTTCGGGGTGATTTTTGAGT
>Ga0210057_1003426_pt1 | contig 21860 bp, 28 predicted proteins | sample CryGeyCG2114_010_2_FD_183968 | JGI IMG/M metagenome (GOLD analysis project Ga0210057, IMG submission 183968) | Groundwater microbial communities from aquifer - Crystal Geyser CG10_big_fil_rev_8/21/14_0.10 (SPAdes) (version 2) | ecosystem: Environmental > Aquatic > Deep subsurface > Groundwater ...
TTAACAAAAAGTATATTTAGAATTTAATATTAAGGTGGCTGTAGCTCAATGGTTAGAGCGCTGGTCTGTGGATCCAGAGGCTGTGGGTTCGACCCCCATCAGCCACCCCAATTGTGCACTATCTGAACCGAACCCTCTTCTACCAACACTTTCACCCTATCGGTGAGGGTATAATCGGTAATTTTACCTTCACTAATTACCATAGATTTAAAAAACATATTAAGATAATTTCTTTTTTGATCAAAATCAGCCTCTTTATAAGCTAGTCCAATATTTTCTGCAAGTCGCAAAATTTCTTCTAACTCTTTAATCTTTTGGGTATGATCTGTGTTCAAATTCTTTAACTGTTTTTCTAAATCAATTTTTTGTTTACTGTATTTGTCGTTAAGTTTTAAAAATGTTTCATTATCAATATCTCTTTTAACAAATCTTGCATCTTCTAGTTCATCAATTGCTTTATCAAGTTCTGAAACCTGTTTTTGTATTTGAGATCTTTCTTTTGTTTCATTTTTCTTAAAATCCTTAAGCAACTCTTGTGCTTTAGCAAGTACATATTCAACATACTTTTTGCTAATCTGAATCTTTTGAAATAATAGTTCTACCTGTTCTTCTAGTAAATCTGTGTTTTCATAACTATCAGGTTCGTTTTTAGCATAGTAATATCTAAATAATCTCCCACTTTTTTTAAGGTGTTGTTCACCAAACATTTTGTTACCATTTTCTGTAACTAAAAATCCTTTAAGTAAAAAACTATGCTTTCTTTGTCTTGATGCATTGTGGTTATGTGCTTTTATAACAGCTTGCACTTTGTTAAATATTGGTTCAGTAACTAATGGTTCATGACTTCCTTTATATACTTTGCCTCCCCATCTTAGTACCCCCGCATAAAAATCATTTTTTAAAATTACGCTTACAGTGTTTCTGTGTACTGATACTCCCCTCTTCGGCATTACATTTTTAGAGTTTAGATAATCAGTTATATATTCCATACTATAACTACCAAGAGCATACATTTTAAAAGCCTCTTTAATATGTGGTGCTGATTGTTTATCTAGTGTAATTATTCTTTCATCTAATTTACTTTCAGGTTTCGGATTTTCAGAATTAAGATAACCAATAGGTGCAGATGATGGCAACCAACCTAACTTAGCCTTTTCTTCCATAACCTTACTTGTTTTTCTGCCTGTTATTTCAGATTGAAAGGCATTAACAGAGGCAATAATAGTATCAATTAAATTTCCTTCAGGAGAATTATCAAGCATTGGTTGGCTAATAGAGATTAGTTTAACCCCATTGTCTTTAAGAATTGATTTAACAGTTAAATGATCAAGCGTATTTCTAGCGAGTCTATCTGTATCTTGTACCAATATTGCTTCAATTAGATTTTCTTTGTTTTGAATATCAAGCAATAAATCTTTTAAAGCCTGTCTATTAAGGTTAGTTGCAGATTTGCCTTCATCAATATATGTTCCAACTACAGAATAATCATTATCTTTACCCCAGTTTTTACAGATTTTAAGTTGAGTTTCTATACTCTGTCCGTTTTGAGCCTGTTCTTCAGTAGATACTCGAGCATAGATATAGGCATTTTTCATTTTTTATATACCTTCTTTAATTACTTTCATTACATCAACTTTTCTATACCTTCTATCTTTTCTATCCCCTACCCTTACAGCTTTAAATTTGCCGTTGTTATCCCATTTTCTTAAAGTCCAAACACTTAATCCAAGCATTTCTGCTGTTTCTTCAAGACTTAAAAGTTGTGAATTATTTTGATCATTCTGCATATTGAAAGTTTAACATAAAAGTACTAATATATACTAAGTTATTATATGTAGATGTAAAATGCAAGAGGGGAATATAAAATATTCTATTATGACCAATCTTTTTCTGACATTTGATTTCTAACTATGCTCTCTTCTGCTATTTCTCTCATAGTCTTTGTTGGTACTTGAATTGTAAATTGGATTCTACTTACTTCACTATTTTGATTTCCATTTTTTATTTTGGCATCAACCTTTGCTTCAAAAATTTTTATTACACCACCTTTTGCTCCACCATCAACAGAATAAGAATCGGTATTTGCAGTTGTAACTGCAATATCAAAATGAACTCCTTTAATTGTATTTGAACTAGAATCTATATAATAGCTTTTATCAGTTTTTTCTTTTGCTATTTTTAGACCTTCATCTATATCTAATAATACATTGGAGATAAATTCATTTAATTTCATAGTTGTAAAATAATTTAAATACCAATTTAATTATAGAGTCTTTCAGGATTGAAATACAGAAAATATCTAAAATATAATGTTAAAATTAAGCTATCATGATAAAGGACAAACTAACCTTGAAACAAAAAATGTTTTGTAAATATTATATAGAAGGTAGTGGTAATGGCACTGAGGCTGTTATTAAGGCAGGCTACAATGTTACTAAGCACAATGGTACTGTTAATAGGTTACTTGCAAAAAGCATAGCATCAGAAAACCTTACTAAACCTGACATTATAAAGCATATACAGGACATTTTTGAATCTTGTGGATACAACGATAACTCTATCTTAAACCAACATTTGTTTCTAATTAAACAAAATACTGACTTATCTGTAAAAGCAAGAGCGATTGATATGTATTATAAAAAGACAGGTGCTTATACAAGCTTAAAGCCACAAAACACCTTTAGGTTTGTATATAACTAGACGGGGTTTAGTTTTAGAACTTTTAACTTAGAAATACTACTCATATAACTCAAGCCCACCATCTGGAGATGGAAATGTATTGTCATTATCAAATGCCCAAAAGGGTGCTTTACTTAAGATTTTGCCGTTGTCTTTACCCTTAAATTGGTGATCACAATTTGGTATTACTTCTAATAAGTTAAGTCTTGAAGATTCTGCTATATCTTTAAATATTTGTCCGTTTTTTGTTCCAACAATTTTGTCGTTACTACCTATTACTACATATAAATCGTTTTTATATTGTTTTAGTCCTTTGTGTATTTCTTTCCAACCTGCTCCAAATGATGGGGCTAAAAGTAGTATCTTTTCAACTTCTGGGTAAAGGTGTGCGACTGTAGGAATAGCACCAGCTCCATCTGAAAAACCCATTAGATATATTGTAGGTTGATTAGATCCACATATTTTATAAGAATTACTAATAACATATTCAATTACAGTTTTAAGATTTTCCCTAAGAAGTTGTGAATAATTAACTCCTGGGATATTTTTATTCCACATACGAACAACTGAACCAATTTTATTTTGCATATGTTCTGCAAGAGTCAGATACTTGTTGTTGTAGCCATCTATATGACCACCAGATCCAGGGTAATTTATAATCACTTTGTGTGAATTTGCTTTATGTACGGCTATCTCAATATCTATCTCTATTTCAGGTAAAAGTTTTGGGTCGTTTTCAATATAGAAATCATCTTGCTCAAATATATTAATTTTTCTGTGTAATGTGTGATTCACATAAGTTGGCATATTATTATTTATTCTATAGTTATTTACAACCTTAAAAAACTCAAGTTTGTGATACCTTTATTTACGAATAATAGTGTTGTTTAAACTCAACAAAACTTTCATTGTTACTTATGTAAACATAAATATCTAACTCCGATTTTTCAAATACCCTTTTACAAGTTTGTGCTACATGTTTTATAGGAAATCCATTTATACCTGTTGCTATAGGTGGAAAGGCAATTGATTTGCAATTTAAACTTTCTGCCATTTGTAACGAGTTAGCTATTGCTACCTCTAACAAACCACTATCTTCAAAATAATATTTAGGTGCGACTGTATGTATAATATGTTTACATAGTAAGTTATATGGTTTGGTAACAATTACATCGCCAATCGGTAACCATTTTGTTGATAGGCGTTTTCTAATTTCAACACATTCTTTTTCAAGCTCTATTTTTCCAGCTTTTCTAAATATTGCACCACAGCTACCACTACCCGCAATTAGACTCTTATTTGCAGAGTTTACTATTGCATCGGTTGTTGCATTTGTTATGTCTTCGCAGATTATGGTTGTCATAGTGTTGTTTCATGTAGTCTTACTGCTAATTCTTCAATATATTTGTTGTTAATTAGTGAATTTACCCAGTCATCTGGAATATTTGTGTAACCATAGTAAGCACCTGCTAACGCTCCTACAACTGCTCCTTGCGTGTCTGTATCGCCTCCTAATGCTATTGCTTGGGTAATGCAGTCTTCTAGTGTGTCTGTTGTAAAAAATGAGTGTAAGGCGATAGCTAGTGTATAAAGAGAATATCCTGTTGTGTGTAATAAGTTTTGGTCTAGCTTATTAAAGTCCGTTTGTAATAGTTCTTTTATGTCTTGTGGTATATCAAGTTTTGAATCTAGTATTAGATTACAATAATCTGTTTTATCTATTTCTTGTAATGCGTAACTAATACACAAGTTAAGAATTACACAGCTCCAAGCTGATATATGGTTATTATGTGTAACTAAAGCTGATTTAATACTATTTTGTACAAGTTGATTTATGTCTTTGTTATATCGTATACCAATGGGTGCACAACGCATTAATGCTCCATTTCCACCTGCTTTATGGTTATGGGTAATTGTAGTTGGTATATTATCTTCTGTTTGTTCTATAAAAACTCTTAGGGTGTGTTGACCTACTCCATAAGACTTATCTCCAAATGGTGTTGAGTACCCTTCATAAAACCATTTTTTGTATTTTTGATATTGGTCTTTCTGATCAAAACCTTTTTCAAGTAAGCTTTCTGCTAAACAAATTGCCATACTTGTATCATCGGTATAAAAACCTGTTACCTGTTTATCTATAAATTGTATTGTGATTGGTTTTAGTTTGTTTATACTAAAGTGTTTCTTAACCTTTCCAGGCATTGCAAATTCATAGGGCATACCAAGATAATCACCACAGGCTAGCCCTATTAAACAACCTTTGCTTTTATCTAATGTAGTATTGTTGTTCATTTTCATTTTTATGTACCAGGAGTTGTTACATTAATAATAAGAACATAAACCGTTTCCCTGATACCTACCTCCATTTGATTCACAGTTAGCTTTATTTTGAAATTCTTCTTGTATAAATCTATTTTGTTCTTTCATAGTATCTTCTAGTTGGTATTGTAAATCAGATATAGAGTTTTCCAAATCACTAGTATCAACTTCCTGTGTATTAATTTCAGTAGGTTTTTCTTCAAATAGGGGTTCTGGTTCTAACCCTTTTTTTATTATGCAAACCTTGTAACTGGTATCAATCACTACTAGATTTTTACTATCTTTTGTAGATTGATATAAACAAAACCTTCTTATGTTTGCAGGTCTAATTTGAAACCAGTAGAAAAAAAAAGACCCTAGTACTATTAATAGTACAATATATATCCACTTCTTTTTTTCTTTTTTGCAAACATCTTTTATATTAGTCAAACCTTTTAAAAAATTATATTTCATAGCAAATGTTTAAATTATTACGAATGTTCTAAATCCATCTCAAAATTAACTAATGCAGATCTAATACTTCCTTGATGCCATTTGTCTGCAATTGATTTAAGTTGTTTTTCTAATGTATATGGGTTGGTTCTAGCCCAGCTATATAGTTTTGGCATATTATCAGGATCTATTTCTTCTCCTAAAATTATGATTGGCTCTAAGTTTTTATCTTTCATAAATCATTTCTGGTAATTTTGTACAAAATAATTTCATTAGAAATTGAACCTTCTATTCTTAAAAATTCTGATGCCTTAACACTATTAATCAAAACACCTTGTAAAATTTAATAAATATGAATCATGATATTATGTTTTCAAATATAGTCAGAAAAACTACAATAACAAAAACTGTTTCAATCAGTTTATCTTTAGTTCTTTCTTTCTGATTTAACATAAAATAAATACCAGCCAAAATTGTTCCAATAATAATATTTCTAGATAGTACTCCAACATTTTCAGCAATAAAGCCAACTATTGATTCAAGTGTACTTAAATCATTTTTACTAAATACCAATCTTTGTCCTATTAGGAATACAAATAACAAATAAATATATTTCATGTTTTTATCTTTTTTATCTAACACCTTTTGTTTTTCTAATTGTGATAATTTCCCTATATGTTTTGTAAAAAGTTTTCTCCTCAGGTAAAAAACTATAACAAACAAGAATATAAGAGGAGCTAGAACTATTAGCGTTTCCATATATAAACACCCAAATTAATATTAATTATGATAGTTTACAGATATTTCCTTACTATTGTTTTATGCCTTACTTAGGGCATTTGAGATTATAAATATATACTAGCAGTAAGTCGACTAGAGGTAAAGATTTACACAAACTGTAGTTGTGAATACAATTACATCAGTTTCAAAAAAATTAGGTAAAAAAATCAATCGCTTGCGAATTGAAAAACAACTAACACAAGAAGAATTAGCTTTGGAGGCAGGTTTAAACAGAGCTTATATTGGTTATATTGAACGTGGAGAAAGAAATCCTTCTACTGAAACAGCTTCTAAAATTGCTAAAGTCTTAAAAGTTTCTTTAGATGAACTATTTAAATTTTAGAAAGTGAATTTGCTGTCTTATATCAATTTTGTGATCATACTTGTTAAACTTTCTTTACAAAAGTCAGTCTATTCAATTAAGTATTATTCTAAACTATAAATTTTAAAAATAAACTCTATAATAGAGTTGTAAATTGTATTATAAATAAATATGTAAATGAAGATGAATAAAAATTCCCCTAACCATCATGGTAAACTTAATGTTTTCAACGATGTGCCTGATAGACGTTGGGAAATTGAAAAACTTACTAGAGATGGTTTAATAAATCTTCGTAAACAGCAAGAAGAAGAAAGAAAAGCAAGAGAAAATGCAAAAATGAGCAGAATTCTACTTTCGAAAGAAGACAAATATGACCATGCTTTAAAATTAATTATAGAACATTCCGAAGCAACAGAAATTTCAAATACATCAGATATTAACATTAGTATTCCTTTCTATGACTTTAACTTTGAGGATCATAAAAGTACGTGGAATTTGCTAAAAGCATTTTTAGAAAAGTTGAAAAAGGCTGAGTGTTTTAAAGATTTTGCTATTGGCAGAGATATATCTATTACTCAGGTTAATTTAGGAAGACTTAAAAAATATACATTTAACAGAAAGGATGATATTTCATCATATTTTGGTTTCGAAGAACATGTGTTTAGATTAAAACGAATTAATAATTCATATGCAGTTATTAACTTCTACCCACATAAAAATCAAGAGTCGAATACTTATCACTTTATGTCTTTTCTTGTGGAACAACTAGAAACCTCTCATGAGTTAGATAATAATTGTATAGCCTCAATTGTGATTAAGCAAACTATCGCAATAGAGTATCTTAAAGAAAAATTACCGAGTTCAAAAATTACACTAGATTGGTTACGAAGTACAAAAGCTAACCTTTTAAGAAAAATCCCTAATGAATATAAATCGTTGATAATGATTAGTGACTATAATAGTTCAATAGAAGGTTATAAGTTTTCACTTAGACTTCCACTTTGAGATTGTAGTTACGCACCGCGTAACTGTTTTCCTTACAACACTATTTAAAATAGCTTGTTTACCAATTTAACAGTAACCAAGTAATACCAAGGTTTCAGAAACTATAACTCCTATTTCATCATGATCAAATAATCAGTGAGATCGTGCTTGACACATCTTCCGCGTAACTCCTTGATAACAAATTAATATGGAAATAAAAAATAGTTTGATACAAAATAATTTACTTATGATTTCGGATTTAAGTTTATCAACCACGCTTTCTCTTTATTTTGTAATAAAAGAAGTTGTTAGAAATAATCCACGCACTGTGTTGTTTGTGTTTGACAAAACAAGTGAGCTTGATGACTTTGTAGATAAATATTGGAAAGGTGAAATTCTTGTTGAACCACAGACATTTACTAACCAACTTAAAAAAATTAAGACAAGGATTTACTCCAATGCCTGATACAAACTTTTGGGACGACTTAACATACATACTAGTTGATCAAGTAACAAGTAGTAAAAAATTAAGTAAATATGAAAATGAAAATACAATCGCTAGAAAGCCTAAATCTTTATATAAAGGGAGTAATTAGAAGAAACAATAAAGTTAGGCTTAGTACACTATTTAGATATTCACGCAAAAGAGATTCTGTTAGCATGATTGCTGACTCCCCTCTTATATATTATTTAGTCATTAGTCTTGAACAATTTTCATGTAGAACTATTACAAGAAGGGAACTATTAAGAACCATTAATTACTCAACCGAACTATCACAGTTAAACAAATCTTCTAAAACTTTATTAATAGAGGCTATGTTGCTTTCTAAAGTATCAAATACAGGTTTGAAACTGACAAAAAATCACCCCAAACTGTATAAAAAGAAGAAATAGTTATGTATAACCTTGAACAGCAATTACAGAGTGAAATTACAAATATTAATACCAACCTTGTTAGGTTGAAAAAATTGCAAAAGCGTAGATTGTTGCAAATACAACAAACTGTTAAAAAAGAGGCAAAGACAAAAAAAATTGAGGATAAACTAATATCAACAATTTTTAAAACTGTATATCTACATGATGATATTTACTTATTATTTACAGATTTAATTGAAACACTTATAAAAATTTTGAAAGATAAAAGATATGAATTAAAAATATATAACCATCCTGAAAAACAGGCACGCTATAGTATAAGCAAGGCAAAAGAGGTTTTGATAACAGAATTATATCAGGGAGAATTAAGACATTTTACCAACAAATGGATAGGTCTTTGCCCTTTTCATAAGGAAAATACTCCATCTTTTTATATTTACGAAAATACCAATACTTTTTATTGTTTTGGATGTGGAATTAGTGGGGATAGTTTGGATTTTATTCAAAAAAACAAAAACATTAATTTTTTGGAGGCATTAAAGATTTTAAGCTAATAAACAAAAAAAGGAAGGCAAAATTATGAATCAAGCATACGAAAGAAAACCATTTATACAAACAACATACTTTACAGAAATTGAAGAGTTATTAACAGTTAATGAGAAAATGTTGTATATGGTTATAAAATCCTTTAGTAATGGTTGTTTTATAGGCACAAGAGAACTTGCAAAGCGTGTTGGTGTAAGTGTTGGGACAATAATTGCAACAAAAAAGAAGTTAATTGCACAAGAAAGAATAGAGGTTTTAGGAAAACAGAAGACATTAGGAGGCTATGTAGATATTCTAAGTGTTCATTTAAATAATAAAAGTGTTCAAAATCAGCCTCTTAAGAGTTCGTTAGATGAACAAAGATATAAAGAGAATAAATATAGAGAGGGACAAGTAATAAAAAATAACAATAAGCTGAAATTAGAAAATTCAATAAGTTATTTAGAAAATTTACCTTCAAAAGATATTAAAGAGTTATCTGATAAATTTGTAATTAGTGCAGAATGCATAAAATACGAAGCAGAAAAATGTCATGATCATATTTTAACTCGTGGCTTGGAAAAAAAGATAAAAGATTACAATGCTAATTTTAAAAACTGGCTACGAAAACATAAAGAATTTGTAGAACAACAGCCAACTAAACCTAGAACCAATAGTAATCTACTACCTGAATTATGAAAAAATTTAATACTATCACTTCATTGGAACTTCAACAACGTCAAAAACTAGAACCACAAGTTGAAGTATTAAATACAAGAATAAAAGAATTAGACTCAATAACAGGAGGTCTTGAAGTTGAAAGACTTGTTGTCTTATCTGGTAAAACTGGGGAGGGGAAAACAACAATTTTACAAACATTAACTCGAAACTTTGCAAATCAAGGATTTGGTTGTTTATGGCTTTCTTATGAGGTAGGGATGAGAGAATTTATAGGTCGTTTTGGTGATACATTACCAAGTTTTTATGTACCAGAAGATTTACTACCCGAGTCAATAGAAGATATAGAACAATTTATATCAGATGCTAAAACAAACTTTGGAATACAAGTTGTATTTATAGATCACCTACACTATTTACTTAATCTAAAAGAACAATCAAGGTCAAATAATAGTTCATTGGAAATAGGAAATATAATGCGAAACTTAAAAAGAATTTCAATTAAAACTAAAACTTTAATTTTTCTAATTGCTCATCCACAAAAGATGGAAGGGTCTGAGATACCTAGTTCTAGACATATTCGAGATAGTTCTTTCATATCACAAGAGGCAGATTATGTATTTATGATATGGAGAGGAGTACTAGATCAAAAAACAGCTAATGATATTCCAATATATAATAATAAGGCATTTCTAAAAATAGATAAAAATAGAAAAACAGGAAAATTAGGATGGTTTAGTTTAACTTTTAAAGATGGTTATTTTGAGAACATGTAGAGTTAAACTCAGATCAGTTTATGAACTTGGTAAAATAGTGAATCTAATCTACTTACAATTTTACCCTAGTAATTAGACCCAAAAGCCTTATTGGTTAATTCTGCTAACGTTTTAGATGAAAGTATATCTTCCAAAAGAAAATATCTAGATCCATACAGTGCAAGTTGAGGTGTATCTCCCAGCACAATAGGATTTTCTAGCCTTATGATATTCCCATCGTGGTGAATTATGTATCTACTTGGTTTATTTTCGTAAGGTTCAATTTTAGTAATTTTTGCATAGTACCTAATACCTTTAACTGGTGCTCCTTCATATAAAGCAATATATTTAAGCTTATCAATATTAGACTGCCCTATCCGTACTGCCCACCATGCATTTTTATCTCTAAATGCCTTTTGTAAGCCTTCGCCTTCTCCTGTAGAAGGGCAAACAATAGTGTCGTACTTTCTTATGCTTGTAGCATCATTTGTAGGTTTAGTTTCTACTTCTTCAACATTTGCATCATCTTTTAAAGGTTCAAAAAGATTAAACCCTAAAGTTGACACTAACAACTCTACATCATCAAAAAAATCTAAAATTGTTTCTTGTTTAAACTCGTGCAAATTGTTTTGGTTTGGATTAGTTCGGTTTTGTACTTCAAATCTGCCAATTTCTATTGCCTTCATTACCGCATAAGACTCTAAAAATTTAACATCAGCTTTATCTAAACTCGAGTTAGAAGAAACAACTACAACTACCCATTGCCAAAAATCCTTATTAATTTCATGGCTTTTAATTCTCTGTACAAAGTTTTCACACTCGCCAATATATACACTTGTTCTTTCATCATCAAAAAGCATGTACAAGGCTGGCGTGTTTAAATCTTGCCTAGTGTTAGCAAAAGACAATTCATTTCTTGGTATAACATATACCTTAGCAGTACTAACAGAAAGCTCCGCAATCTTAACACCATTAGGGTTTGAGTCTTTTAAAAATATTTGTATTGTTTTTGATCTTGGCATAGTTATTTATTAACAGCCCATTCATCTGCAAGTAACTTAGCCTGTTCCAACACGTTTTCTGTTGCAAGTTTTTCTTGATCAGGTGGGTAACCATATTTTCGTAATGTTCTTTTCACAATTACTCGAATATTTGCTTTCGCAGATTCTCTTATAGTCCAGTCGATGCTCGTACTACTTTTAACTCTTTCTACAAGGATTACGGCTAGTTCTTTTAGTTTATCTTTCCCTAATACTTCTAATGCACTACCGTTATTGGCTAGAGCATCATAGAAAGCTACTTCGTAATCTTCAAGTCCAAGCTCATCCCCTCTCTTATCTGCATTCTTTATCTCTTGAGCTATTTTTATTAACTCATCAATAACTTCTGCTGCAGTAAGCAAATTATTCTGGTATTTCTTAATTGCATTCTCAAGCATTTCAGAAAGTTTCTTACTCTGAATATGATTCTTTTTGTTTCTAATCTTTATCTCGTCATTTAGAAGCTTTTTAAGTAGCTCAAATGCCAAGTTCTTTCTCTCCATAGCCTTTACTTCAAGAAGAAACTCTTCTGAGAGTATGGATATATCAGGTTTCTTAATTCCTGCTGAATCAAAAATGTCTACAACTCCATCTACTACAACTGCCTCATCAATTATTTGACGTATTGCTGTTTCAATATCTTCATCGCTCCTTGTTCCATCTGTTGGTGTGAATTTTCTTAGTCTTGTTTTAATAGCTTGGAAGAATCCAACTTTATCCTTAATTTCAAGAGCTTTATCATCTGGAACAGATAATGCAAATGCTTTAGATAAAGCTTCTACCTGTTTCGTAAATCTATCTTTTCCATCCTCAAGGCTAAGTATATACTCCTGTGCTTCAAGTATAAGTGTTAACTTTTTATGTGTATCTGCAATAAAGTATTTTTCATAGTCAAAATTATCAAACATCTGTTCAACAATCTCTAGTTTCTCAAGCATTAGAGCTACTGCTTCTGATTGATCAAATATTGGAGCTCCTTTCCCTCCACTTTCTGTATAGTTACTCATTGCTTCTTTAAGATCAGAGGCTATTCCAATGTAATCAACTATTAAACCACCTGGTTTATCTTTAAATACTCTGTTTACTCTTGCAATTGCTTGCATAAGGTTATGACCTCTCATTGGTTTATCTACATACATTGTATGTGTACTTGGAGCATCAAAGCCTGTAAGCCACATATCCCTAACAATTACTAATTTTAGAGTGTCAGAGGAGTCTTTCATTCTTGTAGCTAAAGCCTTTCTATCTTGTTTATTTGTGTTGTGTATCTGCCAGTTTTCAGGATCACTTGAAGTTGAGGTCATAACGACTTTTATAACACCAGAGCTTAGGTCTTCACTATGCCATTCAGGTTTAATTTTAACTATTTCTTCATATAGTTCAACAGCAATTCTTCTACTCATTGTTACAATCATTGCTTTACCTTCAAATACTTCTTGTCGTTTTTCATAGTGATCAACTATATCCTTTGCAACAGTTTTAAGCCTTTCTCTATTTCCTACTATAGCTTCAAGGCTAGTCCATTTCGCCTTTGCCCTCTCACTTGCTGTAGTTTCTTCACTTTCTGTTATTTCTTCAATTGCTTCATCCAATAACTCTTTTTGATCTTCTTTGAGATGTACTTTAGCAAGTCGTGATTCATAGTAAATCTTTACAGTTGAGCCATCTTCTACTGCTTGCTGAATATCATATACATCTATGTAATTCCCAAATATTGCAGGTGTAGATTTGTCTTCTTGTTCAATGGGTGTTCCTGTAAATCCTATAAATGAAGCATTTGGTATGGCATCTCGTATATATTTTGCATTTCCATAACGTACTTCTACACCAGCATTGATTTCTACGTGCCTAGCATTAAATCCATAATGGCTTCTATGTGCCTCATCAGCTATTACAATAATATTTTCTCTGTTTGATAACATTTCATAAACGTTACTATTGTTTGTTGGTGCGAACTTTTGTATGGTTGAGAATATAATGCCTCCTCCAGTGGTTTTTAATAACCTTTTTAGATCTTCTTTGTCTTCTGCTTGTACTGGTTTTTGTCTAAGAAGTTGTTTACAATTTGCAAAGGTTTCAAATAATTGATCATCAAGATCGTTTCGATCTGTTACAACAACAATAGTTGGGTTTTTAAGTTGTTGCACTATCTTTCCTGAATAGAACACCATAGATAATGATTTACCACTGCCTTGAGTATGCCAAAATACACCTGCTTTATGATCTCCTTTAGGTTGATTGTCTACTGATGGTAAGCCATATGATTCAGCACTATCTCTCAATATCAATTCAGAATGTGCAGATGCTCGTACTGTAGACTCTACTGCTTTATTAACAGCATAGTACTGATGATATGCAGCTATCTTTTTAATTGTTTCTACAGTTACTGAACCTGTTTCTTTGTTTTCATTGCTTGCTTTCTCAAAAACAGTAAAATATCTAATTAAATCTAGTAATACATCTGGTCTAAGCATTCCCCTGGTTAATGTATCTAATTGAGGAATGGTTAATTTGTCTTCTCTAATTCCATCTACACTCTTCCAATTCATAAATCTAGTCCAACCTGCGGTTAGTGATCCTGTTTTAGCATCAAATCCATCTGATGCAATAAGTATACTGTTATAGAAGAATAAGTCTGGGATAGCATTTTTATAGTTTTGAAGTTGAGTAAAGGCTTTTTTTAAGGTTGCATTTTCATCTGTTGGATTTTTTAATTCTATTACGACTAAAGGTAAACCGTTTACAAACAAAATAACATCAGGTCTCTTATTTACGTTTTCTTTAATTATTGTGAATTGGTTTACTGCTAGGTAGTCGTTGTTGTTTACATTTTCATAGTCAATAAACTTTACTCTTTTACCAATAACTCCATCATCTCCAAGTATTTCCACCTCAACGCCTTCCGTCATCATTACGTGTAAAGCTTCATTGTTTTCGATTAAGTTTTGAGAAGGTAGGTTAATAATCTGTTTAAATGCTTGTTCTTTGGCTTCCTCAGATAATTCAGGGTTGAGTTTGTCTATTGCAGATCTAAGTCTATCTTTTAGGACTACTTGATCATATGAGTCTCTCTCTGGTAATTCACCATCTGGGGCTATTACAAAGCCATGTAGGTAACCATAGCCGAACTCCTTTAGTCGATCTATCATTGTGTATTCTAATGTGTCTTCGGTTATGTTGTTCATAAATTTGTATATTAAAATATTTTTTTAATTAAATCCCACTCTGGACTAAAATCCAAGTTATACTCTTTAGAAGAATCTGCAATATCGGAATAAATATTTTTACTTTTCTTATGATATGCGATTTTTTTATTGAGATAAATAAAGAAGGGGGAGATGTTAAAAAGTAATCCATTATTTTCGATAAACACATGTCCTTTTTTTAGTTTCTGTAGGACTTCACCGTCAATGATCGTACCATCCTTATTTTTGGGTATCCCTGAATCTCCTGATAATACTCCAAAGATAATTTCAGTCGGAGAGCTTTGAGAACTTTTATATATCATACATCTTATGTTTTCAAGTTCGTTTAAGTCATATAACACTCTATTCACATCATCAATAAGAGAATCGAAAAGAGATTTGGACATATCTTCATCTTGCGCCAATGCGTGCTGAATCTTATTTCTCTGTTTATTTAATTCAGATAAGTCATCACATAGTTCAGGGGTAAACAAATTTTTAAACAAAGGTTCTTTATCAAAATCGGTGGTTATCAAAACCTTAGAAATTGCGATCTTTAGAGCTATTTTCTCCGTATAACAATCTGAAAACTTTAAGGGCTTTCCACTCAATTCGCTGCTACTCAGATTCAAATCTAAATGAGTGCATTCCCCGATAATTAGTGCAAACATAAAATTGATTATACATTCCCAAAGAGAACGTAATGCTTGTAATCTATGATTACAGTTATCATATTCATCAAGTACAACTGCTGCATATCGTGCGATTGGATACGGATAAGAACTTGCTGCAATTCCCAATATAATATCAAGCTCATTTTGGTACCATTCATCATATTGTTCATTAAATGAGATCTCATCAATAGCTTCTAAGACTTCACTAGGAGGATATGAAAAGCTTCCAACTTGTAAATAACCATCTTTTATTTGGGCTGTTTCGTCAAGATATTGTTGAAATTTAGCTTTATACCTCATTTATATCAATTCCTCCTTTTATTAATTTCGGTAATAAAAGCTCTCTTAATTTGACCAATCTAGAAACTTCTATTTCAGAGAAAGCTTTTTTAATATATATATGCTTAATGATTGGTTCATATGTTGCTGAAATTGTTTGGGGAGGTATTACAACATTTCTTCCGAGAATATCCTCTCTAGAAAGCCCTTTTATAACACTACCAGAAGCATTTCGAGTAAGATCTTCAATAATTGCCTTAAGGTTAAAAAGAGAGAAATAATAGTATTGTGAGGTCGGTGTAATCGCTGCAACTCCTCGTCCGATACAGTATTCTTGATCAGATATTTGAATATTACCAATCGTAGCTCGAATACACAAAAGAATATCATTTTTTTTACCTATCTTCCTAGGTTTAGAAGTATATTTCGATGGATAAATTCCATCTTGTTGTAGATCAGAAGCTCCATTAAGTAATGGTAACCCAATTCTATCTGTATTGTAGGTACTACTTGAAGGAGATTGCCCCATTGTTAAAGAAAGAATTTCTCCAAATTTACCTACCTTCCAACCCTTCGGAATCAAGCCCAACTCACTTTCAACCATTTCTCCTCCGCTATCCTTATATGGCTTACCATCATTATGTGGAAAATTGAAATTTACAAACCATTCCTTAAAGATTGTTTGTGCAATTGATTCTAATGTCTTATTTTGTTCTCTAAGTAATTCTATTTTGTCATCTAGGCTTGAGAGTACTGAGGCGATTGTTTTTTGTTCTAGTATAGGAGGTATAGAGACATTTATGAAATCGAATGTCTCTTTTGTTATCGTATCGAATACAGCTCCGTGAACATTTGATAAAATTTCTCTTAAACTATGTTTTACCAAGTAATAAAGAAAGTCATTGCTTGCTAATTTGTCATTTGCACGTAATCCATAGCAGGATTGATTGAAAGCCATATCTTCTTTTAATTGAGCAAGTGCCCCAACCGTACCTCTTGCAGAAATTATGAGATCACCTTTATTTAGTAATTTTGTTGAACTAAAATTTAGTCCAAGCTCAGTGATTGACTTTTCTGTTGAAGAAACCCATCTTCCATCGTTATTAAAATCAACGACAGAGAGCCAAGGGATTTCTCCCCCCCAATATTCCTGATTTGATGTTCTAGGAGTCCCCCCCCCTATAATTTCTATGAGTTTTCCTAGTGGTAAAACATCCCAGTCATTTTCTGCCTTCGAGACTGATATTTTCATATATTGTATCCAATTTTACTTAATTGCTTCTTAATCTCTTCATTCATCTCAACCTCATTATCCATCTGTTCTTTCAATTCTTTGGTTAACTTTCCCATCTTCTCTTCAAATGGTATTCCGTCATCTATAGCATCGGTTATCCCTACGTACCTACCAGGTGTTAATACATAACTATTCTTTTGAATCTCTTCTAAGGTTGCAGATTTACAGTATCCTTTTACATCTTCATACTTACTCTCTTTTACTCTCCATTCCTCATAAGTACTAGTTATTTTTGAAATATCTTCTGGAGTAAAGGCTCTATGTACTCTGTCTTCTAAATATCCCATATCATTAGCATCAATGAAAAGAACTTCTCCTGTTCGCTTTCGATCTCCATTTCCTGTTCTTTTTCTTGAAATAAACCACAAACAAGCAGGAATTCCAGTGTTATAGAAAAGTTGTTTTGGCATAGCCACAATACAGTCAACTAGATCTGCATCTACAATATTTTGTCTAATTTCACCTTCTCCTGATGTGTTTGAGGAAAGCGAACCATTTGCTAAGACCATTCCCATTACACCTTTTGGAGATAAGTGATGAATCATATGTTGCATCCAAGCGTAGTTTGCATTGTTTTTAGGTGGTAAACCATACTTCCATCTCGCATCTTTTGAGAGTACTTCTTGACCCCATTCCTTCTGATTAAATGGAGGATTTGCAATAATGTAATCAGCTTTTAAGTCAGGGTGTGCATCTTTTAGAAAGGATCCTTCATTATTCCAAGCTATTTGTGAACCATCTATACCTCTAATTGCTAAGTTCATTCGACATAGTCTATATGTTGTTTGGTTGCTTTCTTGACCATATAGAGAGATATCATCAAGTTTACCTTGGTGCTCTTCTATAAACTTCTCACTCATAATAAACATACCACCACTACCACAAGCTGGGTCATAAACCCTACCGTGATATGGCTGTATCATATTTACAAGTAGTGAAACTATTGCTTTCGGTGTATAAAATTGACCACCTTTCTTACCTTCTGCAGAAGCAAATTCACCTAGAAAATACTCATACACTCTGCCTAATACATCTTTTGATTTAGCATTTTCATCACCAATAGCTATATCACCAATTAAATCTAGTAAACTGCCAAGGGCTGTTTTATCAAGATTTGGCTTAGCATATACTTTAGGCAATATACCTTTAAGAGTAGGATTCTCCTTCTCGATTGCTTCCATTGCATTATCTAGATCTGTACCAATAGTCACTTGTTTAGACTTTGAGTGAATCGTACTCCATCGTGCTTCTACAGGCACCCAGAATACGTTTTCGGCTCGATATTCATCCATATCCTCTGGATCTGCTCCGTTATCTTTATCACTGTCTAACTTGTCATAAAGTTCTTGGAATGAGTCTGAGATATATTTGAGAAAGATTAGTCCTAAGACGATATGTTTGTATTCAGCTGCATCGATGTTTTTGCGGAGTCTATCGGCTGCAGTAAATAATTTTTGTTCGAATTTCACTTCTTGTTTTGCCATATTATGATTTCAAAATTTTAATTACAGTATCTTTCATTTAAGGTTTCTTTATCTTTTAGTGAAGATCCAATGTTTTCTTTATAATTTTTTTGTATTTTTGCCCCTTTAAATACAATCATACTATTCTATACCTCTTCACTTGAACAATGATAAATTTATTATAAGCTTTATCCACAAAATTAGAAACATAGAATCGAAAAGATTATTTTTCCGGTCTTCTGTTCCCTTTTTATGTCTCCCCAATTTTTTGTAGAAATAAATGATTATCCATATATAAAAAATACCTAAATGAAGACCAAGGTTCTACATACAATAGATATCCTGTAAGTAGTATAATATGGCATGGATATACTAAATAATCGTGAAATTGTTGGACTATTTTATTTACTAATCTTATTTTTAGCATTAGTTGTCTGGTATTTCAGAAGTAGAAACTTTCGGAAATCTGTAAATAACGTAATCAAATCTTCAATGCACCCAATTCTTGTTGGTGTCTTTTTAGTTCAGTTCGTTTATATCGGAATAACTCTAATACCATTATTGGCTGTTGATTTATGGTTCAGTCTGCTTATAAAAGAACTGATAGTGTGGTTTTTCGCTTCTGCAATTGTACTTACCTTTAATGTAAACAAAGTAACGAGCTGGAAATATTTTCGTGATGTAATATTGCAAACATTAGCTATCAATGTATTTTTTGAATTTATTGTTCAACAATTCCCTTTTTCAATATTTTTTGAGGTTATTTTACAACCAATTGTGACAATACTGATTTTGTTACAAATAGTCTCAGGGACAAAAGAAGAATCTCAGCCTGTAAAGAAATTACTTGATATTCTAATAACCTTATTTGGCTTCTTTTTACTAGGAAGATCAGTATATCTAATGATTACTGGATGGAAACAATTTGCAGAATATCAGAATTTAATGTCATTCCTATTACCTATAGTCATGACGTTCCTGTTTTTGCCTTTTATATATCTACTTGCGGTTTATATAAATTACGACAAACTCCTACACAAAAGGCACGGTAGATTATTTTGGGCAATTATTAAAGAAGATAAGCTTCTCCAGAAGTACACTTATTGGCAGGTACTTAAAACATGTAACCTGAATCTTGGAAGATGGTGGAAGTTTGACCCAGAATACGCAAATAAACTCTTTAATGCCAAGAATCAGAATGATGTTGATAAAGTCTTAGAAAGTTTTCGTAATTTTCTCTCTAAAAACTCTAACAGAATTTAGTCACCCACCCTAAGTATAAATGCCTCAATTAAGCCATTTTAAGTACATATAATTAATACTAACGAGTCACTAATTGAACTTATTTTAATAATTGTATTGATTTTACGTGCAACCTATAGTATTTACAACTGCTTGATTATTTGGTATAATTAATGTGTAACGAAATCAGTTACTAACAAATTTTTCAACCTTTATCGGATTTTCCGATACAAATCACAAGGAGATTTTCAATGTCTGTACAACTGAACATCCATTCTCGGGAAGTCAATGTCAACGAACAAACAGCACGTTTTCGCTACATTCGAATCCCTGCTGAACAAGATGCAGTCACTCCGAGTAAAATGAATGCTCCAGATGGAAGTGAGTACTGGGCATTTTTGCTACAGGATGGCATGGCATACTTGGGACTTGACCTTCAAGATTCTGAACAAGCTGAATCATTGAATGAGCTTTTTGGTGGAGGGTATGAGGTTGTCAAATGTCCGCATTGTCGTGCATATGTGCCTCAAGATAAGCACTGTGACCAATGTGGTCGGGAAATCCCTTACCTGCTCACTCACGACGCTGACCTCTTGTTCTAAGACAAAGGAGCAAAAATGCAATTGCAGTTAAGTGGTACTCGTGTTGACCAAACTTTCCAAAGAACAGTCAAGTACTCTGACAAGCTTGTAAATGTCAGACTTCTGTTCAATGGAGAAGGATTTAATGGGGAGTTTAACCCGAGAAGAGAAGGAGCATTTCCGCTTTATATCACTCTTCATCGGGAATCAAAAACTTCTGGCATTGCTCAAATTGATGTTGAAGTATCAACGCAAGTGGAATTTCCCTTGCATGACAGCAATTTGAGAATCACAATCAAGATTTTTGAGCTCTTCGATGACACTGTCGAGGTATAACAACCAAAAACAGTTTTAGACTATAGCGTACAAATTTGACTAAGGTTAACCCCTTTTTCAGAAATGTACGCTGTTTTTATACCTTAATAAACCCCAAAACATACTCATTGGTTCGTATAGTGCACGATAACCGACCCCAAATATAAATGGCTTAACTAAGCCATTTTATGGCTATGTAATTACCCCTGATGAGTCACTATTCGAACCAATCTCAATAATCATAACGATTTTACACTAGCAACCTATAGTATTTGCAAATACTTGTTTATTTGGTATAATTAATGTGTAACGAAATTAGTTACTAACAAATTTTTCAACCTTTATCGGACAACCGATACAAATCATCAAGGAGACAAAACAATGAGCACCCAGATTCTTAATCCCCAAAAAGTTCACACCATTTTTACTTCCTGTTTGTTCACGGATGGTGAGAATGCTGAAGATCATGTGGCTGTTGAAGGAATAACAATGAATGTTGGTTTCCATCCTGGCCGACTGCAAGCTCAGAAGCCAAAGATTGAAGAGATGCTAGGCGAACTTCCCTCATCTTTCCAACAAGAAATTGGCGGTGGTATGTCGTTTCTGGGAGCTTGTAATGACAAATACGACAACCTATGGACTGGTTCACACCAAACTATGCAGGAACTTTTTCTGCTAGGAATGGGGATAGGTAGAGTTGTGTGCATACTTCCCAGAGAACTTTGGACATCGCTACCAGGTGGTATGCCATATTACGCTATCATTTAGGCTCGACCTGGTTACAAAAAAATAGGGAGTAACATTCACCAGTGGCTAAAAACCATTTGCAATGTTACTCCCTATGTTCGTTTTATACGTTTATAAACCCCAAAACATAATCATTGGTTCGGATAGTGTACGATAACCGACTTTACAATTAACTTTACAATTACCTTGACAATTAATTAGCATTTCAATATACTTTATGCAATATGTTTCAACCTAATTACCAATTAAATCCTTTAATATTATCTAACATTACACAAATAGATAGATTCTATGGTCAGCTAGAAGGATTAAGATTACCAAAGAAATTAGAACTTAATTTAGAAAGTAAAAACCTTATTCAATCTTCTTATGTTTCTAACAGTATTGAAGGCAATCCCCTATCGTTACTAGAAGTTACTAATTTGTTATTGGGTGATAGAGTTGCAGTAAATAGAGATGAAAAAGAGATTATTAACTATTTTAATATTCTTTCTAATTTAACTTTTGATAAACCTTTAAATTTCAAAACAATTTTAGAAATTCATAAAGATTTGATGAAAGGAGTAGAAGATAATATTGCTGGACAAATAAGAGATAAGCGAATTGTTGTTGGAAAATATGTTGAAAAAGAAGGAAAAGTTGATGTTAAGGTTAAGCATGAACCCCCATTTCATTCAAAACTTAAAATTG
>Ga0210057_1003427_pt1 | contig 21858 bp, 28 predicted proteins | sample CryGeyCG2114_010_2_FD_183968 | JGI IMG/M metagenome (GOLD analysis project Ga0210057, IMG submission 183968) | Groundwater microbial communities from aquifer - Crystal Geyser CG10_big_fil_rev_8/21/14_0.10 (SPAdes) (version 2) | ecosystem: Environmental > Aquatic > Deep subsurface > Groundwater ...
CTCTGACCCGCTTCTCCCGCAGTTCCACCGCCACGGTATTGGGACTTCTTCCCAATACACCTGCTATATACCGAATGCTCTCGCCACGCTCACGAAGCGTGGCTATTTTGATGCGCTCCTCGTATGAAAGCTGCTGGTATCTCGTTCCTTTTTTCATGCACTCCATATTCCCTGATGGAGTGTCCTAGTTCAAAGGTGCCGGTGCGTTTGAAAGCTACTTGCAGATGGTCATAGCTCTAAGCATCTGGAATATCGGATGTTCGGAGCTATGACTACCACCTCGGGTCGTCTAGCACTTCGCCGCACACCGCGGCCCTCTGTCTAGCAGGCGGAGGAACAATCCCGACTAACAGTCGGAGAAAGGTCTCGTCATGTCCAAGTACAACGTGTCTGTGGAAGGCGTCAGTGTGGAGGCGGTGTTCAACAAGCTCGGTGGTGTGGAGGGTAGTAAGCTCCTTCTCTCCGACGAGTTGGTTGTGGTCCCCAAGGCCCCCCGTGCCTCCGAGCTCCTGCTGGACTTCACGGTCCGCGTGGACCGCTCGTTCGTGGTCTTGCCCAGCTGGGCAGACCCGAGCTGGCTCACGCAGGAGTTCATGGGCCTCCAGACGACGGGCCCCGCGGAGTACAACCTCCGTGACGATGTGGAGCAGTGGCTCCATCCCGACCAGCCGAGCGTGGTCAGGGGCGACGCCATCTACAAGGCGCTCAAGCACGACAACGCGCTCACCGATCAGCTCGGTCCCGCTGACCTCCTCGCCATTCAGGCGAAGGGCATCGCGGTCTTCCGTAAGCTCTTCGCTGGCAAGGCGGTGTTCGGCTGGAAGTCCGTCGTGCGGAGCCGCGTCAACCGCAGCCTCTACGTCCCGTACCTCTACGAGAGCGGCGACAAGGTGGTGTTGGACTGGTTCTGGCTGGGCAACGGCTGGTTCTCCTGCGACCCCGCTCTTCGCTTCCGCAAGTAGCACTCGGTCCTCGGGCACTGTGTCCTCATCGGACACTTTGCCCTTGGTACTCCGCCCCCACGCTCGCAAGAGCTGTGGGGGCGTTCTACCTCAGCGTCCCGTATCTCTACGGGCACGGCGGCAAGGTGGTGTTGAACTGGAAGTTAGCTTGGACTGCGACTGGAGTTCCTACAGCACTATTTTGATTTTTGTGGAGGGTGTGGTAGTGTGCCTGCAGAAGGAGGATAGGAGCCACATGACCAAAAGAATCAAAGTTTGGTGTACTGGATGTCAGAACAACACCGAGCACCATCATCTGCACAGTGAAGCCCACGGAATTCCCGGCACACACATGAGCGGATCAGAACGTTTCGTGTGCACCGGGTGTGAAAAGACCACGTACAAGCGCGATGAGGAGGCGAGCACCTTCGAGTTTGTGCTTGACTGAGGCAACACCGCCGAGAGAGCCACGCTCCCTCGGCGGCTCTCTCGTTTTGTGCTATTTCAAACCAACACCTGATATCATAAAGTTTATGGAAAGGAAAAAAGACAAACGACAAATACACACGATGCCGGCGGATTTTCGCGGGGCACTTGTATCGGATGCTGTGGCGAAAGGCGTATGGGAAAGCATTACGCCACTCGCACGCAACGAATGGATTTGCTGGGTTACATCTGCAAAGAAAAAAGAAACACGGGCGCGACGCATCACCGTGGGGCTCGATAAGATGCGCAAGGGTATGCGCCGGCCATGCTGTTGGGCCGGCTGTCCGCATCGGTGAGTAGTGCTCTCCCCCACCCCCTGCTACAATTACTCTCGTGAAATCTTTCCTAAAAAGTCCGAAAGTCATCTTTTATGTATCAGCATCGGTGTTTGTGCTTGCCGTTGCCGGACTTTTTGCATATTCGTATTATCGCATTCACACACTTTCAAACGAGCTTATTGCATTGCGTGCGGATATTGCGTCTACCACCGCGCTCACCAATGAATCCCTCCACACGCTCGCGCTCAACATTGCCGATTTGGGCGAAGAAACCACCGGCCTTTCGGATGTCCTCAATGCCACGCGGCAAAATGTAGCAACGGTGGAATCGCAGGTGGGCGGTGTTTCGCAAACAGTGGGTCAGATTTCAAGCACGGTAGGCACACTGGAAAAACTTTCCAAAACAGACCCGGAACTTTTGCAAAAGTATTCAAAGGTGTTCTTCCTCAACGAGCATTACGCACCCGAGCGTGTTATCGAGATTCCCAAAGCAAATCTCTATATTGAAAGCGAACCGGAGCTCATTCACGCATCCGTGTGGCCGTATTTGAACACGCTCTTTACTGCCGCAAAACAAGATGGCATCACCATATATGTGCGCTCTGCCTATCGCTCGTTTGACGAACAGCACCACCTTAAAGCGGCATACCGTGTCACCTATGGTGAAGGTACGGCAAACCAATTCTCTGCCGACCAGGGGTATTCCGAACATCAGCTCGGCACGACCATTGACATCATCACCACCGGCTTGGGCGGACAGCTTGAAGGGTTTGATACCACCGCCGCATACACATGGCTTCAAAACAACGCGCACAAATACGGCTTTACGCTTTCGTATCCGGAAAACAATTCCTACTACATCTTTGAGCCGTGGCACTGGCGCTTTGTGGGGGTGGGGCTTGCCACCGACCTGCATAACCAAGGAAAACACTTTTATGACTTGGACCAGCGTGATATTGACGAGTACCTTGTGAATATCTTTGACTGAAGGCGGTGGATAAGTTTCTTTTGAATTATGAAGGTCGGCAGTACAATGTCGGCGTATGACACACACAACCCCACTCGTTGCCCTCGTGACCGTCGATGAGCTTAAGGGCGAAGCAAAAAAAATTTACGAGCAGTTTTTATCAGCCGGCAAGAGCGTGCCGAAGTGGATGAAGGTAATGGCAAACTGCGAAGACATCCTCGTGGGATTTTTCAGTATGTTTAAGGCCACCATGGACGACGCCCCGCTCCCTTCAGTGATGAAGTGGAAAATCGCCAAGGCGGTTTCTGATATGAATAAATGCGCGTTTTGCGTAGACGTGGCAAATGCGCAATTGCGCCAGTTTGGCCTTTCAGACGAAGACATTGCCTCAATTTTGGAAACAACGGATGAACGCGAACGGACGGCACTCGCATTCGCACAGGCGGCCACGGAAAAAGCATACGAAATGAACCCCGACATCGTGGCAAATACAAAAAAGCATTTTAACGACGAGGAACTCGTCGAACTCACCGCAGTTATCGGACTGTTCAACTACATCAACCGCTTCAATGACGCGCTGGGGGTTTTCCCCGAATAACCAGGGTTCCCTTTTGTTGGGTATTGACATTCTGGGAGCTTTTTGCTATTATATGGAGGTCAAATAGCTACTGAAGGTAATCTGTGTCGAGTTTAATCTTTGGAGTGTGTTTGAACAGGTGCGCGCGATGTTTTGCATCCGCACACAAAGATTACTCGTCTTGTTTTTCTAAGATGGAAAAAGGAACAATCGTGCGTCTTATGGATAAGGGCTACGGCTTTATCAAGACCGACGCCGCCGAAAAGGATCTCTTCTTCCACTCAAACGAGCTTCAAAACGCCGCGTTCGACTCTCTTAAGGAGGGCGACGAGGTGGAATTTGAACTCAGCCAGAGTGATAAGGGGCCACAGGCAACCAAAGTGAGCCGAATGTAAGGCCACGCCAAAGACCCCGCTCCAACATGGAGCGGGGTCTTTGGTATTTATATCCAACCTTATTTTACTATTTTACTTATCTCACCCCCCTCAATCATGTTCTAACATTTTGCAAAATGTTAGAACATGATTGGCGCGTGACGTTAATTTGTGGCGCACTGTTTTGCTGTCGCTTCTTTTTGCCACGAGACCTGCAATTGCCATCTTTCGTATGTGATCGGATGCATTCATATACCCAATTCGAAGTTTGCCCGCAATCTCTTCAACTGATAACTCTGGTTCCCGATATAAAAGGTGAAGAATTTCCAAACGACGATGATTTGCGAATCCCTTTATTATTTTTTCAACGGCACGTGAATTTTTCATACCTCTCCATATTTTATTTTCACCCCCTCATTCTAACATTTTGCAAAATGTTAGAATGAGGGGGTGGTGGAAAGTCCTGTGGATGTGTGCGGTCACAACCAAGAGAGTATACAACTGCGCCGCGCGGTGCTATACTAATCTCCTATGGCAAAACGATTTACCGGAGTGGGAAATATGAAAACAACCCGCTCACGAAAAACAAAAAAACGCCTCGCAAAAAAACACGAGATGCTCGCCAAGAAGGCGACAAAGAAGGGAAAGAAATAATTACGCTCATGGCACTTCCTTCACGAGAACAGGCACAAACATTGCTTGAAAAACACGTGAAAGACGAATACCAGCGCTGTCACGCGCGGATGGTTGCCCTTGCAATGGAAGGATACGCAAAGCTCTTTAACGAAGACGCGGATTTGTGGTACATCACCGGTCTTTTGCACGATATTGATTTTGAAGAACACCCCGACGCGCACCCCGCACCATCTTTAAAATGGTTTGCCGAGTGGGGTTATCCGCAGGATTTGATTCATGCGGTGGAAGCCCACGCCCACGGCTACAACGGCTTCGTCACGCTCCCCGAGACACGTCTTGCCGCCGCACTGCTTGCTTGTGATGAAATCAGTGGCATTTTTTACGCGTACCAAAAAATCAACCCCATCCCCTACAACCAGATGAAAGTATCATCACTTAAGAAGCGCCTCAACGAAAAATCGTTTGCGGCAAAAATAAATCGCGATACCATTTATCTGGGTTGTGAGAAACTTGGTGTGGATATAGATGCACACCTCACCAACCTCATTTCTTTTTTCTCGATACTTTGATGTACTACAACATAATGGCTCCCGATTTGGGAGCCATTGTGTACCTTTTTTATTCCACAGGAATTTCCATTACCGGCTTGTCTCTCACTTTTCCATACCCACACTGTGGACCCGGGTCTGGAACGGGAGTGTTGTCTGTCGCAATCACCACACCCTGTGCCGCATGCCAGTGATCGGCACCGCACCCAATTTCACTTTCAACAATCAGCTGATCAACAGGAAGATATTTCCCATTAAACTGAATTACCTTTACGCGGAGGTCTACGCCCGCGCCGGTGTCTTTCTTTTCTGCCACACATAAATCTTTTCCTTTTTCTCCATCCTCACCTTTCGGGTCACCCGAACCACCGGTGCCACCATTCCCCGGCCCACATCCATCCCCCCCATTGCCACCATCACCACCGGTCTCGTCGAGCACGGGGCCGCTTGATGCCGGGCCGCTCTTTCCAGTGCCGCCTTTCCCTTCTGTGGCATTCGCGGCACCCCCATTACCCCCAGCGCCACCGGGGCCGGTGGCATCACAGGCACCGCCGTTTCCACCCTTTCCGCCAAAAACAAAGACCGAGCCACCGGTACCACCGATATCCGTTGCAAATTCAAGACGTGTCACACCTCCGGCAAGTGAGAGCGACGCATCGCCACCACGTCCGCCCGTTGCGCTCCCAACGCCACCGGCACCGCCCGCTTCCGCGCATTTTGTGCCATCGCCACCATTGCCGGGTTCCGCGGATACGCCACCACCCAATCCACCAACAACATCGCCGACCTGTACATTATTTGTGCCCGCAACACTGCCGGCCACGGAAAGTGCCTTTTTATTATGGGCACCATTACCGCCTTTTGCTATTGCATCTCCTCCCTTCTTTGCAGGGTCGCCGTCTTTTCCTTTTGCCGTTGCGCCTCCTCCATTGCCGCCATTCCCCGGATGAATCACGAATGCCCCATCAATTGAAAACTGCTGTGTGCCAATCATGCGAAAGTTTCCGGATTTGCCACCGTTTCCTCCCGTAGCGCTCCCCGGGTCACAATCAGCGCTTGTTTCAGCGTCACCGCCGGCACCACCAGCGCCAAGTGAAAGAGTGAAATTGTGTACCTTCAAATTTGGCGCAACCGCATTAAAGCGAAAAGCGTCTTCACCATCCTCACCTTTCGCCGTACAATTCGCTCCCTCATCAGATGCTCCCGCACGTCCGTCCGGACCGGAGAGTTCAAAATCGCTAATCTGCACCTCCGGCGTATTGGGAAAATTAAACACCACAAGTTGTTTTACTCCCTTTGGGGGTGTCACAACCTGCATACGCCCTCGGATAACTGCCGGAATTGAGGCACCTTGCGCGTGGGCTTCCCGCGCAAAGAGCGTCATTGAGTGTAGGTCAACAATCTTTCGCGCAAACCGTAGTATGTTGTTGAGAGACGTTGCCCCCGATGTGTTTGTTGTTTCTTCGGAATTTGTAAATGGCCCGATGCTTTGCCCAACCGGCGACACATTCTCAACATCATCATACGCCCGCACGAGTTCTTCTGCGCTTAACACCGCATCTTCGCTGTTGGTAAATTGCACATTGCCTGCCGCCGTCAGATACGCATCTTCACTCATGGTAAGTCCGCCTTTCGCGACAAGCAGAATGTCTCGCGCCTCATCAGCTTCACCATCCTCCGCGACGCACGAAAGCGTATTGTTAAGAGTTGTCATGCCCTGCACCACAACCGTAAGGGAACCTGCGTCGCACGCCACTGCCCCATCCACGGTAAAATCCCCCATAATGGTGAGACGCGCATTATTTGCCAGTGTTGTCTGTTCCCCCGAAAGTACCGCATAGTCACCCTCAATAACCGTATCAGTATCGTATCGCGCCGTCTCAATAAACTCTGATTTACCGTTCCGAAACGCAAAAAAGGCGGCAACAAGAATCGCCAAGATAATAATTACCCAAAGAAGTTTTTTCATACTCCTGCGTATAGTTTAATTAGCAAAATCTGTTTCAAGCATAGAGAGAACGCCCCAAAGAAGCAAGTGGCACTCGCACAACACCACAAAATACAAAAGCCCGCCAATGTGACGGACTTTTGTGTTTTTGCGGGGCCTTATGCGGCCATTCTTGAGTTGCGGTGACAGTCGGAACATTCAAGTCCTTCTGTGCTACGCGGCTCAAATGGGAGCTCTGTTATTGCCTTGCCACACGCAGAACATGTCCAGTTTCCTGAAAACATTTTGCGCTCGCGCACTGGACGACGTGCGGGGCGGCTGTTTTTGTGACAGTCGCGACACTGCAAGCCATCGGTGCTGCGGGGTTCGAATGGGAGCTCTGTGATTGCCGCTCCACAATCGGCGCAAGTCCAGTTTCCTGAAAACGTTTTGCGCTCGCCGCGATCTTCGTGAAATGCCATTTTGCGAATTGCTACTTGTTTACTAAAACGACCACTCTCATTTGATTTAATGCAAAACGGCTACTCCACACGAAGCCACTTCTTCGCCTAAAACCAAACGACGGGTAGTATACCACCAAATACTCACATTCACAATGCGGTGTCCACAGTACTCACCGCATATTTTAGTTGCGCAGTGCGAATACGTCAGGTATACTGCGTCTGTTTGTCAGCTAACTCATGCGCGATATATGGAAGACAACAACATGACTCCGCAGGCTCCGGAAGAAAACACGGGAGCTGCGATGCCGCAAGAAGGAACAGCGCCAGAAGCACCAACAGCACCAGCTGAAGGAGGCGACATGGCACAGCCAATGGAGGGAGGCGAGGCGGCTGCCTAGCACTCCACAAAAAAACGCCGCGTTGGAACCAACACGGCGTTTTTTGTTTTCTTTATTCAAAAAAAATATCGTGCCGTTGAGAACCAGTGCAAATGAAACGCGCGCCAAAATCGAATATTTGTTATTTAAAACAGAAAGCCGCCACGCCATTAGCCGACGTACGGCTTCCGGTGTGACGGACGAGAGAGAAGGTCAATGCGAGTCAGTGCGACATGAGTGCCCGAAATGCATCGTCAAGATGCGAGTACATCTTGAAACTGTTGCCCAAAAGTCCGAGCCCCAGGGTGTCTGCAAGCTCTTGTCCCGGGCTGACGAACGCGACCATTCCGCCGGACCGACGAACGCTCTCATACCCGTTGAGAATGCCAGTGGTCCCATGTTGGTCAATCGTATAGATTTTATCGCATATAACGATGATTCTATTCCACCCCCCACTGACGGCACCTAAAAACGCGTCCCCGATTTGCTCTTTCGCCTCTTCCCCAACAAAGGGGCCGCGAAGCTCTATCACCGCAGGTCGTTCTGACGGCAGAACAATCCCAATTTCTCTCATTTCGCTTCTACCTCCTTATGTTTATTCTGATTTGAAGAGTACACCTCTCACGTTATGAAGTCAAAACAATCCACAACCACCATAAAAAAGAATCACGAAATCCGTATAATGGACACACATGCTTGAATTGTTACCGTTTTTTATCGTGCTGTTTGCGGGGCTCTTTTTTTCCGAACTATTTACGCGATTCCATTTACCGTGGGTGGTAACGCTAATCCTTGCCGGCATCATTATCGGGCCGTTTGGTTTTGGCGTCTTTACGGCAAACCCGACGATTGAATTTTTGAGCCAAATCGGACTCGTCTTTTTGATGTTTATGGCGGGTCTTGAAACCCGCATCTCGTCATTTCGAGGACTCAAAAAAGAGATTTCCCTCACTGCCATTCTCAATGGTGGCATTCCCTTTGTGCTCGGCATTGGCGCCGCGCTTCTTCTCGGGCTTCCCATGCAAACAGCGCTCCTGATTGGGATTATGTTTATCTCATCATCGGTGGCGGTTATTCTGCCCTCTCTTGAATCCTACCGGCTTACTGAAACGCGTCTCGGGCGCACGATTATTGCCTCCACTGTTGTGGAAGACGGGGCATCGCTCATCATTCTCTCTATCCTTCTGCAAAAACTCGCGCCAACCACCGCGCTTCCTCTCCCCGTTTTTTACATCCTCCTTTTCCTTACCCTCCTCTTGTTGCGTTTTCTTATTACGCGCTTGCGCAAACTTGTCTCTTTTCTGTCGTCCAGAAAACCGCAAGATATGTTCCAGCAAGAACTTCGTGCAATTTTTGCCATCCTTATCGGTACGGTTATTGTGTTTGAGGTTTTGGGGCTTCACCCGATTATTGCAGGATTCTTTGCGGGGCTGGTACTCTCCGAGATGGTGACGAGCGACATCCTCCGTGAAAAACTGCGCACATTGAGCTATGGCATTTTTATTCCCATTTTCTTTGTCGTGCTTGGTTCAAAAACGGATATCGGAGTGTTTCGAGACGCAACAACCGCCCTCTCAACAACCGCGCTCCTCCTCGGTGCCATTGTTGCCGGCAAATACGGCGGCGGATATCTTGCGGGCCGGCTTGCGCACTTTACCAAACGTGAGAGCACTCTCATTGGTGCGGCAACACTTCCCCAATTATCTACAACTCTTGCGGTGGCATTTACCGGACTTGAGCTTGGCATACTCTCTCCCGCTCTTATCACAAGTATGGTGGCGGTAAGTATTGTCACCATTCTCGCCTCACCGCTGATTATGGGAGTCCTCGCACGCCACCTCAAACGCGTGTAAAGTGAGCTTCATCAAGGGTCAGAAATATATGCCGGATTCGTCTCTACACACAGAATATGCGTCTTTTCGGGATGACTTCCTTGCCGCCTACGAAGCACACGCAGATGCGCTCTTTCGATTTTGTCTTGCCAAGACAAGCAATCGCGAGGTGGCACTCGACCTCACCCAAGACACCTTTACGCGCACATGGGACTATCTCGCGCGTGGGCGCACCGTGGAGTCCATGAAAGCATTTCTCTTTACCGTCGCGCGCAATGCCATCACCGATTACTATAAAAAGAAGCGCGCGATTCCGTTAAGCAGATTTGACGACCCCGAAACGGGTGCACCACTTTCCATTGAAGACACGCATGCGGACATCCTTGAAGACATGTACGGCGCCGAAGCATTCCGCGCCGTGGCAAAACTCCCTGATGCCTATCGCGAAGTAGTTATGCTTCGTTATGCGGAAGGATTGCCCGTGCAGGAAATTGCGGAAATTCTCGGGGAAAAAGAAAATACCGTGTCGGTCCGCATCAAACGCGCATTAGTAAAACTTGAAGACGCGCTCACAAAAACAAAACATGAATGAAAAACAGATAGCCCGCGCACTCCAGCGTGCCCATATGACTGAACATGAGAAAGCGGAGCTCCGTGGTCGGCTTCATGCACACATGAGAGCGCATCCCGCGGGACGCCCCGTTGTGTCGCCACTCTCGTTTACCCTGCACATGCGCGCGTGGAGTTTCGCACTCATTCTGTTTCTTATCGTGAGCTCCGGAGCGGGCATTGCTTTTGCCGCGGAAGATTCTCTTCCCGGGGATACGCTTTATCCTGTCAAAGTGAATGTCACCGAGCCCGTTCGTGTCGCTCTTGCTCGCGGTGACGAAAATCAAGCGCAGATTGAGGAGAAATTGCTCAATCGCCGTCTTGAAGAAACCGAACAACTTGCACTCCGTGGTGAATTATCTGACGACCGAAAAGATATTGCGCACGCGGCGCTTGAACGACAAATACAAAAAATGGAATCCCGTCTCGCCGTGCTCTCGGCAGAAAACACGGAATTGTTTGAAGACACTTCACTGCGTCTCGCCGCACTTTCCGATGCGCACACCACCATCCTGGATACAATTCAGGCGGATGAAGGCAAAGACCTGCAAGAACATCTTTTACCGGTTCGCATTGCGCTTCGCGACTCATACACCACGCCGACAAACACCTTTTCCATCGACCTGGATGATACGGCGCCACGAACACGCAAACTACAGGCCCCCGAATTTGACCAACTTCTTTCCGAAGAAGAATCGGCAGTGACCTCTCTTGAAGCAAAATCGCAACCAACTCCGATATATCTCTACGAGGAACACTCCGACGACAATCCTCCTGAAGACGCATCATTACTCCGTGACGAACCTGATGTCGAGAAATCCGACACGCTTCGCGTGAGCGCTCCCGTGCTCGATACTCCGGTACCACTACCCGAATCACTTAGAGAAAAAGCATCCCTTGCCCTTGAATCATTTGAAAAGCTCCGTATTACCCAAAATACCACCTACCCGGCACGCATTCGGGAGCGGCTTGAAAAAATTGTTGAGGATATATCTCGTGCGCAAGAAGATGCTCTCGTCAATGAACAAAAAGGTGCATACGACAATGCGCGCGATGCATACACGCGTGTCATTCGCCTTGCACGAGAAGGAATTGCACTTATTGAGTCGTCGAGTCGTCTCCGCTTTGAGCGGGATTAAGTAGTGCCGCTCGCGCCTCTTCTTTCGTTTTGAAACTTTGTATCGGCCGCGTACCGGCGAATGCCACCAGCATGTCTGCGGCAGTCACAATAAACGGTGATGCCCCAAAGATGGCAACGGTGTCCACTCGCGCGTCCTCTTTTTGAAGCAGCTCGCTCAATAGGGTAAATGCTTTTGGCAGGTACGATGCCACATGTGATGCATCCACGAGTATCGGCACGCGCGCGCTACGCGCCATAAAACGTCTTTGAACTTCCGCACTCACGTCACTCGCCCATTCCGTGAGACGAGCTATTTCTTCGTCGGTACGCATATTGCCCAGCGAAAGCGAAAGCACCTCGTCATCGTCCGCATCAATGGCAAAGTGTGGAACTTCAGTCATATCTATTAGTGTACACCCACGCAAAACGCGTCATTGTGTATAACCGTGATTTCTTGACTTCCCTCCCTCAATCAAGTACAGTGTACCCACTTCGCATTATGCGAAGCTTAGCAACACAAACCCCATACACACTATTTGTGAGGGGTATGCCGTGCGCTAACCCTGTTTTTATTTCAGATACACCAACACAAAAACAGCACACACGCATCATAATTTATATGACAGACAACGTATTGGAGAAAAATAGTGAGTCGGGAGAAGAGCCAAAGGGTAGTCGCACGATGCACGCGCTCGTCGCTGACTTCCCTACTCCAACACCCGCAGGTGAACTTGCGACAGGTACGGTGATTAACATCAGCAAATCGTCCGTGCTTGTCAACATGAAGCCGTTTGGTACCGGTATTATCTATGGCCGTGAATTTATTAACGCGCGCGATATCATCAAACACTTGAGCGTTGGTGATGAGGTAAAGGCAACGGTTGTTGACGCTGAAAACGAAGATGGATATGTGGAACTCTCGCTCAAAGAGGCGCGACAGGCGCTCGTATGGAGTGAAGCGGAAACGGCAATGAAAAACAAAACTCCGCTTGAAGTGGCGGTCAAGGAAGCAAATAAAGGAGGACTCATTCTTGAGTGGCAAGGCATCCAAGCATTCCTTCCGGCATCTCAACTCTCACAAGAGCACTATCCGCGCGTTGAGGGTGGCGACAAAAACCTCATTGTGGGCGAACTAAACCGCCTTATCGGTCAGAACCTTACCGTACAAATCATTGGCGTTGACCAGAAGGAAGGAAAGCTTATCTTCTCGGAACGCACCGGTGAGGAAGAGACCAAAGAGGTGCTGGTTTCAAAATATCAGGTGGGTGATGAAGTGGAAGGTGAAGTGACCGGCGTTGTTGATTTTGGCATCTTTATTAAGGTGGAAGAGGGGCTTGAGGGGCTTGCCCACATCTCTGAACTTGATTGGGGGCTTGTTGAAGACCCCAATAACCTTTTCTCGGTGGGCAACAAAGTGCGCGCCAAAATTATTGAGGTGAAAGACAATAAAATTTCACTCTCGGTAAAGGCGCTCAAAGAAAATCCGTGGAAAGAAGCCGGTGAAAAATACAAAAAAGACGACAAGGTCAACGCGGTCATTATCAAGTACAACAAGCATGGCGCGTTGGCATCTGTGGAAGAAGGCGTGGCCGGATTGGTGCATATCTCCGAGTTTGAGTCGCCGGAAGAACTTCGTCAGACCCTTGAGCTTGGCAAAAACTATCCGTTTACGATTAATCTCTTTGAACCAAAAGAGCAGCGCATGACGCTCTCCTACAAAAAGACGGAGGAAAAGAAATAGAGAAACAAACCCCGGACTGAATGCCGGGGATTTGTTTTATATGGTGAGATTTTCTTTAATTTCAGGAAAGTGTGTCGCCACCTTTCCCCGTTCTCGCGTGCTCATGACACCGAGTACAAATCGGGAAACCGCATCGGCGCCCTTCGGCTTTTTCATGTGTCCAAAAAAAGACACCGGTGAAATCCCGAGACGTATGCGAGTCACCGCATTGGTCCCAAGCGCATCAAGTACCGATTCCACACCGTGGTGCCCCGCACTTCCCCGCCCTGATTCGATTTTGTAGGCCCCCAGAGGCAAATCAACCTCGTCGTGCACAATAATCATGTCGCTCGGAGTATATCCGTCCTTCATAAGCCCTCGAACCGCCTCCCCCGAATTATTCATAAATGTTTGCGGCTTCACCAAAAGAATCTGTTCCCCATTTATGTTGGCAGTCGCCTCAAGCGCACGATGATGTGGCACCTTTTCCCATACCACATCACCCGCCAAAAAATCCAAAAACACCCACCCAACATTGTGCCGCGTATTTTTGTATTCATCCCCGTGATTTCCAAGCCCGATGATAACTCTTTCCATATTGTTAGCGTAGCACATGAAGATAAAAAACAAAAAACATACCAAAAACACTTGTGTCAACGCGATGCATACACTACAATGTGTGTACTTGTTCTATGCGTATGCACGACACACCTCCATCAACACCCGTTGAACCAGCAGTGTCACCTGCGCCACGCACTCCCTCATCATCTTCACACTCTTTTCTTTCTGACGCGTTTCGTTTTGTTCTTATCGCGGTCTTGATTGTCGCACCAATTCGTCTTCTTGTTGCTCAACCGTTCATTGTGAGCGGTTCATCCATGACACCGACATTTGCAAACGGTGAATACCTCATTGTTGACCAGCTTTCCTATCGCTTCCACGAGCCCGAGCGAGGGGACGTGCTTATTTTCCGCTTCCCCGGCGACACATCAAAGTTCTTTATCAAGCGGATTATCGGCTTACCAAACGAAACAATCAGTGCAAACCGCGGCACTATCACTATCCACCGCAATTACAACGGCACCGAAGAAGTTTTAAGCGAACCATACGTGAGCATTGAGACGCCCGACACCTACACCGTGACGCTCGGCAACGATGAATACTTTGTGCTTGGCGATAACCGACCCGCAAGCTCTGATTCGCGCATCTGGGGCACCTTGAAACGGTCACACATCGTTGGGCGCGCGTATCTCCGACTCTTCCCTTTCACAAAAATTGATTTCCTTCCCGGGCGTCTCTCACAATAATGTTTCCTATGGACATTCCCGTCCCCTCACAACCATTTCCCTTCACGACGTACGAGTATAAGGGACATTTTGCAAAAGCCGCGACAATTGCGGAGCGTTACGGTTTCAATGTTGTCACCGTGCCGAAATTACAAAAGAAGGAGCGCTCTTTGAAATCACCGGAGCGTTTTGCCGAATCGCGCGTCGCGCTCCTGCGCGCAATCAGCGAGGTGCGTTACGACCCCAAAGAACAACCGCTCCTCTTGATGTACACGGAAAAGGTTCCCTACCGCCCTCTGCGGCGCCTCCACCTTGATATCATCGGCGTTTCAAGTGGCGCCGCTGAAGCCGTTCTCTTATATACAACGCGAGCAATCCTTCGTGAATATGGCTATGACAATCTTTCACTTGCCATAAACAGCGTGGGTGGACGCAACGCACAACCGCACTTTCGTGCCGAACTCACCGCGTATTACCGCACACATCTGCACGCAACTCTCAATGAATGCCCCCATTGCAGTGTCGCGCTCAAAGAAAACCTCACAGATGTCCTTGCGTGCACTCGTGAACAGTGTGCCATGATTCATGAAAATGCACCGAAGCCCATTCATTTCTTGTCCGAATCAAGTCGCGCGCATTTCCACGACGTTTTGGAGGCGCTTGAACACTTTGCCATTCCCTACACAATCGCGCACCACCTTGTTGGCGATGAGCGCTACACGACACGCACAATCTTTGAATTGCGTGCTCCGCACGGACGCTCGGGAACACCCGTCTCTGTTGCCTACGGTGAGCGCTATGACAATCTCGGCACGCTCACGCGCGCACATCGCGACATTCCGGCAATCGGTGTTGCCATTGACACCAATTGCAGTTCCCTGCGCGAGTCATACAAGGAACGCACGGGGCCTCAAAAACCAACCGCGCACATCGTGCAAATGGGAGCTCCCGCGCGGTTCAAAGGACTCATGCTTATGGAACTCTTGCGAACCAAAAATATTGACGCCCACGCCACCTTTCTTGAACAAACACTCGCCGAACAAATGCGCCTCGCAAAAAAGAAGTCGCCTCCGTTTCTCGTCATCATCGGACACAAGGAGGCCATGGAAAATACCGCCATCGTGCGTCACGTTGAGTCACACACACAAGCAACCGTCCCCTTGGAAGATATTCCCCGCCACATTGCTCGATTTCGCATATAGCCCCTTTCTTGCCTTGCATGAAAGCGTCTCGTGTGATACGATGCGCCTCTATGGCATTGGTAAACACAGAAATCAGCCGCAATGACCGCGAAAACACTTTGAGCGTTTTGCGTCGTTTTCGTCGTCGTGTGCAAGGATTCGGTGCCCTCAAAAAAGTGCGCTCACTTCGTTATTTCTCTCGTTCAAAATCACCGCTTGTCCGCCGCCAAGGAGCACTCAAGCGACTGGAGAAAAAAGCAGAGAACGAACATCTGTACAAACTTGGGAAAATTGACGACCCGAACCCACGACGAAGAAAGCGATAAATGGCGGTAGCTATTACAACAACGCAACGTGGCAGTACTCCCATCAGGGTACTGCCATTTGCTGGTATTGCCGCGTATATTCTCGGCAAAGAGTACGAACTTAGTATTGTTTTTGTCGGAGAAAAGCGCTCAAGAACCATCAACCGCACCTATAGGCACAAAGATAAAGCCACTAATGTTCTTTCGTTTCCTCTATCACCAAAAAGCGGTGAGTTGGTTCTTTGCATGCCCATAGTGAAGAAAGAGTGCGTCCAATTTGAACGCACCGAGAAACAGCACCTCCTCATGTTGTTTATCCACGGTTTGCTTCATTTGAAAGGATTGGACCACGGCAGTACAATGGAGAGCGAAGAACGGCGTGTCGCGGCTCGCTTTGGGTACACAGAGTAAACACTGACACATACTCTGGATGTCGCAAGCGCCCATCTTCCTCACCGGGAAGTTTTTTCATATATGGCACGAACCATCACTGCAGGAATAGATATCGGAACACACCGCGTGAAGGTGGTTCTTGGTGAACGAGTGCGAGCGCGTGAGGGCACAAGCAAGCGCATCATCGGCACTGGCGTATCGGAATCAAAAGGACTTCGCTACGGCTATATCGTCAACGCCGCAGATGTCACCAAAAGCGTCAGTGATGCCTTGATGCAAGCGCAAAAGAAAGCGGGAGTCGCACTGTCCCGAGCAAATATCTCCGTTGGCGGCGTGGGCATTGAAAGCGCGCTTGCGGTGGGGGTCGCGGTCATCTCACGTGCCGATTCGGAAATTACCGAACTCGATGTGGAGCGTGCGGTTGCGACAAGCGCAGGCGCGCTTCCGGAAGGATTTCTCTCAAATCGCACGGTTCTTCACACGGTTGTTCTTGGGTACCGCATTGATGACAAAGAAGTGCTTGGCCGCCCCGTTGGGATGAAAGGAGTCAAACTTGAAGCCAACGTGCATTACATCACCGCACTTGAGCAACACGTAAATGATTTGGTGCATGCGGTCGAGGAGGCGGGTATTGAAGTCGATGAGGTTATTGCCGCGCCGCTTGCCGCGGGACTTGTCACACTTTCCAAACCGCAAAAAATAGCTGGTTGTGTGCTGGCCGATATTGGCGCCGAAACGGTTTCGCTTGTGGTATATGAAAATGATTTGCCAATATCTTTAAAAGTATTCCCTATCGGCTCCACCGATATCACCAATGACATTGCACTTGGCCTTCGTATTCCCCTTCACGAAGCGCAGGATGTTAAACACCGCGGTGAAGCGCGGGGCGCCGCACGCAAACAACTGGATGAAATCGTTGAGGCGCGCCTCACGGATATTTTTGAACTGATTGAATCCCACCTCAAAAAAATTGGCAAAAACGGACTCCTCCCGGCGGGGATTATCATGACCGGTGGCGGCTCCGCGCTTGCCCCGATTGAAGAACTTGCGCGTGCCGCGCTCAAACTGCCTTCCCAGCGCGCAACCATTACTGTCCCTGATATGGGGCGCCGCGACAGTATTGACACGTCTTGGGCCGTCGCGCACGGCCTTGCCTTAATCGGACTCTCGTCGGAAAATCCGCTCTCTGACCAATCCCACCGCGGACGCGAAACCAAAGCCCGTCTCGCCGCTTGGATAAAACGCTTTCTCCCGTAAAGAATAAGAGGAATTAGACAACAGATAGTTTTTTCGTAAACATTTCACCCCCGCACAGATTATGGTATCCTTGGGGCAATTGATATTCGTGCCGATGGGGTTGGCACGCACCTTAGAATATGCCAAAAAAAATCATGCCAGAAGTTGAAGCGTTTGCACGGATTAAAGTGGTTGGCGTTGGTGGCTCTGGCTTGAACGCGGTGAATCACATGATGGAGTCAAAGGTGCGCGGTGTTGAATTTATTGCTATCAACACAGACGCGCAGGACCTCCACTACTCTTTGGCAAAAAAGAAAATTCATATCGGAAAAAATCTCACGCGCGGACTTGGCACGGGGATGAACCCCGAACTTGGACGAAAAGCGGCGGAAGAAACACGCGAAGAAATTCAGGAATCGCTCAAGGGTGCCGACATGGTATTTGTCACCGGCGGTGAAGGTGGTGGCACCGGCACGGGCGCGGCACCGGTTGTGGCGCGCACCGCAAAAGAATTGGGCGCACTCACCGTGGCAGTGGTCACGCGACCGTTCGGCTTTGAAGGTGCGCAACGCGCGCGTATTGCCGACCAGGGAGTTGAGGAACTCAAAAAAGAAGTGGATGCGATTGTGGTTATCCCAAATGACCGCCTGTTTAACGTCATTCAACGCGAGACGAGCGTCAAGAGCGCATTCGCCATGTGTGATGAGATTCTGCGCAATGCGGTGGAGGGTATTTCAGACCTTATCACCATGCCCGGACTCATCAACGTGGACTTTGCCGACATCCGCTCCGTCATGCAAAATGCCGGCTCCGCGCTTATGGGTATTGGCGTTGCCGGCGGAGAAAATCGCGCGATAGACGCGGCACGTATGGCGATTAATTCTCCCCTCCTGGATGTTTCTATCGCCGGCGCAAAGGGAGTGCTCTTTGCTATCGCCGGTGGCGATGACCTTGGTATGATGGAAATCCAAGAAGCGGCGCGATTGGTGACCGAATCGGTGGACCCTGACGCACGAATTATCTTTGGTGCCGTACGCGACGAACGCTTAAAGAAAAACGAAGTGAAGGTGACGGTCATTGCATCCGGATTCCCGCTTCAAGGCACATCCGGCGCAAGTGGAAGCTCGCTCTTTTCATTTGGCGGACGCAAAGACGACGGGAGTATCAAGCCGATTGTGGAAGATAAAAAAACAGAGGAAAAACCACCTGAAGAACCGGAGTCAAAAAAAGGTGTCCCGAAAGCGGAAGAAGATGAAGATGAGTGGGGCGCCGTACCCGCATTCTTGCGCAGAAACAGAAAATAAAGCTTTTAAGATTACAAGCTACTAAGCTTAAAAGGTGGCTATAGAATCATACAAAGATCTTGTGGTGTGGCAACGAGCTGTAGAGCTTGTCGTTGCGGTGTATGAATTGACCGAGCAATTCCCCAAACAAGAAATATACGGTCTCACGTCCCAAATTCGTCCTGCCGCTGTTTCAATCCCTTCAAACATCGCCGAAGGTCGCCATCGTGGAACTCGGAAAGATTTTGTTAACTTCTTGCGTATTGCGTATGGTTCTGCCGCAGAGCTTGAAACACAGCTTACTATTGCCCAACAGCTTTCCAAAACAAAGATACTCTCCTATACTAGGACGAGTGAGCTATTAGAGGAAGTTTTGAAAATGCTCCGCTCAATGATTTATAAATTAAAATCCTAAAGCTTATAAGCTAAAAAGCTCGTAAGCTCGTAAGCTACACATGGTACACGACCTCGCAATTCTCGGTGGCGGCCCCGCGGGTGCCGCGGCAGCCGTCTACGCGGCACGAAAACAATTGAAAACGGTTTTGGTCACTGATGAATTTGGCGGCCAAAGTACTGTCTCCCCTGATATCCAAAACTGGATTGGCACTATTTCCATTTCAGGCGCAGACCTCGCAAAAAATTTACGAGCACATGTGGAGGCGTACGGAAAAAACATTGTTGAAATGGCAGAACGTGAGCGCGTCGCACAAGTCACTCACCGGGAAAATGTATTCACCATCACGACAGAGTCGGGGAAAACATTTGAAGCTCGGGCGATACTCGTGGCAACCGGCGCACATCGCAGACGTCTTGATATCCCCGGCGCCGACACATTTGAACACAAGGGAGTCACCTATTGCGCGTCGTGTGACGGACCGCTGTTTGCAGGGCAAGATGTGGCGGTAATCGGGGGTGGCAATGCCGGATTTGAAACAGCATCTCAGCTTTTGGCATATGCAAAGAGCGTCACTCTGCTTCACCGAAGTCCCGAATACAAAGCGGACCCGGTGACTGTTGAGAAAGTGCTCGCACACCAAAACATGACCGGCATCACCAATGCGCAAACGCTTCGCGTGGAAGGAGATAAGTTTGTAAGCGGATTGATATACAAAGACATTTCCGGCGAAGAGAAAAAGCTCCCGGTAACCGGGGTCTTTGTGGAAATCGGGCTCATCCCCACAACAGGTTTTGTGAAAAATTTGGTGAAGCTTGATGAAATCGGACGCATTGAAATTGACCCGTGGACCGGAGCATCGTCTCTTGAAGGTATTTGGGCGGCGGGTGATTGCTCAAATATTCGCTACCACCAAAACAATATCGCCGCCGGTGACGCGGTGAAGGCACTTGAGGATATCTACCAGTGGGTGAAGATACGGGGGGTAAAAGTCAAAACATAAAAAGTTTTGAGGCAACTTTTGCGGAGCAAAAGTTGCCTCTAGTTGTTGAGCGAACGCCATGGCATGAGGGTAATTACATCAATCCTCCCAGCCTTTTTGCGCGGAGAAACGATGAGGTCCCAGGCACCCGACCGTTGTTTTCGTGCTCGACACTTGTGCACAAAGACGTTTCTGAGCTGTTCCCGCAAAGAAAGCTCAATTGGTTCCGACCAAACGAACAACCCTAGGATTTCAGTCCGCGCCTCATCGTTCCCAATGTCCCCGAAACCGGCGTTTCGCATATGGTACTGAAACCTGCTTACGGCGTGCCCGGAGACCCCCACCTCTTCATCTTTCAAACGAAACGTAGAAAAACTGGGCATTTCCACCCCCTTTCTTTCGGGGAGGATAACACGAATCCGAGAACTCTGCAAGTATCAAACACCCTACAACAACCTGCGTATTGTGTACGAAACGAGAGTTTGCGACCTCTAATAATCGTAGTTTTGTGCGCGATGGAAGGATCGAACTTCCGACCTCTTCGATGTCAACGAAGCGCTCTACCACTGAGCTAATCGCGCGATTGTGGAGGCATTATATCCCAGCGCACACCGAGAGAAAAGTTTTTATTTCAGGCGAATATATCGTTTGATAGGCCACAAGAGCAGTGAGCCAATTACAGACACCACAACCACAACCACGATGAGCGTGGGGAATCCTTGCAGGGTTGCCACATAGCCACCCACCGCGGCAAGGATTGCGCTTGTGAGGTCAGTGAGCGTGAAATACACACCCCACTCCGTCCCCTCTTTCTCCTTGTCAATGTGACGGGTAAAGAGCGCCATGTATGTGGGAAAGGTGAACGCTGTAAAGAAGCCGAGTACAAATTGGACGAGATAGAGCTGTAGTGGTGTGTGTATGATGAGGTAGAAAAGCGGAATGACGGAAATCAAAATCGTGAAGACAAACATGAGCCAGAAGTCATCTTTCTCACCGCGCACCCTGTCTATAAAGTTTGCAATCGGAATTTGCAAAACACTCTTGGTGAGCAAATAGACCGCCGCGGCAATGCCGGCAACCGCCGCATTTCCCCCGACGATAAAATCTTCCACAAACAGCGCAAAAATAGGGCCGAGCAATCCCACGGCACCACCAATCACCGTGTCAGAAATAATCAAAAGCCGGATGACCGGATTTATGTCTTTCAGAAAATAGTTATTGAGCTTTGTGGAGCGCTTCATGCCATAGATAATATCACGGCACGAGTGTTTGCAACACGCAATGAAGCGCGCGGCCATAGGCCGCGCGCCCCTTCCTTTCATATCTTCCCCCATTTCACCCCCTCTACTTCTTAACCTGTTTCCAGAGCCACAAACCGAGAAGAACGAGGTCAACCAGCACCACGAGCCACATCAGCCCGCCAAGAAACCCGCCCCCCATCATGTATCCATAATTCATCATAGAAATATGATTACGTTGATAATATAATCTACCGAATCCCCGAATCACACGAAATATCCTGCATAAGAATTATTCCCGGCTCAATAGTGACCTCCTGCCTCTCACATCGCGGGAGCGGCTCACCGCCAATCGCCTCCAGCGTATAAATGCCCGGTGGCAAAGAAAATTCAAATGTCCCATCCTCTCCCGTCTCTACAGATGCATACGGCCCGATTTGCGAGCTTGCCGGGCTAAATACCCGCACGGTCGTCTGATAGCCCTTATCCGCGCAATTTGGGTCAGGCGGGAAACTTTGCACCGGACAGATTGGCCCCAAAAGCACCGTGCCCCGCACACCAGAATCAAAAGGCAAAATGCCATTGGGCGCTTCCTCATCACTGATATCCTCCACAAACAAATCATCTCCGTGTCGGCACTGGCGCGGATAGCTTTCCATAACCGGATTCCCCGCCGCAACGCAATCCTCAAAGCTCGCGACAGC
>Ga0210057_1003428_pt1 | contig 21858 bp, 23 predicted proteins | sample CryGeyCG2114_010_2_FD_183968 | JGI IMG/M metagenome (GOLD analysis project Ga0210057, IMG submission 183968) | Groundwater microbial communities from aquifer - Crystal Geyser CG10_big_fil_rev_8/21/14_0.10 (SPAdes) (version 2) | ecosystem: Environmental > Aquatic > Deep subsurface > Groundwater ...
CCGCTCGAAAAAAGTTCGCGCAAAGTGTATAATTACAGCACAATCAACTACCTCGCAGTAGAGCTGACAGAGTATTTTATGAATAAAAGCGTACTGACACCATGGCAAGCCCTGGTGTCAGTACCGCCTTTATTCCTCGCTTTTTTAAGAGCTGTCACATTCCGATGCAACATTCACTTCAATTTCATCACCGCCTTTAAAACCTTCGTAGCAATTGTGGCGTGATGTTGCTATAGCATTTGAAGCACTGCTTCGGCAGCCCATGCCCCTGCGTTATTTTTCACACCTGAGCGTGCCTTTGCTTGCATGACGGTGTTCACCGTGATTACTCCAAACCCAATCGGAATATCCTCGCGAAGCATCACCTCCATAATACCTCGAGATGCCTCTCCAGCAACATAAAAATAGTGATCTGTTTCTCCTTTGATGACACACCCGAGAGCAACAAGCCCGTCATACTTTTTTGTACGAGCAAGTTTCTGACACATGAGAGGAAGTTCAAACGCGCCGGGCACGTGAACTACCTTAATATTTTCTGGCAAAACCCCTGCACTTTCAAGCGCATTTAGAGCACCACGAAGCAACTTCTCCGTAATGTCCGCGTTAAACTCGGCTACCACTATCGCGAAATGCTTCATTCGAGCACTATCGTCTTTTTTTAGTTGTCTTTTTTGATTCCTTTGCATTTTTCTTGATTTTAACTGACACCTCTGTACCTTTTGTAACCGATAAGAATCGGGTTACATACTTTGCAAGAATATCAACTTCGATATTCACTTTGTCGCCAACTTCTCTTTCCTGAAACGTCGTATGCGTGAGCGTATACGGAATAAGTGACACCGCAAACCAATCATCACCAACATCAACAACCGTAAGACTCACCCCATCAAGCGCAACCGAGCCCTTCGTTGCAATTAAAGATATCAGCGCCTTAGGAACTTCGATTTTGAACATTCTCGCACCACCGTCGTTGACGATAACGCCAATTCGAGCAACGCTGTCGACATGGCCGGTCACCAAATGTCCATCGAGTGTGCTGTCTGCGCGAAGGCTTCGCTCGAGATTGACTGCACTGTTTTTCTTCCAAAACCGAACCGTGCTTTTCCGAATGGTCTCTGGCATGTACTCAAAGTTCACCGCAGTCTTGGAGACATTCTTTACTGTCGAACAAATACCGTTTACCGAGATACTCTCTCCTTCCTTCACCTTCCATGAGCGAGGAAGCGAGAGTCGAACCTGGAGATTCCCCCGAACCTTTTTTGTATCCTCTATTAGAGCCGTTTTTGAGATAATCCCTGTAAACATAGTAGTTCAATACTATGCTACCTCTCTAAAAAAGCAACGTCTGCGCGCGAGTAAGTGTCCACACCTCCCGAAAAAGTCTTATTTCGTGTCATAGTTTCGTGTTCAGTTTTGTCATTCCCGCGCGTGCCCGTCCGTAGCTCCTAGCGAAGGAGGGGAGGCGGGAATCCAGAGGAGTCTTCTGTAACACTGGATTCCCTTTTCCAAAGGAATGACAGGTGTGGACACTTACGCGCGCGAGTGTTGACGGTAATGAACAAATCTGATATCAATCATGGCTAGAATGAAATTTGTAGCTATATATTGCAAGCCTGCGACGGTGCCTCAAAGCGCATCCGCAGAGGCCCGGAGTAATCCTCCACCCGATTTGGCCACAATGGAAAATGTACACCGTACGATTATTCCATCGATTCAATCCTTTGGACCGTTTCAAGCGGTATGTGCGCCCCCAAACATGAACTGCTTGGCGGTTGCGAGCATCTTCTACCGCACGTTTAGGCTTCGTGCTCTTTCAATTCGTGACGACCTTGAAGAAGTCGAGGGGCGAACAATCGACGACATTCAAAACACAACAGCACTGCTTATTCGAAGTATTGGCGACCTCTACCAATCCGCTGTTCTTGTGGTTCCCCCAACCGTCCTTGCGTGCTTCCACTACATGGCCGACTACGAATGCGCACCAGAAAGCATCGAACCGATGGCGGGCGAGATAATGAACAGAGCATTCGAACTGGAAGTGTATGAGTACACAAACGGGGTTCTCAGGATAATCGCGTAACCTTTTGCAGAAACAACGACCTTACACCGCCACGACCTTCGGGGACGTGGCTTTTTACTTATTGGATACAATAAGTATGATGGATACACTCTATGGTTAATTCAGTATCTACAAACAAAGTGCTGGTCCTTATAGGGCCAACCGCTGTGGGAAAAAGCTCCTTGGCCATTTCGCTTGCCAAACAACATGACGGCGAGGTTATTTCTGCCGACTCACGGCAGGTCTATATAGGACTTGATATTGGGACAGGGAAAGTGACCACGGAAGAAATGGACGGCGTCCCCCACCATCTTCTTGATGTTGCAGACTCAAAAGAGCAGTTCACTGCTTCTGATTTTCAGCGTCTGGGAAAGAAAGCTCTAGCCGATATACATTCTCGCGGGAGACTCCCCATTATCTGTGGAGGAACCGGCTTGTACGTGCAGGCAATCGTTAATGATGTTTTGTTTCCAGAAGTCCCGCCTAATTTGAAGCTTAGGAAAAAACTGGAAACAAAGGCGGCTCAAGAGCTCTTCGAGATACTTGAAAAGCTGGATGCCCGACGAGCGAAAGACATTGACCCACATAATACTCGACGGTTGGTTCGCGCCATAGAGATAGCGACAGAGCTTGGCAAGGTCCCGCCCCACAAGAATAGCCCGAGAACTGATATCAATCCCCTATATATCGGCCTTACTCTTTTAGAAGCGGAATTGAAAAAGAGAATAGCGTCTCGACTGCAATCGCGGATAAACGATGGGATGCTAAAGGAAGCGAAAAATCTACACACCCGTGGGCTTACATGGAAACGAATGGAGGACCTTGGACTTGAGTATCGGTATATGTCCCGTCACCTTCGCGGTCTCATATCGCAGGAAGAGATGATTGCGCAATTGCAATCCGAAATCTGGCGGTACGCCAAACGGCAGATGACATGGTTTAGGCGGAATGCGGATATCCGCTGGTTCAAACCGACTGAAATCGAGAAAATCAAGAAGATAGTCAAACAGTTCCTCCAAACTTCTGCATAAATAGCGCTGAAGTCATAAAAAGCTTGTGCGTAAGGGTACTATCCTGATATCGAACTCGGATACACCCTTGATATCCCTCTTTCTGATATTTCTTATTACCAGGTTTTAAATACGGTTTTGTGAATTGTTCGGGGGGAATACCGGTAATATCCGACCAGAATTTTTTTTGCTTCTTCTCATCATGATACGGATGCAGATGCATACAAATTCTAAACTTCCTTTCATTTAGAGAAAACACTTTCCGGAGAAGTGAGACAAAAGTCTTAATTAGCGCTGGATCTGAATTGGTAAAGGAAATACCATCATGTATTCTCTTGTTCCCCTCACACCAGTATAAAAGCGCACAGATTACCAATTGATTTATTCTACTATCCCGAAAGTCTAAAAAGTCCTTAGATACTTCCTCCTTGATTCGGCTAAGTCTATTCTGCTGCTTTTGTCTCAAGACTTCCTGTGACCGCAGTTGACCCTTAGTAAACTTTTCCAGGATTATCTTCTCAGCAGCGGGAGACAACTTTACATTTTGCACCCACAACGATGCGGAGCTTTTTGAAACCTTCAACTCACGATGAATTTCACTCAGGGAATACCCTTTCGCACGTAATTTCCTAGCCTCCTGTTGCTTAGCGATTTTCATATACTCGGTTACATTATCACTATATCACTATTCGGATATTGCGACAGTGGATAATCATGTTAAGATAGCTATGTTGGGCCTATAGTTTCAATGGTAAAACATCGCTCTCCAAAAGCGAGGTTCCCCGTTCGAGTCGGGGTGGGCCCGTAAGATTTCAAATTCAAAAAGTTAATGTGAACATATGTGGCCGTTTAACAAAGCCAAGATTATTAAGGAACCACGGATAAACCCTGCTAACCTTAGGTATTCTCAACTTGATATAACTGAGCGTTTCGGTGACAATTTAAAACTGGGACCGGAAGAATGGATAGAAACGATACCAATAAAAAGTCCGAACCCAGAAGACTCGGGGTTACCGCCCCAAAACGCTTCTCCTGAAAAAGTTTATGAAACTGCTACTTCGCTTTCGTCGTTGAGAGAACAGATTTCTTTACCTGCAGACGGCGTTTATTGTCCTATTTGTCACGTTGCGAATATACAAGTAAATAAATTACATACTCCCTGTCCTAAATGCGGACGAAAGCTTTTAAAGTTTGGCTGGGATTAAAAAATTATTGTGAAGCAAAAAACCACCTCTCGGCGGTTTTGTGTGTCTACGTTTGGTATACACCTATCGACATCATGTCCGCATATACTACTTCTTCATTTCCTTATGCTTGGTGCGCTTGGCGCAGGTTTTACAAAACTTCAGAAGTTCAATCTTCCGTTCTACCTTCTTTTTATTCTTTTCGCTCCAGTAGTTGATGTGCTTGCACTTCTCGCACCCGAGCTTTATTAGACGGTCTTGTGACATGGCTGATTTTGTTAATTGAGTCGAGCTTGCGAGGCGAAATGTTATACAATCGCCACCCCGTATTGTCCCGAGTTTATCGAGGGACTACTACTAGGGTCTGCCCGAATTTTTAAACGTCTGCAAAAGATACCATAGGTTATGGAAAAAGAAAAGGGCGCACAGGATTCGAAAATCCTGCGCGCCCAGCGTTCGTCAACCACCTTATCCCTTTCCTCCGCAACAATAGTCACCAAAGATTTGCTGGTACTTTCCGAATGTCGGCCAGTCTATGACGATGTCGTAGATGCCTGCGTCCGGAATTGCAATCTCGCTTAGTTGTCCGCGAACAATTGGGAAATACACCCAACTACCAACGAAGCCACGGATCCAGAATCCCTTCGCGACCTCCTGCGGAAGCTCCGCATAGAAGAAAAGAGTTTTTGGTGTGGTGAACTTGATCTGCACCAGCGGATTAACGCCGTTCCGCAGTGCCCGAGCGCTCTGCGTATCCGCCATGTTTACCATGACAGTATTCTGATCCTCAGAAACGATCATAACGTTTTCCAGACTCGCCGAAACCGAAAGTTTCGCTCGCCGAATCTCTTCGCGTTCGCCTGTTCCTCGGTAGACTGCATGGCGACTCTGACCATCGCTTCCGTTGCTTGTTGCGATGATTTGGACATTCTCCTGCCCCGCCAAGTAGCGCGGAAACATGAAAACTTCGGGGGCAATTCTCTCAAGTGACTCTGTTCGAGTTGTCTGTCCATTGTAATCCAAGAGAGCAACCTCCAGGTAGTCGGCTCCGCTAACTTTCACCGGCAGATCACTGTTCGGGGAGATCCTAACCTCATACGGAGGCTCCGGGAGAGCGTATTCTCCGTCCGAAGTCTCGACAAGGTTAAACCCCGTCCCGCCAGAGAACAGTTCTATGTCCCGTTGCTCGTAGCCTTTACCAAATATGGCCCGAAAGGACACATTAAGGGAGATCCAGTCTTTTGGATTCCTTATGTCGAAGGTGAACTCCGCAAGATTTGCGATTTCGAGCACCTCATCAAAGTCCACCTGGCCCTTGAGCGACGGAGTGTACGGCCGGTTGAAGCTCGTTACCATGTCTGAGCTTCCCCAGACAAAGCCCTGAGACTGCACATACGCCGAGACACTCGTGATAAGTCGCTTGGCGTTAGCGATCAGTACCGCCTCCGACTCAATAGGAAGCGACGGCGGAAGTTCTTCCGGCACCGCATTGACGCGAGTTGCCACCGGAATCGGAGGGGTAGGACCCGTAGCAGTATCGCCTCCAGCACCTGAAATGTTAGTAACGGGTTGTGGCGTTGGCTGTGCGTTGACGGTAAGAGAAACTGCGAGCAGACAGGCAAACAGAATTTTAACAATTTTTTTCATTTTTCTTCTTTGTTTTTCGGTATTTCAGTTATTCAGAAACCGCTTTCACACCTTTGAGGTGGAAACGGTATGTTTTCTCCGGCTTCGCAACAGGCGAGGTGGAGTTTTGTTTAGTTGTCGCCACGAATGAGACATCCGGTTTTGGTTGTGAGCTAGAGGTTTTTGTAGGTTTGGGGAGCAGTGCCCCCAGTAAAACCACAAGAACCCCTCCGATAAGAAGGAATTTCTTCATAGGATTTTAGGTTTTGGTTGACGTCAAAGGACAATTTAAAAGCCCCACTTTAGGGCTTACCTTATTCATCAACAATTATACACATACTTGACGTACTGTCAAGTGTATATTCTCTTTATAAGTGGGTTAATCCTCGTCACTACCTCGTACCATGAGGCGTCTAGGATATCGGAGATACCCTCCGCAGAGGCTGTTTTTGCGCTTTCATGGCCGATAATAACCACATCGTCCTCTACCTGTACACCTTTCACGGCAGTAACGTCGATTGAAATCATATCCATAGAAACCCGCCCGAGAACTCGGCATTCCTTCCCTCGTACCACGACACGACCAATACTCGAAAGTGCTCGAGGATACCCGTGCCAATATCCAATCGGCACTACAGCGACCCTAGAATCAATTGAAAGCGTTTCGGTGAGGTCGTACCCAATCCGACTGCCTCGGGGGAGAGATTTTACTTCCGTCACAATCCCCTTCCACGTAAGTACTGGCATAAGAGAAATATGACCGCGAAGATACTCGCGCACCTCTTTTGCCGGCCAAAGGCCGTAGAGTCCGATACCAATACGCACCATATCAAAATGAGCTTCCGGAAAAAGCATTGTTCCTGCAGTTGCTGATGCATGAATAATCGGAGTGAGTCCTGCTTTTTTAAATTCACGTATCCAGATTTTAAATTCACTAATCTGATTTTTGGTATCTTTCGGGAACGCTGGATTTTTCGCCGATGCAAAATGAGTAAACAGACCCTCTACCGAAGCGTTTAGCGTAGAGCGTTTAGCGTTTAGCTTGGCAAGGATCCTTGAAAGGTCTCCCGCCAAAAATCCTTGCCTGTGCATCCCTGTATCCACCTTTATATGAATCTTAAGTGGTTTTGAGAGTTTTGCCTTATAAACCGCATCAAGCGTTTCAAACGTAGAAACGGCAAGAGAAATGTTGTCTTCAGCAGCCTCAGCAAATAGTTCTGGCATCGTATAGCCTAGCACTAGAATCGGCAAAACTACCCCTTCTCTTCGGAGTGCTCGCGCTTCGGTAATGGAATCTACTCCGAGAAAGTCTGCCCCCAGCTTTTCCATTTCTGTACCAAACTGAATAAGGTCACTCCCGTACGCGTTGCTTTTCACCACCGCCATCAATTTCGTCTTTTCTGAAATAAGGCCCTTAAATACGTCAAAGTTATGCCGAATCGCTTTTCGGTCAATTTCTATCCACGTTCGAAGCCCGTGCCGCTCTTGTTTACCTATTCGAGACATTAAAAAAAATCGGTTTCGTTCCTCTGGTCCATTAGCTTGTGAGCCAGTTTCATTTCTTCCGGTGTATACAGATACAACAGTTTAAATGTCCCCGAGGTTACTTGAGGAACGTGGTAATTTCGAATCCCCTTTTTCTCCGAAAACGAAAAAAGGGTGTTCTTAAAATCTTCCGCTGAGTAAGGCTTCGAGAGATGTGTCTCTAAAGAAAACTTTGGGGGGAATCCCTGCTCCTTCGTAATTTGGAGTGTATCGTTTTGTTCAAAAAATGTTCCCATACAAATGTACTAAAACCAATCGAATATCTTGGCGACGAATAAAATATAGACGGAAAGAAAGAATAGACCTTCCCACATATGAATTCGTCTTGAAATGCCCGAGATGACGAACAGAAGTGTGACGAGAGCCATTGTCGGCATACCGATAGAAAATGTCTGTGCATCAATCGAGAGAGTACGAAATAGACCAGGGAGCCCGATAACAACAAGTGCGTTGAATACGTTCGAACCAAAGACGTTACCAAGAGCAATTTCAGATTTCCTCTGAAACGCAGCTCTAATCGAAACTAAGAGTTCTGGAAGAGAAGTTCCTACGGCAACAGCGGTTATAGCTATCACTCCCGGGGCAATGTTAAGAATTTCAGAAAGTTTTACGAGAGCCTCAATGAGATACTTAGAACCAGATATAAGAAAGAGTATTCCGATAGCCAAAAGTGTGAAGTCCCAAGCAGTTAGCTTAGGGCGAGTAGATTTTGTACTTTCTGCCGTGACGATATGCTTTCTCCTTTCCTGCCGAGAAGGAAGTCTTTCGGAAACTGAATCGACGCTTTCAGTGTCCTTATGAGTGACCGAATAGAGAAGATACACTCCATATGTCACAAGCATCAATATCGCCTCCCCCCTCGTAACCTGTGCGTCCCACATAACACCAAGAAGAAGAACGGTGCTGATAGCAAGAAGTGGCAAATCCAAATCAATCAAACTTTTTGTAACAACAAGACGTCTCCCGACCACCGCGGAAATACCGACAACAAGTAGAATGTTCGCTATGTTTGAACCAACGGCGTTCGCTACCGCGACATCCGTCAGTCCTTGAAATGTAGCGGATAAGGACGTAATAAGCTCGGGAAATGACGTACCGACACCAACAATAGTAATACCGACAATAAAAGGCGATAGCCCAAAAGCAAGCCCGATTTTCTCGGCTTTCAGGATTAACCAATCAGCCCCTTTTACAAGGACCGCCAAGGAGACAATAAAGACGATAACCCATGTGGTAAGCATGAAAGTGCGCTAATGCTTATAATACCATCCCAATCAACCATTTCACCCAAATCCCTGAATTTTGGCTACAAAACTTCGTTTCGCGCTCGCCATATCCAGATATGACTCGCGCTCCTTTGGTCCGCCGTAGCACTTTGCGAAGGAGACCTTTGGTCCGCCGTAGCACTTTGCGAAGGAGACCAACTCGTTTTTCGCTCAAAATTCAGGAATTTGTTACTGTGAAAGCGTTGATTGGGGATGGTATAAAAAATCCTATGTTCATAGGACCTACGCAATTGGTGTCATTCCACTGAAAGCTTGTCCTCGCGAAGGCGGGGAGTGGAATCCAGAGCCATAAAAAACGGCTATATACTGGATTCCAGCTTCCGCTGGAATGACAGAAAAAGGCAAAATGCGTAAGTCCTAGTTCAATTGATGTGCAGTATTCTTGAATTAGTTCGAACGCATTTCGGCGAAAAAATCCCCCCGCGAAAAAATTCAGAATTTGCGGCGAAGCCGCACCGATAACAATTTCCAATTTTTCTTTGGCGGCAACAAATTCAGAATTTGCAAAGTGAATACATTAAGAATAATAGATTTTTATGAAAATTACAATGATTTCAACTTTAGAAAAAAATAGAGCCCCAAGCGAAAACGTGTTTCGCAAGGGGCTCGGGCGCGAGACATGGTGTCCTCGCTTACTTGGTCGCGGAGAGGGCCTCCTGCAGAAAGCTCTTCGCTTCCTTGGCCGTCTCCACGTCGCTGACGAGCGCGTCGATGAAGTCGGGGGCTTGCATGTACATCAGGTTGGCCATGACCGGCGGCATGCCCTCCACGTAGTCGTGAATGGCGAGCGCCAGCATCATGACGATGCCCTGTGCCACACGCTCTTGGCTCGCTTGCTTCATCAGGATCGGGTAGAACCTCTCCTGCATGTGCGAGTTGTCGCTGACTTTCAGCAGGCGTTCGAGCATCTCGTCGCGATTGGGAAGGGTGATGACCTTCTCGCTCATATTTGTTCCTCCTCAAGGTACTGGGTTACCACGATGCCCTCGTGGCGGGGTGTATCGGATTTACAAGGTTTCTACCATGATTCCGATGCCGTTAAGAATAGCATATTATGGGCTGTATGTCAAGCCCAAACAAAAAATCAGCATCTCTGCTGATTAGTGGCCTAAATCCTATGAGTTCTATGATTAAAAATTTTTCTTTTCTTCTTTCAAAATCGACAATTCGTTTTTGCCCCGAAAATCCAATACGAATTAGTCGCCGAGCGGAGCGAGGCGAACCTTCAAAACTTGCAATTTCCTTTCTGGTGCGCCGGGAAGGATTCGAACCTTCGTAGGCCGATGGCCAGCAGATTTACAGTCTGCCCTCGTTGACCGCTTGAGTACCGACGCGCCAACAAAATACTAGCAGATTTTTAAACAAAACAAAACCTCCCCTATTTGAGGAGGTTTTGGGAGAAAAAACCAAAGTCTATTACACACTATTTACCTTTTCCGTTTCAACGGGAACATTACTCTTTACACTTTTGGAACTGATACGACGAGTCTTACCTTTTTTAACATCAAACGTAATCTCACCGTTTTTCATGCCGAGAGTAACCGTTCCGCCCTTATCAAGTCCTTTTGAGATAATAAGTGACGCGACAGAGTTAAGAATCTTACTCTGTATAAGACGACGAAGCGGTCGCGCGCCGTATTGTGGATTGTATCCCTCTTTGGAAAGATACTCATATACCTTCGGGTCGACAACAAGTGAAATACCTTTCGTGATGAGACGCTCCTCAACTTCACGAATCTGAATCTCCACAATCTTCGTAACAGCTTCTGGCGAGAGAATATCGAAGATAATAATCTCATCAAGACGGTTCAGAAATTCGGGACGGAAATGATCCTTGAGAGCAGCGGTAACCTTCGTCTTCGCTTCCGCATATTCAGCCGTTTTATTCTTATCCGCGACAGCAAAGCCCACCTTTTCCATTTTATCAATAAACTGTGCCCCAATATTTGAGGTAAGAATGATAATCGTGTTACGGAAGTTTACTGCACGACCCTTCGCATCGGTGAGTCGTCCGTTATCCAGTATCTGTAGAAGAATATTAAAGACTTCCGGGTGTGCCTTCTCAATCTCGTCAAAAAGTACGACAGCATAGGGGCGATGTCTAATCGTCTCGGTCAGTGTCCCCCCTTCTTCATATCCAACGTATCCTGGAGGCGCGCCGATAAGTTTTGAAATCGCATGCTTCTCCATAAACTCGGACATGTCGACACGGATGAGCGCTCGGTCGTCATTAAACATAAACTCAGCAAGCGCCTTGGTGAGTTCGGTCTTTCCGACACCGGTTGGACCAAGAAACAAGAATGAGCCAATAGGTCGGTTTGGATCAGAAATACCAGCGCGACTACGCTTGATAGAATCGGACACTCGCTTAATAGGATCGTCTTGGCCGACGATACGATTACGAAGATCGTCTTCAATACGGGTTAATTTCGCGGCTTCCTCTTCAAGCATTCGGGTCATCGGGATACCTGTCCATTTGGCAACGATTTCAGCGATGTCGTTGGCGGTGATTTCCTCCTTTAAGATTCTACGTGAACTCTGAAGTTTCTTAAGTTTCTTCATCTTTAGCTCAAGATCCTTGTTAACCGAAGGAATCTCTCCATAGCGAATTTCTGCAGCCTTCGAAAGGTCGGCACGGGCCTCTGCCTGTTCTGCCTCAATACGAAGTGATTCGAGCTCCTTTTTTGCAGTCTTAATCTCGGTCAAAGTTTCTTTTTCGTTCTTCCATTTTAACTCTATCTCTTTTGTCTTCTCCGTAAGATCCGCGATTTCACTCTCGATATCCTTAATACGAGACTCCGTTTGCTTTACCATATCGGGCTCGTCGGAAATATGACGAGACGGATCGGTCTCCTTCTTGAGAGCTTCTTTTTCAATCTCAAGACGTATCACCTTACGACGGGTTTCTTCAAGTATAGGAGGCATATTCTCGAGTGAAATCTTGAGTGCGGATGAAGCCTCGTCGATAAGATCGACTGCCTTGTCGGGAAGGTAGCGGTCAGTAATATACCTGGCCGACAAACTAACAGCAGAGTTCAGTGCTTCATCGGTAATATGAACCCCGTGAAAGAGTTCATACTTTTCTTTCAGTCCTCGGAGAATAGCAACTGCATCTGCAATGGAGGGTTCAGAGACATACACGGGCTGAAAACGACGAGTGAGAGCCGGGTCCTTCTCGACATGCTTCTGATATTCCTTAAGTGTCGTAGCACCTATAGCACGAAGCTCACCACGAGCAAGTGCTGGTTTAAGCATATTCGAGGCATCCATGGCACCTTCAGCAGCACCGGCGCCGACGATTGTATGTATCTCATCGATAAACATAATAATCTTGCCATCTGACTTCTCGATTTCTTTCATTATGTTCTTGAGTCTTTCTTCAAACTCTCCGCGATACTTTGTGCCCGCGATAAGAAGACCGAGGTCGAGCGACACCAGTTCTTTTTCCTTCAGCGACTCAGGAATATCGCCTTGCGACATGCGAAGCGCTAATCCTTCGACAATCGCTGTTTTTCCTACCCCAGCCTCTCCGATGAGAATCGGATTATTCTTTGTACGGCGAGAAAGTATTTGAATGATGCGCGAAATCTCAGAATCACGACCAATAACAGGATCAAGTTTGTTTTCTTTCGCAAGTGAAGTTAGGTTGCGAGTATACTTCACCAAAAACTTATATTTCTTCGGCTCCTTCCCTACGTCGGTAATACGCGTCGAACGAAGTTCTTCGAGTACACGCAGGACGCTTGCTTTATCAAGCTTGAATCGTGCGAGCATTTCTCGTCCACTTCCCGAAATATCGAACATTGCGATAAAAAGATGTTCAGTCGAAACAAACTCATCTTTAAGAGATGCAGCGACCTTACTTGAGTTTTCAAGTATTTGCGCAAGTTCTGGAGTAAGGTAAATCTGGTATGCAGGAGAAAGAACCGGAGACCCTTCCGCTCCCTCAATGGATTCGAGAATCGAATCGGTCAAAAGTACGGTATCAACTTCAAGACGATCGAGAATAGACAGAACAATACTCTCCTCTTGGAGAACGAGTGACCCGAGCAAGTGAAGTGGATTGACGTGATTTTGTCCACGTTCAATAGCGAGCTCATGAGCTCGCCGAATCGCCTCTTTTGCCTTTGTTGTAAAATGATGAAATGGGGGCATACGAAGAAGTTAAAAGTTAAAAATGTAAAGTGAAAAGTAGAAAGTCAGAAGAATAATGGTTAAAGCCCTTAGAGCCTGCTCATAATCGAAGCATTCTCTCTAACTCAGGCGAGTATACCACAAGACGACTTCAAATTGAAGCGGTCTCCCTATGAAGAAACCGTATACTCACCACTAGAGTTGAGTAGCTTCCATCTCCTCTTTTGAGACACTTGAATTCAACTTTCCGCGAAGCTCGAGTACTTTTTCAATCGGGGCAAACAAACTACGACTACTACTTACCGTTCCTGCGCTGATACCGATCACCTCGCCAGTTAAATTAAGTAGGAGAGCTCCTGAAACAAGCTCTGAAGGATGAATATCGGTCTTGATAGAGACTACTATTTTCTCTGTCTCACCTTCGACTCCAGATTTCGGGACTGTTTTCTCAATAACATTAGAAATGATGCCTGTGGAAGCTGTATTCGTATAACTTCCGCCAAGCGCCACGACAGCCTGCCCAAGCTTAAGAGGGGCGCTACCGAAACGTGGTGGCGTAAACTTGTACGTACCCTTTTCTCGATCCTGAATAAGTGGCTGGAAGAACATAAGTCCAGCAGTTTGATCGGAATACACAATGTTTAAAGGAAATATCTTTCCATCTGAAAATACTCCGATGTAGCTTTCCGGAATCAGATTACCGTTACCGTCATTTTCTGGATACGCAACAGAGATATCAGAAACGATAAGGCCCTCAGCCGATATAATAAGACCGATACTTGCAAACATATCTTGACGATCTTCCCCCGTACCCGTGACTTCTTTTATTCGCACAAGGCTCTTCGTGTTTTGAGCTATCGCATCAACAATTGCATCATCGGCCTTCACGACAATCGTCTCCCTGGTTACAACGGCTGCCTGCTGTGGCGTGCTGGTCGCAGCCGTCACCACGGTCTCTATGGTCTTCTCGACAACACGGCTAATCGTCTGGGTAACGCCGAGCGGTGCTTGATCCATAAGCGCAACCGTCACAATACCCGTGGCGAGAGACGTCACGAATGAAACAAGAAGCGCGAGCAGTATAAGTTGTTGTTTATTTAAAGATTCCATAACAATACGAAACGCGAACAAGACACGAAATTACGAAAGGAAGAAACCTGTCTCGTTTATCTATAGGACCTACGCAATTGGTGTCATTCCACTGAAAAGTGGAATCCAGAGCCTTAGAGCCTATCCACTATCTAACCGCATTTTATCAAGCAAAACATAGCTTGCCTGCCGAAATGTCCAAAATTCTGCTACACATTGCGTCTTTTTCGTCAGCGTATTACCACAGGAGTACTTCCAGTTTCTAATCGCTTCGCGGAAGAAACTTAGGTCGCCCGATATGCTTCCTCAAAATACGCAATTTTCGCAACGAATTTTGGACATTTCAGCTAGGCATTAGATAGTGGATAGGCTCTTATAAAACGGCTATATACTGGATTCCAGCATAGTCTACGACTACTCCGCTACTGCTTCGTCGCTGGAATGACAGAAAGAAAAAGGCAAAATGCGTAAGTCCTAATCTATAGTACACAACTATAGCAGGTCATTCAACGTCCTTTCTCCAAGAGTTTCAAGAGAACACTTGTTGTATATTCGATTTCTTTTTTTGTTGTATGCCGTCCAACTATAGCAGGTCATTCAACGTCCTTTCTCCAAGAGTTTCAAGAGAACACTTGTTGTATATTCGATTTCTTTTTTTGTTGTATGCCGTCCAAGAGTAAACCGAAGTGTGGCCCCCGCACTGCGCGCTCCTCCCCCAAGAGCCTTTACTACATACGATTCTTTCTCTCCGGTCAGACACGAACTTTTTGTAGAAACCGCAACACCCGAAGCGTCGAGCTGAAGGGTCAGAAACTCTGTATCGATTCCAGGAAAAGAGACGTTTAGATTATTCGGCAAACGCTCACCTTCCTTCATACTCCCGTTTACCACAAAATCTATCTTCATATCCTTGAGCATACAAGAATAAAGATGATTGCGAAGTTTCGTGATACGGATAGATTCTTTCTCTCGCTCCCCGGTCGCGATACGAAGCGCCTCGGCAAAGCCGACAACGGCAGGGATATTTTCGGTTGTGGACCGCATCCCTTTTTCCTGCCCTCCGCCAAGGAGGATCGGTGCAAGCGGTGTACCACGTCGCACATACAAAACACCAATACCTTTCGGCCCGTACATCTTATGACCGTCGAGGGTCATAAGGTCAACACCAAGGGCGTTTACTAAACAACGAAGATAGAGGGGCGCTTGGCACGCATCCGTATGAAAGATCGGAATTCGATTTTTCGCAACGTTGAGCGTCGAGCGTTGAGCGCTTCGTTTGGTAGAACGAAAACTCTGTAGCATTTGGCCAATTTTACGAATGGGTTGAATAGTTCCTATTTCATTGTTTGCATACTGTACTGAAACGAGGACAGTGTTTGCACGAAGCGCAGAGATAATTCTTTCAGGCTGGATGATACCCCTTGGCTCCACCTCTACATACGTAACATCGCATCTTCCCTGTTTCTCCAATTCTCGGAGTGGCTCAAGTATAGATGCGTGCTCAATAGTAGTTGTCACTACATGAGGTCTTCCTCTTTTTAGCAAATACTCACGGCCGTGAGTATTTGCTAAACTGTCGACGACGCCGAAAATAGCGAGATTGTTCGCCTCCGTACCTCCACTGGTAAACACAACTTCTTCCGAGCGACCCTCAAGAGAGCGGGCCACGGATATACGCGCGCCATCAAGAGCTTTTTTCGCCTCGACTCCTTCAGCATGAATAGAACTCGGATTTCCGAATGTCTTGGAAAAATACGCCTCCATCACTCTTTGTACTCGGGAATCGAGTGGCGTTGTGGATGCGTAATCCAGATATATGCGTTTACGTGCGCGATTTGACATGTATGAGAATGAATGATATCAAAAAATCACAAAAGTTCAACCTTCACTTTTTAAAAGATTCGTACGTATTCTCGACCTAGACCGCCATTTATATTAGCAAAAATGGCTTATTTGACGTATAATCGAGAACTATGGCAATTGATACTACTGTGGCGCTTAGTATCCTATGTGCGATCATACTGATCACTCTTAGTTTAGTCATACACCTGACGATTCGATTGAACCGGCTTGTGCGCGGAAAAAATGCAAAAAGCCTTGAAAAGGTCATCCTTCAAAACGCTTCTGCTATCGAAGACTCCAAACAATTCAGAAAGGAGATGGAGGTATACCTCACTTCAGTCGAATCACGCCTTAAACAAAGTATCCGAGGCCTCAGCACTATTCGATTCAACCCGTTTAAAGGTACAGGTGATGGTGGAAACCAGAGCTTTGCTACTGCATTTCTAGATGAGGAGAAGCACGGAATCGTTATATCGACCATCAATACAAGAGAGAGGATGAGCATCTTTGCAAAACCAATTACAAACGGCAAATCGGAGTATGAACTGACCGAGGAAGAACAACGCGCCATCAAGCAAGCAAAGGAACGTATGCATGTATAATGTTGTTTTTTCTTTTCGATATTTATAGTTTAGATTTTTTTAGATATTTGGTATTTGAAATTCGGTATTTTGAAGGACAGAGCACCATTCCATATGACAGAAAATAACTCAAAAACTTCGCCAATTCAGAACAAACCACGACCGCCCGTCGTGGCGATTTTGGGACATGTCGACCATGGAAAGTCGACGCTTCTTGATTACATTCGAAAAGCAAACGTTGTCGGTGGAGAAGCAGGTGGCATCACCCAGCATCTTGGAGCATACGAGGTTGTACACATCGGTAAAGATGGCGAGAAGCACGAGATTACTTTTCTTGACACTCCGGGACACGAGGCATTTAGCGGTATTCGAGAGCGCGGAGCCGTTGTGGCCGATGTCGCCATTCTTGTTGTATCAGGAGAAGACGGAGCAAAGCCTCAGACGATTGAGGCTCTTTCTTTTATCACCAAGACAAAAACACCGTACGTTGTCGCAATCACAAAAATGGATAAACCAACAGCCGACATAGAACGAACCAAACAAAGTCTTGCTGAAAAAGAAATATATGTCGAAGGATATGGAGGGGATATTCCCTTTGCCACGGTATCGGCTAAATCTGGCGATGGTGTTGACGAGCTTTTGGATCTCATCCTCCTTGTTGCTGAAATGAGTGACATCAGCGGTTCACCTCATGCACCGATTGAGGGATACGTCATCGAAGCGGAAGTCGACAAGAAGAAAGGTATTGGGGCAACACTTGTTATTAAGAACGGCACCTTACCTACCGGATCTTTCATTGTTGCAGAAAACGCTTTTACTCCGACGAGGCGACTTGATAACTTTAAAGGTGAATCAATTACCGAAGCTCTTCCGGGTATGCCCGCCCATATTGCTGGTTGGAACCGCCTTCCTCGTGTCGGTGCGCGCATAACTCTTGTGGCAGATAAGAAATCAGCTGAAACCGCGATTGCGCTGTTCGATGAAAAAAATCGCGCTCCCCAGTCGTCTAATCGACCATCAGGTGAAGCAGAAGAAAAAGTAATCATCCCTCTTATCATCAAAGCCGATACGGGTGGTAGTCTTGAAGCCCTAGAACAAGAACTTGGAAAGCTTGAGAGCGAGAAAATCGTGGTGAAGATTATCCACAAAGGGCTCGGAGAAATCAGTGAAGGAGACATTAAGGTTGCACTTGGAAGTCCCGACGCCCTCGTCGCTGGTTTCAATGTCGGTGTTGACGCGCCTACAAAAGCCCTTATTGAACGCAGTGCTGTTCTTGTTGAACGTTTTGACATCATTTATAAACTGACTGAATGGGTAGAGAGTATCGCAAAGACACGAACGCCAAAAGTACTCGTTGAAACAGTCAAAGCTCACGTGAAAATTCTCAAGATATTCAACACCGACAATGACAAACAAATCATTGGGGGTAAGGTTATGGATTGTGAAGTCATTGTTGGTGACGAATTCAAGGTGTGGCGTCGCGAATCTGAAATTGGACACGGAAAGATTCGTGACTTACAACGATTAAAGGTGAAGGCAACAACTGTTCCTAAGGACAGTGAATTCGGTGCTTCCGTCACCACATCGGTGGAAATCGTAGCGGGTGACCGGATAGAAACCATTACGGTTGTCGAAGAATAGTCATCCATCATGATATTAAAAAACGAAAAAGCTCGCGAAGCTATACACCACGCCGCCGCGGAATTCTTATCTACGGTCTCGAACCGCACCTCGCTGATAACCGTTATGGCCGTCGACCTGTCACCGAAACGTGACAAAGCCGTTATCCTTATTTCTGTTCTTCCCGAGACACAGGAAGTGGCCGCGATTGAGTTTACCAACCGTCAACGTGGTGCATTTCGTGATTTTCTAAGAAGTCGCTTATCAATGCAACGCCTTCCTCGCGTCACTTTCGCTATCGACCAAGGCGAGAAAAATCGCCAACGTCTCGACAACCTCCTGCGTGAATAACTCGTGGTGTCTCGACACTAGAAAAAAGCTCCATAGTGCGATATTGTATGCTCGGTAGTGTGTATCCAAGATACATGGTTTCTTAAAGCAGTATGGCCTAGTGGCGAAGTGTCTCCCCTACGGGAGATCTCCCGTAGGGATGAGAAACACTGAAGTCTGTCCCCCTTCGGGGGATCCCCCTTATCATGTACACAGTATATGTTTTAATAAGCCAGAAAAACGGTGACGTATATGTCGGAAGTACCGAAAATATTGAAAATCGTTTAAGCTTACACAACAAAGGACGTGTACGCTCGACAAAAGCATATCGTCCATGGGAACTACTTGAAATACGTACATGTACAACACGAAGTGAAGCCGTACGTCTTGAATTATTTCTCAAAACAGGGCAACAAAAAGAGATGCTTCGAAAAAGATATATGGCCACGTAGACAAGTGGAAAGTCAGGAGTCTGCAAAACTCCTATTGCGCGGGTTCGATTCCCGCCGTGGCCTCAAGGTCTGGAGGAGTCTGTCCCCCTTCGGGGGATCCCCCGAAGGGGGACAAAACTTCCATGCGCCGGTTCGATTCCGGCCTAGGCCTCCCTACTCAACTTACAACCTACTACCACAGAGGGAGTAAGATATCTTGCGTGCAGTAGGTGTTAGATTGTAGTAGGACTTACACATTTTGTCGGAATTCTCCCTTTCTTAAAGGGAGCACTGCCGTCTTCGGCAGGAGGGATTTATTCCTTACGAGCTTGCCGATATTTTCAGGTAGCGAGCGAAATGAAATGAATTCCTTACGAGCTTGCCGATATTTTCAGGTAGCGAGCGAAATGAAATGAATTCCTTACGAGCTTGCCGATATTTTCAGGTAGCGAGTAAAATATAGTGAAATCCTCCGGCCTACGGCCACCTCCTTTAGAAAAGGAGGAATAAGACCGATTGCGTAGGTCCTATGTAGGTTAGAAAAGCTCGGGTGCTGTAATTGGTAGCCAGGATCGACTTAAAATCGATTGCCGTAAGGCGTGTGGGTTCGATTCCCACCCCGAGCACATGATATCCTCCCGTTTCTCACTTTCTTCCTCAACACTGAAAATTGTGGCGGTTGTTCTTATGACAATCGACCATGTTGGTCTTCTTTTTTTCCCCGAAGATCCAACATGGAGAATGATCGGGCGACTCTCGTTCCCCTTGTTTGCACTTCTCATCGCAGAGGGCTACCGCCGAACATCAAATGCACCCTCTTACGCTCGGCGTCTTTTTCTTTTTGCACTCATATCTCAAATCCCCTACGCGCTGGTTATCTATGCCTCTGGCGTACAGAAGGTAACCCTCAACATTTTCTTTACACTCTTTGCCGGACTTGTCGCCCTCGTAGCGCTTCGCCGTCTTCCGACCTTCTACTCACTCCCTTTTATTCTGTGTATCCTTTTTCTTGTCGAACTTCTACACTTCGATTACGGCATGTATGGTGTACTTACTATTCTCGCAAGTTACGTCTTCTTAAACGAACGTAAACTGGGAAGCGTACTTCTTTTTATTCTTCCGTTCGCTTACACACTCGCGCAGGCATGGCTAGGGGTATTTTCAATACAATTCCTCGCAATCTTTAGTATCCCCATCGTCCTGGCGTACAACGGAAATCGGGGGAAGACACTCCCCCGCTATTTCTTTTACGCATTTTACCCAGCCCACCTTGTTGTCTTGTGGTGTATCTGGATCTTCGCCTTTTAGCAAATGCTCACGGCCGTGAGCATTTGCTAAAAGGTACTAATAATGCGAAACACGGTAAAGCTTGGTATACTTTTGCATTATGCTACTCGGACAAAAGCCATGTGCTGATTGTGAGCCGGCACAAGTGAACCACTTCGTTATTCGTACCTCTTCGTACCTAGGACTTCTTATGAAGCCCTTGCTTCGCCCTATCGACTTCTTCTTCCAGCGAGTGCTCCCCAACCGTTCATTTTCATGGTTCGACAAAGTAGGACCAACCGTCCTTCGAATACTTGCTTTTCTCCATCTTGGTAAACTTGCGCGAACCATTTCGGACGATGACAGCGACCGCACCCGCGCGCTCTGGACCTCTGCCGACAAGCGAGGTATCGATATGGCACAATATCGATGTGGCGAAATTAAAGAGCTGTTTATCGCACGTTTCGGTGGGGTAACTCGCCTTTTTGATGGACTACCACGCCCGATAGGCCCTGACGCACCCTCACTTTACTGGATGGATAATAAGCCAGTAATGCGAGAACACTTCGCAAAGGCTGGTATACCTATCGCAAGAGGAGGTAGTGTGTTCAGTGAGAAACAGGGACTCGCTCTATTTGAGAAACTCACCAAGCCGGTTATCACAAAGCCATTCACCGGATCACGAAGCAGACACACCACTATTCACATCGATACGAGAGAGGGATTTCTTAAAGGTTTTCGAAACGCCAAAGTGCTGTCTCCAAAGGTACTCATTGAGGAAGAACTGGAAGGATTTGTGTTCCGAGGAACACTTATCGGGGGGAAACTTCAGGCAGTGCTTCGTCGAGAACCTCCACACGTTATCGGTGACGGCATTCACACCATTAGAGAGTTAGTAGATGCGGAAAACAGACGGCCTGAGCGTCACACGCATACCTTTCATCCTCTCACCACAGGAACAGAGGCTGAAGAAGAACTTACACGCCAAAAGCTTACCTGGAATAGTGTTCCTGCTGACGGAGCTTTCGTCCCTCTGAATCAAAAAATCAGTCGCGGTATAGGTGCAAGCAATTCTGATGTTACCGACTTAATGCATCCTGACAACAAAGTATTGCTTGAAAAAATCGGCACGCTTCTTAACGATTCTATTGTCGGCGTTGATTTCATTATGAACGATGTTTCCATTCCTTGGCACGAACAAAAGCGCTCCGGCGTTATCGAGTGCAATTCACTTCCCTTTATCGACCTGCATCACTATCCTCTGAACGGCGTACCTCATGATGTCGCCGGAGCATTATGGGATTTGATATTCCCCACCGCGCAGGCAAAATAGCTTTTATTTTTTTACATTTTGGTATACATTGTAGGGTGTCGGATACCGAGCAGTGACCGCCCATAGCTCAGCTGGTAGAGCAGATCCCTCTTAAGGATAAGGTCCCTGGTTCGAGCCCAGGTGGGCGGACAGGAAAATAAACGACGTAGGAAGTTAGGCGTAAAATATAGGGGCGGGTGGCGAAATGGTATACGCGCTGGTTTTAGGAACCAGTGGAGCAATCCGTGGAGGTTCAAGTCCTCTCCCGCCCACAAATGAACGAAGTGAATGTAGTGGGTGGAAGAAGTGCTTTTAAGCACTTCTGTGAGAGGACTTGAAAAGGTTCTCCCATATTTTCGAGCTTTTCCGAAAGCGAGAAAATGGGAAACCTGTACTGCCCCAGTAGGGGGAAAGATTCCTCTCCCGCCCACAAATGAACGAAGTGAATGTAGTGGGTGGAAGAAGTGCTTTTAAGCACTTCTGTGAGAGGACTTGAAAAGGTTCTCCCATATTTTCGAGCTTTTCCGAAAGCGAGAAAATGGG